>Ga0228701_1000191_pt1 | contig 60331 bp, 53 predicted proteins | sample McNCre117_Aug_MG_2_FD_178017 | JGI IMG/M metagenome (GOLD analysis project Ga0228701, IMG submission 178017) | Freshwater microbial communities from McNutts Creek, Athens, Georgia, United States - 11-17_Aug_MG | ecosystem: Environmental > Aquatic > Freshwater > Creek | place: USA: Georgia... | reverse complement strand
GGATTTCTTCGAGGTGATGTGTGACCATTACCATAGCCGGTGAATACTGTGAACTTGCGTACTCGCCCAAGAGATTTACCGTCTGCTCTCGCGCACCGAGGTCGAGGCTTGCAACCGGTTCGTCTAGAAGTAAAAGTTCAGGATCGGTCATGACTGATCGAGCTAGTTGAACACGTTTACGTTCACCGTCACTTAGGGTCCCAAAAGCACGATCGGCAAGGTCTGCCAACTGCCATTCAGCAAGCACTCCCCTTGCCCTGCGTTCATCGATGTCGTCATACTTCTCAGACCAGCGACCGGTGATGGCATAACTTGCGGTCATCACGGCATTAAGGACCGTCTCACTGTTTGGAATGTGTGAAACCAGTGCGGTGGATGCGAATCCAACTCTGGTTCTCAGATCAAACACATTTGTAGAGCCCAGTTGCTGACCGAGAACGGTAGCAACACCAGATGTCGGCTGAACTTGAGCGCTAGCTACTTTCAAGAGCGAAGTTTTTCCGGCACCGTTGGGACCGACTATGACCCAACGCTGGTTATCTTCTACCGTCCAATCGATATTGTTGAGAATACTTTTTCCACCACGTGTAAGGCAGACGTTATCGAAGGACAGTGTTACAGACATAAGGAAAGCCTAAACGAATGATGCAATTGCCCTTGAATACACGTCGATTGTTTGTTTGCCAATTGCATCCCAACTGAAGTGTTGCTCTACGCGCTTTCTGCCGGCTATGCCCATTTGACTCAAGTTTGGGTTAGCTAGAGCTAGATTTAAGGCATCCGCCGTATCCTGTACGAACTTGGCTTCATTCAATGGTGTACCGCTACCATCTTGAACCTGCTCGATCGGAACCAGATAGCCAGTTACACCATCTTCCACTACCTCTGGAATTCCACCAGTTGCTGTAGCCACCACCGGAACCGAACAAGCCATAGCCTCCAAATTTACAATTCCCAAAGGTTCATAGATTGAAGGGCAGGCGAAGACAGTGGCACTCGATAGAACTGCAATCAAGTCAGACTTAGGAAGATGTTTATCAATCCAAATCACGCCATTGCGAATTGATTTAAGTTCGGTTACCAGATCTTTTACTCGCTCATACATCTGTGGCGTGTCGGGTGCACCCGCGCATAAAACGAGTTGAACATCGGCAGGCAGTTGTTTTGCAGCTTGGATGAGGTAAGGAAGGCCTTTTTGTTGCGTAATTCTTCCAACGAACACAACAGATCGCGCATCTGGGTCGATTCCGTGCTTCCTCAATAGATCGAAATCGTCTGCGGCTTGAAATGCTTCTAAATCGATTCCATTGTGAACTACGGAAACCTTGTCCGGGTTGATTTCAGGATATGCCTTCAAAATATCGTTTCTCATTCCGGCACTTACTGCAATGATCCGTGTCGCTGACATGTAGGCGCTCTTTTCCAGCCAACTGGATACAGAATAACCACCACCAAGTTGCTCGGCCTTCCAAGGACGCAGCGGTTCCAAACTGTGAGCGGTAATCAGATGAGGGATGCCATACAGATCAGCAGAAATCTTGCCGGCGAAGTTTGCATACCAGGTGTGTGAGTGCACAAGATCGGCACCAGAAATGTCCTGAACCATTTTTAGATTGGTTTCCATCGTTTGAATTGCAGCGTTCGCACCGGCAAAATCATCACCGTGTCTGTATGAATTGGTATCTTTTTCATCACGATCTGCACCAAAACAACGCACCTGCACTTCGATGGAATTTCGCAGTACTTTCACTAATTCAGCGACATGTACGCCCGCACCGCCATAGATAAACGGTGGATATTCCTTCGTGACCAAATCGATTCTCATGTCGTAATGGTAACTATTTATTGAGAAAAGCAAATAACATTCCAAATATGGCAAAGCGCAGAATTTTTGGAATGGTACTCGCTGGTGGAGAAGGCAAGCGGTTGATGCCCTTGACCGAGGACAGAGCGAAGCCGGCCGTGCCGTTTGGGGGCAGTTACCGACTCATAGATTTTGCGCTGTCTAACCTCATCAATTCACAGGTTCGACGAATCGTGGTTTTGACTCAATATAAGAGCCATTCATTGGACCGACACATTTCACAAACCTGGCGTATGTCCCCACTATTGGGCTCATACGTGGCTTCTGTTCCGGCTCAACAAAGACTGGGCAAGAGATGGTTTTCGGGTTCTGCCGATGCAATTCTCCAAAGCATGAATCTGCTTTCAGATGAAAACCCAGACTATGTTGTGGTCATCGGCGCTGATCACGTTTATCGTATGGATTTTGAACAGATGATTGAGGCGCACGTTGCCTCTGGTCGCGGTGTTACGGTTGCTGCAATCCGCCAGCCGATGAACATGGCTTCGCAATTTGGAGTGATTGAGGTTGACGACAAGGATTCGTCGAAGATCGCGGCTTTCAAAGAAAAGCCAGCAGACCCTAAGGGACTTCCTGACTCCCCTAAAGAAGTGTTGGCGTCTATGGGTAACTATGTCTTCTCCGCTGAAGCATTAATCGACGCAATTGAACACGATGCCTTGATCGAAACTTCAAGCCACGACATGGGTGGCGACATCATTCCTTACATGGTTTCGCGTGATGATGCTGGGGTCTATGACTTCACATTCAACGAAATCCCAGGGGCAACAGACCGCGACAAGAGCTACTGGCGTGATGTTGGAACCATAGATTCGTATTTTGATGCACACATGGACTTGATCTCGGTTATGCCAGTGTTCAACCTCTACAACACGGACTGGCCCATTTTTACGCAGCAAATTAACTTGCCTCCTGCCAAGTTTGTTCATGACGGAGAAGGTAACCAGGGGCGAACAACAGACTCGATTGTTTCACTTGGAACCGTCGTATCAGGTGGCATCGTAGAGCGATCTGTTCTATCTCCATGGGTCAAAGTCAATTCAAATGCTTTGGTTACCGACTCGGTCATCCTTGATGGGGTGACCATCGGTAGAAACGCGACCGTGCGTCGTGCCATTTTGGACAAGTCTGTGACCGTCGCTGACGGCGCCGCAGTTGGTGTAGACAAAAACAGAGACATCGAGCGCGGTTTCACCGTGACCGACAGCGGTATCACCGTGGTTGCAAAAGGTACACTAGTCACACCTTGAAATACCGTTTAGTTGTGATGGATGTAGATTCGACTCTCATCCAAGATGAAGTTATTGAACTGCTCGCTGAGCATGCCGGCGTTAGAGATGCCGTTGCAGCCGTTACCGATAGTGCCATGAGAGGCGAAATCGACTTTGCCGAGTCACTTCGACAACGTGTTGCTACCCTTGCCGGTCTAAATGTTTCTGTTCTAGCTGAAACTTACGAACGGGTTCGATTGAGCGAAGGTGCAGAGCAATTAATTTCCTACATCCACGCCAATGGCGGTCGTGTTGGTGCCGTATCTGGGGGTTTTTCTCAAATCCTAGAGCCACTTGCCAATAGGCTGAGTCTAGATTTTTACCGAGCAAACGATCTTGAGATTGTCGATGGTGCCCTTACCGGAAAAGTCTCTGGGAAAATCATCGATAGAGCGGCCAAATCCTCTGCTCTCATCGAATGGGCTGCCCTTTCCGGTGTTCCGTTGGAAGACACCGCCGCGATTGGCGATGGCGCCAACGATCTCGACATGTTTGAAACTGCGGGAATTTCTTTTGCCTTCAATGCAAAGCCCGCAGTACGCGAGGCAGCAGATGTAGTGGTTGACATAGCAGATTTGTCATTGGTTATCCCCCACCTATAGAAAAAGTGGTCAGGATTTCTCCTGACCACCAAATTCCTTACTAAAATCTAAGCTCCGGTTGAGTGCAATCCGCCGTCAACGTGGATCATTTCACCGGTGGTTGCTGGGAACCAATCCGACAACAGTGCAACAATACTTTTTGCGGCAGCCTCGGTATCGGTTAGGTCCCATCCAAGTGGTGCTCGATCCGTCCAAAGTTCTTCCATGGTGGCAAAACCAGGGATTCCCTTGGCTGCTGTTGTGCGAAGTGGGCCGGCAGAGATTAGGTTCACGCGAATGCCATCACGTCCGAGGTATCGAGCAAGGTATCGGCTGACCGACTCGAAGGCAGCCTTTGCTACGCCCATCCAGTCATAGACCGGCCATGAAACGGTCGCGTCGAAGGTAAGACCTACTACTGACGAACCCTTGGTCAGAAGCGGCTTTGCCGCCATGGTAATTGACTTCAATGAATATGCAGAAACGTGAACCGCCGTACTAACGTCTTCCCAAGGCGTTTCAAGGAAGTTGCCGCCAAGAGCAGTCTGTGGAGCGAATGCAATAGCGTGCACAATTCCATCGAGCTCTGGTAAATGCTCACGTACACGAGTTGGAAGGTTCTCCAGGTCCTCTAGATTGGTTGCATCGAGCTCGATGACCGGTGCCGGCTTTGGAAGGCGTTCAGCAATCTTCTGAGTAATTGGCAACATGCGACCGAACGATGAAAGAACAATTTCGGCGCCTTGTTCCTGAGCCAAACGTGCGACAGAAAACGCGATAGACGCTTCGGTTAGTACCCCGGTGATAAGTAGTTTCTTGCCTGCTAGCAGCGACATTCGATTCCAATCTTTAGACGTATAGATATTTTGGCACGAATAATGCTATTTAGTGGCCCATTCCGAGGCCACCATCTACAGGAATTACTGCTCCCGAGATGTAGGCTGCATCTTCGCTGGCCAACCAGGAGACAACCTTTGCAACTTCCGAAGGAGCGGCAAAGCGTCCAGCCGGAATCCTTCGCTTATAGTCTGCTTGCTGCTCTTCAGGAAGTTCTGCTGTCATGTCGGTATCGATAAAACCAGGTGCCACCACATTAGCTGTGATTCCTCGACCAGCAAGTTCGCGGGTAATTGATCTTGCCATTCCAACCAAGGCTGACTTGGTCGCAGAGTAATTTACCTGACCAGCGCTCCCGAGTAGACCAACAACGCTTCCGATGAAAATCACCCTGCCGAACTTGGCTTTAATCATTCCCTTTGTGGCACGCTTCAACACTCTAAATACACCGGTGAGATTGGTATTAACTACGGCTTCGAAATCCTCATCCGTCATGCGCATGAGCAGCGTATCGCGAGTTATTCCTGCGTTAGCAACCAAAACTTCAACAGGGCCAAGTTTTTCTTCAACTTCGGCAAATGCTTGGTCAAGACTGTCAGAGTCGTTGACATCGGCTCGTACTGTAAGTGAACCTTCTGGTCCATTGCCCGAGCGTGCAGTGACAGCAACGCGATGACCAGCAGCGATGAACTCCTCTGCGATGGCAAAACCAATGCCTCGGTTACCGCCGGTTATAAGTACAGTTCTTTGAGTCATTTCGCTCCAATGGTCCAATGGGTTATGAAAGAAGTTTAACTGGCTCTCTTAGCATTTGGTCTAACCTTGAAGTCAAGGACTCACATGGCAAAAACACACTCGGTAACCTCACTACCCGAAGCTCCAGAGGTGGAGCGCAGGAAGAGAATTATCATCTACTCAATTTCGATGTCAATTCGATTCGTTTGTGTAGCTCTAATCGTTTTCACCGGCGGAATCTGGCAGTGGATTTTCGGCTTCGGTGCCATATTTTTGCCGTATTTCGCGGTCGTAGTTGCCAATAACGTTGGCGGCGAGAGTGGCAGGCAGTCGAATCATCAGACCGCGAATCTAAACATGATTCAATCAAAAGATTCGCCTGATGAGCGAAAATAAGTGTTCAAGAGCAGGCTGTTTGGAAATCGCAGCCTTCACATTCCATTGGAGAAATCCATCGATCCACTCGATTGATCGAGTAAAGGTTTGGAAGAGTTGTGTGCACCATAAGACCTATTTCGAAGAATATCTTTCGAGCCGTGGATATCTGTTGATGGTTGAGGAGATCATTTGAAACGCTGGCTAAGTTGGATTGCTTTGGTCCTTGTATTTGCCACTGCGTGTGGATTTTTATCGAAGTGGCAATTTGACCGAAGGGCAACGAAGGTTGCCGCTATCGCTTTGGTGCAACGCAATTATCTAAAGCCAGTTGCGGACCTTTCGAATGTTTCAACGCCTTCTGGATTCTCAGTCCCAACTGACAGTTGGAGACGAGTCAAAATTTTCGGTCGCTATGTTCCAGAGAAAATGCTTCTGGTGCGAGATCGACCAAACAACGGAAACCCCGGCTTTGAGGAACTGGTTCCCTTTGTTACGAACACTGGGAAAACCATATTCGTTTCACGAGGTTGGTTGCCTTCTGGTAGCGCCCAAGACAAGCCTGATGAAGTTCCACTGCCGACCTCTGAGCCAATCATTCTAATCGGGAGGGTTGTAGCGGAGGAGCCAATGCTCAGTCGAGGAGCACCGAACGGGCAAATCGCTACGATCAATATTTCTCTGGCAAATCGTCAGGCGAAAATGCACAAAATAGTGCGCCTTGGTTATCTTCGCGCGGTATCGGAAAGCCCAGCTAATAAAGGCAAACTCTTCCCAATGCCGCCACCTGCAACAGAAGAAGGTAATAATCTCAGTTACGCCATTCAGTGGATAATCTTTGCGATCATGGCCGCTGCAGCGCTAATCTGGCGAATTAGAAAAGATCAACAAATCGCTGCTGGAATTGTTGTTTCAAGAAGAAAAACACGTGCAGACATAGATGCAGAGGTCGAAGACTCTATGACAGTTCGATAAGTTCTGCGTAAGACTCATTCCAGTGATCCTCAACGCCGTCTGGAAGCACCAGTACACGTTCTGGATTCAATGCGCGAACTGCTCCAACATCGTGACTTACTAAAACAACTGCACCAGAGAATGAAGCCAATGCGTTCAAAATTTCCTCCCTGCTTGCAGGGTCAAGGTTGTTTGTAGGCTCGTCTAGTAGCAGCACATTCGCTGAACTTACCACTAGTGTCGCCAATGCCAAACGTGTTTTCTCGCCACCGGATAAAACCCCAGCAGGTTTTTGTACGTCATCGCCAGAGAACAGGAATGAACCGAGAACTTTTCTGGCATCGGTGTCATTTAGTTGCGGGGCTGCAAACTGCATGTTTTCCAGAACGCTCTTCTTCACGTCAAGAGTTTCGTGTTCCTGGGCATAGTAACCGATTTTAAGTCCGTGTCCTGGGATGATCTTCCCCGTATCCGAAGGGTCTATTCCTGCCAAAATTCTTAACAAGGTTGTTTTACCTGCACCGTTGAGGCCGATGACTACAACCTTCGATCCACGATCAATTGCTAAGTCAACTGCGGTGAAAATTTCTAGAGAACCGTAAGACTTACTCAGGTTCTCAGCGAAAAGAGGTGTTTTCCCGCAAGCTGCAGGCTCTGGAAAACGAATCTTTGCAACACGATCTACCTCACGAACTTCCTCCAAGCCAGAGACAAGTCGTTCCGCCCGCTTGAGCATCTGTTGAGCGGCGGCAGCTTTGGTTGCCTTTGCTCCGAATTTTGCCGCTTGGAGTTGAAGAGCCGATGCTTTCTTTTCGGCATTTTGACGTTCTCGTTTACGTCTTTCTTCGTCGCTTTCACGCTGTTTAAGGTAGGCAGCCCAACCAAGGTTGTAGGTATCAATAACCTGCCTGATCGCATCAAGGTAGAAAACACGATTTACCGTTTGCCCGATTAGTTCGACATCGTGACTGATCACGATCAAACCACCGGCGTAATTCTTAAGAAACTCTCGCAGCCATACAACCGAATCAGCATCTAGGTGGTTAGTCGGCTCATCGAGAATCATGATCTGCGCTTTACTGAATAAGATTCGAGCGAGCTCGATTCGTCTCCTCTGCCCACCAGACAGAGTTTTTAGCGGTTGGTCTAGAACCTTCTCGGATAATCCAAGATTGGATGCAATGCTGGCCGCTTCAGCTTCTGCTGCGTACCCACCCGAAGCAATGAACTGAGCTTCATATTTGCCGTAGTTTTTCATGCCACGTTCATAAACAGCTTCGTCGACTGAGCCCATATCAACAGTTGCTTGAGACATCTTTTCGCTCAAAGTTCCAAGCTCGCGGGCATTTAGAATTCTGGTCCTGGCCAATTCCTCAGGATCGCCGGTTCTCGGGTCTTGCGGTAGATAGCCAATCTCACCGGTGGATTCAATTCGGCCGGCACTGGTCGGGAAATCACCGAATAGGGCCTTGGTTAGCGTTGTTTTACCGGCGCCGTTACGACCGACCAGACCAACTTTGTCGCCAGCGTCAATTCGGAAATTTACGCCAGACATTAATGTTCTCGCGCCAATTCTGATCTCTAGGTCTTGAACCTGCAGCATTTAGATTGAAAAGCCGATCGCCCGCATTTGTTCGCGGCCGTCCTCGGTAATCCGCTCAGGTCCCCAGGGTGGCATCCATACCCAGTTGATTCTGAAAGTATCGGTAACTCCGTCTAGAGCCGCAGCGGTTTGCTCTTCGATTACATCTGTGAGTGGACACCCGGCAGAAGTCAGAGTCATGTTGATCAGAAGTGAATCATCGAGATCCGACTGTTCAACGCCGTATACAAGTCCAAGATCGACAATATTCACACCAATCTCTGGGTCGATTACATCCTTTAACGCCTCGATAACTTCATCAAAGCGTGCTGGCTCGAGCTCCTTAGGCATTGGTTAGGAACCTGTCGTAGCCTTCAGCCTCGAGGCGCTCGGCCAGTTCCTTGCCACCCTCTTCTGCAATCTTTCCATCAACGAAAACATGTACGAAATCGGGTTGGATGTACTTCAAAATTCTGGTGTAGTGCGTGATAAGCAGCGTGCCCATTCCGTTCTGCTCAGCAATGCGGTTTACACCTTCTGAAACGATCTTTAGAGCGTCGACATCCAATCCCGAGTCGGTTTCATCGAGGACGGCAAATTTTGGCTTCAGAAGCTCCATTTGAAGAATTTCGTGGCGCTTCTTTTCACCTCCGGAAAAACCCTCGTTGACATTTCGCTCGCTGAATGCCGAATCCATCTTGAGGTTTTCCATGGCAGCCTTAACTTCCTTAATCCAAGGTCGCAAGGCAGGTGCTTCTCCATCGATAGCAGTTTTTGCGGTGCGCAGGAAGTTGCTAACACTCACGCCAGGGATTTCAACAGGATATTGCATGGCAAGGAAGATTCCTGCACGAGCACGTTCGTCAGGAGACATTTCGAGCACATTCTCACCGTCAAGAAGAATCTCGCCTCGGGTAACTTCGTACTTTGGGTGACCGGCAATTGAATAGGCGAGTGTTGATTTTCCAGAACCATTTGGACCCATGATTGCGTGGGTTTCACCGCTGCGAATCGTGAGATCAACTCCCCTAAGGATTTCCTTAGGACCAGCTTCGGTGGTCACGTTAACGTGAAGGTTCTTGATTTCCAAAATTGACATGTTTATTACTCCGCGTATTCGAGATAGATCTGGCCGTCTTCAACGAAGACTTCGTAGGTTTTCACAGGTTCATAGGCTGGCAAAGTCAGCGCCTCACCCGTTTTGAGAGAGAATTTGGCACCGTGGGCCCAACATTCAATGGTTTCGCCTTCGACAAAACCTTCACTTAGAGAAATTTCTCCATGCGAACACTTGTCGTCAATGGCATAAATAACTTCGGCCTTGTCTTTGACAATTGCAATCGCCTGATCAGCGATTTTGACTCGAATAGCCTTGCCAGGCTTCAAATCATCGAAAGGGCAAATCAAGTGAGCCATTAGATAGATACTCCTAACTTTGATTCGACAAGGGCATTCAAGGAGTCCACGAGATCTTCGTCATTGATCCTTTGAATCACGTCACCAATAAAACCCTGAACAACCAACTGTTTGGCTTGTAGTTCGGGAACTCCCCTAGCCTGCAAATAAAAGAGTTGTTCTTCATCAAAGCGGCCGCTAGCACTTGCATGTCCGGCTCCTTCAATCTGTCCAGTCTCAATTTCGAGATTAGGTACGGAATCCGCTCTTGCGCCATCTGTTAGCAGAAGATTGCGGTTCAACTCGTACGTCTTGGTACCAACTGCTTCCTGACGAATTAAGACGTCTCCAACCCAAACTGTGTGAGCCTTCTCGCCGAGAAGCGCCCCCTTGTAAGAGACATCAGACACACAGTTTGGTTGATTGTGGTCGATAAAAGGACGGTTCTCAATGTACTGGTCACCGGTTGCGAAGAATGCGCCGTGCAATTTTGCAGAAGCACCTTCACCAGAAAAGGTTACAGTCGGCACAACACGGATTGTCTTACCGGTCAAACTAACCGAAACATACTCAAGGCTCGAGCTTGATCCCAAATCAAAAAATTGAGCTGAGACGAGCGCACTGGTTGAACCATTGTGGTTATGAATTGAAGAAAACTTCAAGCTGGCACCCGATGCTACTCTCACCTCGACAAATTCTGCAAGATCTCCATTACCCACGTGATTGAGAATTAGGTCTGCCGAAACGTTTTGTTCGACTTCAACAAGTATCTGTAACGATTGCTGCTTATCTTCGGTGTTGATCTGGATGTTTGCAGTCGAGTGTTCCTCCGAAAGTTGGACGCGAACTACGTGAGTATTCGTCTCTGAAACCAGCGCCGAGATCCTGTCTTCTGGAACCACATTCAGCTTTAAACTGCCTTTTTCAACTAACTCATAGCGTCCCGAAATTTCTCCCGAAAATCTCTCGAGTGAGACATCAAGAGAATTCAACCGAGAAGGGTCCAGGTAACGCCACTGTTCTTCAGACTTAGAGATCGAAGGAAAATCTGCGGTGGAAAAAGATTTTGTACGTTCAGATCTAATTTGAACCGGAACCTGTGAATGATTGTGGAAACTCATTAACCAACGGCTCCTTCCATTTGCATTTCAATCAATTTGTTGAGTTCCAATGCGTATTCCATTGGTAGTTCCTTTGCAATTGGTTCGATGAATCCTCGAACAATCATTGCCATCGCTTCGTCTTCAGGAAGCCCACGAGATTGGAGGTAAAACAGTTGTTCATCGCTTACTCTCGACACCGTCGCCTCGTGGCCCATGGTGACGTTGTCTTCGCGAACATCAACAGCAGGATACGTATCAGAACGACTTATAGTGTCAACCAGCAGTGCGTCACAACGTACGGTATTAGCTGAATTGTATGCACCTGGGTTCACGCGAATTTCACCACGGTATGAAGTTCGTCCACCACCACGAGCGATTGACTTTGAAATAATCGAAGACTTCGTGTTTGGAGCGAGATGGATCATCTTGGCCCCAGCGTCCTGGTGTTGTCCAGGACCAGCGAAGGCAACCGAGAGAGTCTCTCCCTTTGCATGCTCACCAGCCAGAATTACTGCTGGATACTTCATGGTTATTTTTGAGCCAATGTTCCCATCGACCCACTCCATGGTGGCACCTTCCTCAGCAACCGCGCGCTTAGTTACGAGGTTGTAAACATTGGTTGACCAGTTTTGAATCGTTGTATAGCGAACACGAGCATTCTTCTTGACGATGATCTCAACAACGGCCGAGTGAAGCGAGTCGCTTTGGTAAATGGGTGCGGTACATCCTTCGATGTAATGAACATATGAACCTTCATCGGCAATAATCAGCGTCCGCTCGAACTGCCCCATGTTTTCTGTGTTGATGCGGAAATATGCCTGCAAAGGGATCTCCACCTGAACACCCTTAGGAACGTATACGAAAGAACCCCCAGACCAAACCGCAGTGTTTAGTGCTGCAAACTTGTTATCGCCAGCAGGAATCACGGTTCCGAAATATTGTTCAAAGATTTCTGGATGTTCTTTAAGTGCTGTATCGGTGTCAAGGAAGATCACTCCCTGCGCTTCAAGTTCTTCTTGAATCTGGTGATAAACAACCTCTGACTCATATTGAGCCGCTACACCAGCAACCAAGCGTGAACGCTCAGCTTCAGGAATACCCAGCTTTTCGTAGGTATTTTTAATGTCCTCAGGAAGGTCTTCCCACGAGCCCGCCTGACGTTCTGTTGATCTAACGAAGTATTTGATGTTGTCGAAGTCAATTCCGCTTAGGTCAGCTCCCCAGCTAGGCATTGGCTTGCGTAAAAAGTACTCGAACCCTTTCAAGCGTCTTTGCAGCATCCAGTCGGATTCGGATTTTTTACCGGATATGTCGCGAACCACGTCTTCGTTGATTCCACGCTTCGCACTGGCGCCAGCCGCATCCTTGTCAGACCAGCCAAACTCGTAATTTCCAAGGCTGTCTAGTTCTGGGCGGTCGATGATGTTATCAGACATTTCTCAAACCTTTCTATGCATATCAACGGCTACAAAACCTAAAAAATTCCCTAAATCAAGCGGTGCGATTTAGGCGCATGTAAGACTTGAATAGTGCAAAGGTGCTCAAGCACCAACAGCCAGTTTACTTGCTGTGCATGCGTTCGGTAAATAGAGCAGGGCAGTCGTTTGCTAAATAGATTCATCAATGAGAAAACTTTGCGCATTGCAGTTGGTTTATCGCTCGTCTCTCAAATTCTGATTGTTGTGACAGGCGGAGCAGTACGTTTGACGGCAAGTGGTCTTGGTTGTCCAACCTGGCCTACTTGCACGCACGAGTCACTTGTGACAGTGCCCGCCATGGGAATTCACGGAATTATCGAATTCACGAACCGGTTACTTACCTTTGCGCTGCTAGTGATAGCAGGAGTGACTGCACTACTAGCCTTTCGCCTGGAGCAGGCTAAAAAGATTCGGCTGTCGAGTGTCTTGCTTATAGTTGGAATCCTTTTGCAGGCCGTTATCGGTGGTATTTCGGTTCTTACGAAGCTCAATCCATGGGTCGTTGGCCTTCACTTTGTTGTGAGCGCTGCAATGATCGCAATCGCTGCTCGCCAGTACTGGCAATTGGGCCAGCATCAAACCCTTTCCGTATCCTCGAGCCTCCTTGCCACCAGCAACATGCTGATCGTGCTTGGTTTTCTAGCCGAATTATTAGGGGTGATTGTTACCGGTTCCGGGCCACATGCCGGTGACATCAACACGCCTCGAAACGGCCTGGATTCAGAACTTTGGCAAAAAATGCACTCCATTCCTGGTTACCTAACCGTGATTACGTGCACCGTTCTAATCGTTAGTCTCACCAGATTTGCAAAGCAAACAATGGCATTTAGGTACCTTCTAGGTCTCGGGATTTCTTTAGTTTTGCAGATTGCACTAGGTATTTGGCAGGCCAATGCAGGATTGCCGGTTTGGATGGTTTTGATGCACATGGCACTTGCTTCAGTTGTTTGTGCTCAACTGGTGTTGCAGCGAAGCGCATTAGCACCAAAATCAAATGCCTAAAGCATTCTGGTTTCGCAAAGATTTGCGCCTGGCTGATCATCCAGCCCTGCACGAACTAATTTCAAGCCCAACTGGTGCGGTAGTTTTTGCAACGGCTGACCAAGTAGGTCAGCCTTTCAATGAACTCTCACAAATCAGACAAGACTCCCTGACATCGTCTTGGTACCACTTAAATCAAAAGCTAAATGGCGATTTAATCGTGTTGAAAAGCCCAGGTGACATCGTTCCTTTTTGTCGAGAGTTTGGAATCAGTGAAGTTACTGCGACTCAAGTTTTCGATACCAATGGACTACGTGAGACTTCTGCGGTTGCATCAGACTTAGCCATTGCTGACATCTCGTTGAAATTGCATTGGAGCAACTATGCAGTCAATCCGGGAAAGATTCTCAAGAATGATGGAACACCGTACAAAGTATTCACTCCCTTTTACAGAGCGTGGAGCTCATTTCCAAAGGCAAATGCATACATATTTGAAGGGCGCCCAAACACCATAAAAATTGACGACGATTTGGGTGTCGCAACAATACAGATTCCAGAAAAAGCTTCCGTTGTAGCTGGCGAAGACTATGCCATGCAAACATTGCAAAGATTTACTAACTTCCGGGAAGGAAATTACGACTGGCAACGCGATCGAGCGGACATCGGTGGAACATCACATCTTTCTCACGCTCTAAGCCATGGCGAAATTCATCCGAGAACGATCTTGCAAGCACTTGGAGACAGTACAGGTAGTGAAATTTTCGCTAAGGAGTTGGCTTGGCGCGAGTTCTACGCTGACGTGCTCTATAACAACCAAGACTCGCTTAATGGCTATCTTGATCCAAGATTCACGCAAATGGCATACAGCACGAACGAATCAGACTTTGATCGGTGGAAATCTGGCAATACCGGATTCCCAATGGTGGATGCTGGCATGCGGCAACTTCTAGCCACGGGATGGATGCACAACCGAGTGAGAATGATTGTTGCTTCATTCTTGGTGAAGGATCTTCACATTGAATGGACTTGGGGAGCCAAATGGTTCGAAGAAAATCTGAGCGACTTTGATCCTGCTTCGAATTCACATGGATGGCAGTGGACAGCAGGCTGCGGAACCGACGCATCGCCCTATTTCAGAGTATTTAATCCCATTTCTCAGGGGTTAAAATTTGATCCAAACGGAGAATATGTCCGGAAGTACATTCCAGAACTCAAGCATCTTGCCGGTGCGAAAGCTCACGAACCTTGGCTAGATGCCCATGGTTACTCTTACGGTTATGTCAGACAAATGGTCGACCATGCAGCCGAGAGATTGGAATCGTTGAAACGCTATGAGTCGATTAAGAACCAAAGATAGATATTGGGATCAACGGATCCACAGCGATAGCTACAAAAAGCACCGTTAGGTAACTGATCGAGCCATGGAACAAGCGCATTGGTGAAGTTGGATGCCCCGATTTTGACTCCCGGTAGAGTTTCGTGGCTTCAAACGTGAACCAGACTCCAGATATGCCAGCAGCAAGGATGTAAATCAGTCCCATTTTTGCTGCCGGAATGAGTAGCAACGAACTGGTGACCAGTGCCCAACTGTACAAAATAATTTGAGCACCTACGGTTCGAGGATGTCTCACCACCGGGAGCATTGGTACGCCAGCTGCAGCGTAGTCGTCCCGATATTTCATTGACAGCGGCCAGTAGTGTGGCGGAGTCCAAAGAAAAATTATCAAGAACAGCAGCCAGGCGCTGATGGACAAGTCCTTGGTCACGGCAGCCCAACCTATGAGAACCGGCATGGCTCCAGCTGCTCCACCCCAAACAATGTTTTGTGGGGTCCTTCTCTTGAGTAAAAGTGTGTAAACGAATACGTAAAAAAGTATGGCCGAAAGTGAGAGAACAGCACTAAGCCACCCGCATGTGAACCAGAGGAACGCGAACGAGAAGAGTCCAATTAGGTACGCAAAGACCAAAGCTTCGGTTTTTGAGAGTTCACCGGTAACCAACGGTCGATTCTTAGTTCTACCCATGATTTTGTCGATGTCTGCATCTATGTAGCAATTGAATGCGTTGGCGCTTCCAGCAGATAGTGTTCCACCAACCAGAACATTTACGATGAGAAGAATGTCAGGAATCCCTCGCTGTGCCAAAATCATGGCTGGAACGGTTGTCACCAGAAGAAGCTCGATTACACGAGGCTTGGTGAGTGCAACATATGCGAGAAATTTGGACATCTTGCTCAAGTTTACATTGAGAGTCGAGTAGTAGAATTTTGCTTAGGCGACGTGGCCGTTCTCATCAAGAATGTTTTGCATTCAATTACTGCGAGGAGTTGCTGTGTCAGCATTCCAATGGACCGAAATCGATAGTAAAGCGGTCGACACCGCCAGAGTCTTAGCTGCAGACGCAGTTGAAAAAGTAGGCAACGGACACCCGGGAACTGCTATTTCTTTGGCGCCAGTTGCCTATCTGCTATTTAACAAGGTCATGAGACACGACCCGAAAGATGATCGTTGGCTCGGACGTGACCGATTTATCCTCAGTGTCGGGCACTCATCACTCACCCTCTACAACCAACTATTTCTGCACGGGTACGGCCTAGAGCTAGATGACTTGAAAGCACTAAGAACCTGGGGTTCTCTAACTCCTGGGCACCCTGAGTTTGGACACACCAAGGGTGTAGAAATTACGACTGGTCCGCTTGGTCAAGGACTTGCTTCGGCCACTGGCTTCGCATACTCTGCACGTTTTGAGCGTGGATTATTCGACCCAGAGGCCCCGAATGGTACGAGCCCATTTGATCACTTTGTCTATGTCATTGCGGGTGATGGTGACATGCAAGAAGGCGTTACCTCTGAAGCTGCATCACTGGCCGGGCACCAGCGCCTTGGCAACCTCGTGGTGATCTACGACAGCAACCAGATTTCCATCGAAGATGATACGAACATCGCTTTCACAGAGGACATCATTGGTAGGTATGACGCTTATGGTTGGCACACCCAGACTGTAGACTGGCGAAAAACTGGAAACTACGTCGAAGACATCGAAGAGCTTTACAACGCTATCGAACGTGCCAAGTCGGTAACCGACAAGCCCTCTCTGATCCGTCTTAGGACCATCATTGGCTGGCCTTCGCCAAAGAAGCAAAACACTGGCAAGATTCACGGATCAGCTCTCGGTGCCGAAGAACTTGCAGGACTCAAGACCATTCTTGGATTTGACCCTAAAGAAACATTCCAAGTCAGCGATGAAGTTCTGGCACACACCAGGGCCTACCAGAATTATGCAGATCAAAATCGTTTGGTCTGGCAGTCTAATTTCGACGTCTGGGCTTCAGAGAACCCTGAAAAGAAGGAGCTGTTGGACCGACTAGTGTCTGGTTCGCTTCCCAGTGGACTAGAAGCGGCTCTACCGATCTTTGACTCGGCGACCGAGGTTTCTACCAGGGCTGCATCGGGCAAGGTCCTAAATGCTCTTGCACAACATCTACCAGAGCTTTGGGGCGGTTCAGCTGACCTTGCGGAATCCAACCTAACGACAATTAGTGGAGCAAAGTCCTTTGTTCCCTCTGAATGGTCAACTCATGAGTGGTCAGGAGATAAGCACGGACGAGTGCTTCATTTCGGAATTCGTGAGCATGCCATGGGATCAATACTGAACGGCATTACCTTGAGCGGTCACACCAGACCATTCGGCGGCACCTTCCTAATCTTTAGCGACTACATGCGCCCGGCTGTACGCCTAGCTGCTCTAATGCAAATTCCTTCACTTTTTGTTTGGACTCATGACTCAGTTGCACTCGGCGAAGATGGTCCAACTCATCAACCTATTGAACAACTATCGACTCTTCGTGCAATCCCGAACCTTGCGATAGTTCGACCTGGTGACGCAAATGAGACCGGTTTTGCATGGCTTGGTGCATTGCAGCATCAGAACGGGCCGACTGGCCTGGCTTTGAGTAGGCAGAACCTTCCAGTATTTGAACGTGGTACCGTCGACCGAACCGGTGTAACGATTGCGGGTGCCGAAAACACTCTAAAGGGCGCTTACGTACTCGCTGATGCTAGTAACAAAAAGCCAAAGGTCATCCTTATTGCCACTGGGTCCGAGTTGCAGCTAGCCGTTGAGGCCAGATTGCAGTTGGAAGACAATGGCATTCCAACTCGCGTTGTTTCAGCTCCTTGCCTTGAATGGTTCGAAGAACAACCAGCCGAATACCGCGAACAGGTACTGCCTAGCTCTGTGAAGGCTCGCGTATCGGTCGAAGCCGGTTTGAGTCTTGGCTGGTCAAAATATGTTGGACCGTTTGGAGATTCTGTTTCAATTGAGCATTTCGGTGCCTCGGCAGACTACAAGACCCTTTTCAAGCAGTTCGGAATGACCGTTGAAAACGTTATTTCCGCCGCAAAGTCATCGATCAAGAAAGCGTAATTCAAATGACCTCCCCACTCGACACTCTGTACTCTAATGGCGTGAGCATCTGGCTTGATGACCTATCCAGAAGCAGAATCACATCTGGAAATCTTGCCGACCTGATCGCTAACCGATCTGTTTCTGGCGTTACGACAAACCCAACAATTTTTGCGGGTGCACTAACCAAAGGCGAAGGTTATTCGGATCAGGTTAGAGAATTGGCAAAGTCTGGCGCTAGCGCAACTGAGGCAATCTTCGAGATTACAACCAAAGATGTTGCCGATGCTTGTGACATTTTCTTCGACATCTACTCGTCGACTCACGGCTTCGATGGACGTGTGTCAATCGAAGTTGAACCAGGACTCGCAAACGATGCAGAAGGTACCATCAAGCAGGCGGGTCAGCTTTTCCAAAAGGTTGGAAGAGAAAACGTAATGATCAAGATTCCAGCTACCAAGGCTGGCCTGAAAGCCATCACTGAGGTTACGGCAACTGGCGTAAGCGTGAATGTAACCCTAATTTTCTCTCTGGAGCGTTACGCCGAGGTCATTGCGGCTTACATCGATGGTTTGAAACTAGCAAATGCAGCTGGCAAAGATCTAAAGAAGATTCATTCGGTCGCCTCATTTTTCGTTTCCCGCGTAGACACTGAAATCGACACGAGACTTGAAGCTATTGGCACTACAGAAGCAAAGAGCCTCAAGAGCAAAGCTGCCATAGCAAACGCTCGTCTCGCTTACGAACTTTTTGAGAAGTCTTTCGCATCAGCAGAGTGGACTGAACTGGCAACACTCGGTGCCAATGTTCAGCGACCTCTAATGGCCTCGACAGGTGTGAAGGATCCAGCGTTACCTGACACCCTTTACGTAACGGAACTTGTTGCAAAGCGCATGGTCAACACAATGCCAGAGAAGACCATGGAAGCAGTGTTCGACCACGGAGTGATTCCTGTCGATTCCATTACTTCAAACTACGCATCAGCGAATGAGGTTTTGAATGCAGTTGAAGCTCAAGGAATTAGTGTCGCGGAAGTGACCACTCTTCTAGAGCACGAGGGTGTTGAGAAGTTCATTGTGTCATGGAGCGAGTTAGTCCAGTCCGTGGAACAAGCTTTGGAAGCCGCAAAATAATGACTATCAAGGTGCTTACCGCAGGTCTCACGGAAGATGCGGTTGAGAAAAATATTCATGAACTTGTTTCAGACAAGGTTGCATCAAGAATCTTCGGTAAGGATTCCACTCTTTGGGGTGATGAGGCCGAGGCTGAAAGTTCGATTCGACTTGGTTGGGTTCACTCCGCACTCGATTCAGAGCCACTGGTTGAGAAAATCCTCGCACTACGCGAAGAGTTCAAGTCAAAAGGCGTTAACCGATTTGTTCTATGCGGAATGGGCGGTTCATCCCTAGCTCCGGAAGTTATTACGGCAACCTTCGGAGTTGAACTAACTGTACTTGACTCTACAAACCCAGAGCAGGTTGCATTGGCGCTAGTCGAACTAGAAAGAACCGCAATCATCGTTTCTTCAAAGTCAGGTTCAACCGTAGAAACCGACTCACAGAAGCGCGTGTTCGAGCAGGCATTCGCGGATGCCGGCATTGATAAAACAGATCGCATTGTGATTGTCACGGATCCTGGATCACCAATGGAAGCCGCAGCCAAAACAGATGGTTACCGAGTTTTCAATGCCGACCCAACAGTTGGTGGGCGTTATTCTGCGCTAACTGCGTTTGGTTTGGTTCCTTCAGGACTAGCGGGTGCGGACATTCAAACTCTCGTTAACGATGCAAAAAGGGCCGCTGAAGCATTGGCATCAGATGAAGTTACCAACCCAGGTTTAGTTCTTGGCGCCGCAATGGCATCAACTGCGAGCTCCCGCTCCATCAAGAACAAACTTGTTATCGCCGAAGCCGGAACTGAGATTCACGGGTTTGGCGATTGGGCGGAACAGTTGATCGCTGAATCAACTGGTAAGGATGGTAAAGGCATCCTGCCAGTTGTTGCAGGTCTATCCTCCCCCGAGGTTACAGAGAGTTTCGACGATGTTCTGGTTGCAAGGGTTGTATCAGATGCGTTGACTAGTGAAGCCGACCAGCTCGTCGTGTCAGGAAGTCTCGGAGAGCAATTTCTACTTTGGGAAGTGGCAACAGTTGTAGCTTCGAGAATCATTGGAATTAACCCTTTTGACCAACCAGATGTTGAATCAGCCAAGATCGCGGCAAGAGCTATGCTAACCAGCCGCGATGAAGCAACTGAACCAAATTTCACGGAATCCGGCATAGAGGTTAGAGCAATTGGCTTCGACCTGAAGGCAACCGACATTAGGTCAGCAATAACTGAAATACTTTCTAATGTGCCTAGCAACGGATATGTGGCACTACACGCGTACCTGGATCGCATTAGCAACCCAGCTTTTTCTGAACTACGCGACATCGTAGCGTCAACTTCTGAAAGACCGACGACTTTCGGTTGGGGTCCAAGATTCCTCCACTCAACGGGTCAATTCCACAAGGGCGGCCCTGCTGTCGGCGTCTTCATTCAACTTGTTTCGAAGGCACAAACTGACCTTGCAGTTCCAGGCAGAGACTTTACTTTTGGAGAACTTATTGCCTCTCAGGCAGCTGGTGATGCCAAAGTCCTTGCAGATCACCAAAGGCCTGTTCTGACAATCACGTTTGAAGACAACGAGACAGCTCTGAAACTAATCAAGAGCTCACTGGAGAAGTAATGTCACCTGCAAAGATTTCGGCTGGCAATAATCCTCTTCGCGACCCAGACGATAGACGCCTAAATCGCATCGCTGGCCCTAGCTCCCTGGTGATTTTTGGTGTAACTGGTGACCTGTCCCGTAAGAAGCTGATGCCTGCCGTTTACGACTTGGCAAACCGTGGACTGCTTCCACCTGGCTTTGCTCTAGTCGGGTTCGCAAGACGTGAATGGGAACATCAAGATTTCGCAAAAGAAGTACACGACTCGGTAAAACAGTACGCCAGAACTCCCTTTTCAGAAGAAGTTTGGAATCAGCTGGCAGAGGGCATTCGATTCGTTCAAGGTGATTTCGACGATGACTCTGCTTTCGATCGCCTAAGAGAAACCATCGAGGAACTAGACACCAAGAGAGGGACCAACGGTAACCACGCGTTTTACCTTTCGATCCCGCCAAAAGCATTCCCATTAGTTTGTCGTCAACTAAGTCGATCTGGACTGGCAAATCCGCAGGACGATCAGTTCAGACGAGTAGTGATTGAAAAGCCTTTCGGCAGTGATCTAAAAACCGCCCGTGAACTAAACGATGTCGTGGAATCAGTATTCCCTGCAGATTCAATCTTCCGCATCGATCACTACCTAGGCAAAGAGACCGTCCAAAACATCCTTGCAATTCGATTTGCCAACCAACTATTTGAACCTCTCTGGAATCAAAACTACGTCGACCATGTTCAAATCACGATGGCGGAGGACATTGGAGTTGGTGGTCGCGCCGGATACTACGACGGCATTGGTGCAGCTAGGGATGTCATTCAGAACCACCTGCTTCAGCTGCTTGCACTTACCGCCATGGAAGAACCTGTTTCTTTTGATGCTGCTGACCTCAGAAATGAAAAGGAAAAGGTACTCAAAGCCGTTCGACTGCCAAAAGATCTCGGCAAGTACACTGCAAGAGGGCAATACAGCGGTGGTTGGCAAGGCGGTGAACTGGTTCGAGGTTTCCTTGCCGAAGACGGAATGAACCCGAAATCGGTAACCGAAACTTATGCTGCCATGCGCCTAGATATCAATACTCGTCGGTGGGCTGGCGTGCCTTTCTACCTCCGTGCTGGAAAGCGTTTGGGTCGTCGAGTCACAGAAATTGCACTCGTTTTCAAACGTGCACCACAGCAACTTTTTGCATCAGACCAAACTTCGGAACTCGGCCAAAATGCCCTTGTTATCAGAGTGCAGCCAGATGAAGGAGTGACTATTCGCTTCGGTTCAAAAGTTCCAGGCGTTGGAATGCAGGTACGAGACGTAACCATGGACTTTGGATATGGACACGCATTTACAGAAGCGAGCCCGGAAGCCTACGAAAGACTCATCCTTGACGTTTTGCTTGGTGAACCTCCCCTGTTCCCTAGACACGAAGAGGTAGAACTTTCGTGGAAGATTCTCGATCCAATTGAAGAGTTCTGGTCAAAACAGGGGCAGCCTGAGCAATATCGACCAGGCACTTGGGGACCGGAATCTGCAGACAAGATTCTGGAGCGAGATGGAAGGTCTTGGCGTCGCCCATGATTGTTGAACTTAAGAACACGACCATCAGCAAAGTTTCTAAGGAACTCGTACAAATACGAGAACAAGGTGGTGCAGTAGCCCTAGGTCGTGTACTCACGCTTGTAATTGAAACTGACTCCAAAGGGCTTGAATCTGCCATTAAGTCAGCAAATGACGCGTCTCGCGAGCACCCTTGCAGAATCATCGTCCTAGTTGAGTATCCGATCAATTCGAAATCAGGCGTCAAGGCGAAGCTAGACGCTGAAATACGCGTGGGTGGCGATGCCGGAGCATCCGAGGTCATCGTACTAAAGGCACACGGTGATGCCGCAAGCGACCCTGAACTGCTCGTAACAGGACTATTGCTTCCAGATGCACCAGTCGTTGCTTGGTGGCCGCAATCAGCGCCTGTGAAGCTTGCCAATTCGGCCATCGGACGTATTGCAACTCGGCGAATTTCTGATGCATCAAAGCAGACTAACCCTCATGCATTTTTGAAGCAGCTAGCCAAAAACTATGTTCCAGGTGACTCAGATTTTGCTTGGACCAGAATCACTCTATGGCGGGCTCAATTGGCTGCGATCTTGGATCAACCACCATTTGACCCTGTGCTAGCCGTAGAGGTCACAGGAGCGCCAGACTCTCCTAGTACAGACCTATTGGCTGCCTGGTTGAGCCTAAAGCTTAAGGTGAATGCAACTATCGCCAGAAAACCCCGAGGCAAGTCAGTTAGCGGAATCAAGGGCGTGAAACTGGTTAGAAAATCTGGCAACATCGAAATCATTAGAAAAGTTCCAGATGTTGCCACGCTAATTCAACCGACGCAACCAACACGAGAAATTTCACTTCCTCGTCGAAGCGACAGAGATTGTCTCAGTGAAGATCTGCGCAGACTCGATCCAGATGAACTATTCGGTCAGGTAATCAAGTGGGCAGCCAAGAACTAAGGATTTTCGAAAACGCGGATGCGGTAGCTGAGCAGGCGGCAGCTGATCTAAAGTTGTTCATCCTTGATGTTCTTTCACGACAAGACGAATTGAACCTTGCCGTTACTGGAGGTACCGTTGGTATCAAGACTCTTGCTGAATTCTCTAAAGTTGTAGATGATTCTATTGACCTAAATAGGTTACACATCTGGTGGGGCGACGAACGTTACGTACCTTTAGATGATTCAGATCGAAACTCGCACCAAGCAGAGCAAGTACTACTTGCAAACCTCAACATACCAGCTACGAACATTCACCTATTTCCTGCTCCAGGCGCGCAGGAGCATATTCAAGATGCTGCTGCGAAATTTGGGCAGGAATTCGATAAGAGAAACATTAGTTTCGATTTAATGATCATGGGTATGGGCCCTGACGGTCACATCGCCAGTCTTTTCCCTGGAAAGTCATCGCTAACAAGCGAGAGTTCTGTAATCGCGGAGGTTGACTCCCCTAAACCACCAAAACAGCGTCTTACCTTTGGGCTTCGAGTAATCAATGAATCCAAGAATATTTGGTTCACAGTGGCTGGATTCGACAAAGCGGATGCCGTATCTGAAGTCATATCGAATCCATTGTGTGACTTACCAGCAGCCAAAATTTCCGGAAAAGAAGAAACGGTCTGGTATCTAGACCAGACCGCTTCATCAAAACTCTAGGCTTTAGGCTCCAGCACTAAATCTAGTAAATAGACCAAGTGCCACGATGATTGCAATCCAAACGACACCGAGAATAACGGTGATTCTATTTAGGTTGCGCTCAGCAACGCCAGACGACTGCATTGTCGAAGTGACACCGCCACCGAACATGTCAGAAAGACCGCCACCGCGACCCTTGTGCAAGAGAATGAGCAGTGTCAATAGAAGGCTAATGATGAAGAGAAGAACCTTCAAGGCCATCTGAATTGCGTCCACGTGTAACTCCTAAGTATTCAGATTCTATATTGCCAGATGGCTCTGGAATCGCGCTATTCCTGAGAATTCATCTGAATCTAGGCTAGCTCCACCAACGAGAACACCATCTACCTCTGGAGATCTAAGGAATCCAGCAACGTTCGCTGACTTGACCGAACCTCCGTAAAGGATGCGAGTTGCGTCGGCGACATCTCCGAACTCACCGCGAATAGCCTCACGAATTTTTGATGCCACTGATGCGGCTTGTTCTGCGGTCGCTACCTGACCAGTACCGATGGCCCAAACCGGCTCATAGGCGATGATGAAATCACCAAGTGAATCATGGTTTGCCAGAGCCGCTAAAGTTTGGCGGATTGGAACGGCAGCTGCACCCTCAGACTCGAGTTCTTCAAGAGTTTCACCAACGCAAATAACTGGAACAATTCCGTGTCTAAATGCGGAGGCTACCTTTTGCTGAACGACCGAATCAGATTCTGCGTGATACTGTCGACGCTCCGAGTGACCGATTAACACGTATTCAACGTCTAACTTCTTTAAAGCAACACCACTAACTTCGCCGGTATATGCGCCGGAATCATGAGCGGAAATGTCCTGAGCACCCAATTTAATTGAGTACTGATCCGCATCAATTAGGGTTTGGACAGAGCGAATTGACGTAAAGCCTGGAAAAACCGCTACATCGCAATTAGCAAAGTCAAAGTTTGCATCCTTGAGGGTCCAGGCAAGTTTTTGAACTAAAGCAATACCTTGCTGGTGATCAAGATTCATTTTCCAGTTGCCAGCAATGAATGGGATACGACTAGTCATTTAGGACCTCCAGCCCAGGCAAAGATTTGCCTTCAAGATATTCAAGACTTGCACCGCCACCAGTTGAAATGTGGCCGAACTGATCATCGCTAAAACCAAGAGTTCTTACTGCCGCTGCTGAGTCGCCTCCACCAACAACAGACAAACCAGTCACGGTCGTTAGTGCTTCGGCAACTGCGCGAGTGCCAGCAGCAAATTTATCAATCTCAAAAACGCCCATCGGTCCGTTCCAGAAAACGGTCTTGGATTCACTGATTAGACGAGCGAAAGTTGCCGAACTTGCTGGACCGATATCCAATCCAAGACCGTTAGAGCCAAACGGAGTCGATTCGATAGCCTCAATGGAGGTAATTTCTGTCTCGGCATCGGCGCCAAACTTGTTCGCAACAATGATGTCAGATGGAAGTACGATTTCTACTCCGAGAGTTTTAGCCTTCTCGAGGTAATTCAAAACAGTTGGAATCTGGTCCTTCTCGAGGATGGAGCTTCCAATCTTGTGACCCAGTGCGGCTAGGAATGTGAACACCATTCCACCACCGATTAGAAGCCGGTCTACGCGAGGCAATAGGTGTTCGATGACACCTAGCTTGTCGCTTACTTTAGATCCGCCAAGAACCACGGTGTATGGACGTTCCGCATGTTCGGTGAGGCTTTTCATAACCTCAACCTCTTTAGCTACAAGTAAGCCAGCGTAAGAAGGTAGTTCTTTTGCAAGCTCGTACACAGATGCCTGCTTGCGGTGAACCACACCAAAACCATCACTCACGAAGATATCAGCGAACTCCGCCAACTTCTTGGCAAATCCTTCTCGAACACTTGCATCTTTCGAGGTCTCTTCAGGATTGAATCTAAGATTCTCGAGTACTGCCACTCCACCCTGGTCCAGAACTCGAATCGCTTGTTCTGCTCTGTGTCCCACCGTGTCGGCTGCAAAAAGGACAGGTTGTCCAAGAAGTTCTGAAAGTCTATCCGCTGCTGGTTCGAGCGAATACTTCTCATCTGGTGCGCCCTCAGGGCGACCAAGGTGGCTGATAATTGCCACCTTGGCGCCACGCTCAACTAGGTATTTGATTGTCGGTAGTGAAGCAACAATTCTTCCGTCGTCGGTAATTCTCTTACCGTCTAGCGGAACATTGAAGTCACAACGAACCAGAACGGTTTTACCTTCAAGCGATCCAAGTTGATTGAGAGTACGCAATGGGTGCCTTACTTTAGCTTTGCTGCTACCAGTTCGGTAAGTTCAACGAGACGGTTTGAGTAACCCCACTCGTTGTCGTACCAGGAAGAGATCTTCACGGTGTTTCCGATTACCTTGATAAGACCGCCGTCAACGATTGACGAGTGAGGGTCCGTCACGATGTCTGAGCTAACGATTGGATCCTCGGTGTACTTCAGGATTCCCTTTAGTGGACCAGATGCGGCTGCCTCACGGTAAGCGGCTTTGATCTCATCGACTGTAACGGTGGTCTTTGAAACCAAGGTCAGGTCGGTAATCGAACCGGTTGGCACTGGTACGCGTAGCGCATAACCGTCAAGCTTGCCCTTTAGTTCTGGCAGAACGAGACCAATGGCCTTAGCAGCTCCGGTAGACGAAGGAACGATGTTGATTGCAGCCGCACGTGCACGACGTAGATCAGAGTGAGGTCCATCCTGAAGATTCTGGTCAGCAGTGTAGGCGTGAACAGTGGTCATTAGACCATTCTCGATACCAAACTTGTCGTTGAAGACCTTGGCGAACGGTGCGAGACAGTTGGTGGTGCATGAAGCGTTAGAAATAATGTGGTGCTTCTCGTTGTCGTAAAGCTCGTCGTTTACACCAATAACAAAGGTGCCATCTTCTCCAGAAGCAGGTGCCGAGATAATAACCTTCTTGGCGCCAGCTTTGATGTGTGCGGCTGCCTTTTCGGCATCGGTAAAGCGACCGGTCGACTCAATAACGATGTCAACACCAAGTTCACCCCAAGGAAGGTCCTCTGGGTTACGCTCTGCTAGAACCTTGATGACGTTTCCACCAACAATGATGTTCTGACCATCAACCGAAACGTCCTGGTTTAGGCGGCCAGTGATCGAGTCGTACTTAAGTAGGTGTGCAAGCGATGCAGGGTCCGAAAGGTCGTTTACTGCAACGATCTCAAGTTCTGTTCCCTTTGCAAGTTCTGCACGAAGGTAGTTGCGGCCAATTCGACCAAAACCATTAATGCCAACACGAGTTGCCAATTTATCTCCCATTTATATAAACCGATCCGCGAATGCAGCCGGTGATGTTTACATACAACGGACTTTGCCACGCGTCATTGGGAGCAATAAGTCAGTATTAGCCTAACAAAATGCCCGCGGTTTTGGTGCGAGCAAGCTCGAATCTTTGCGCCACATCAGCCCAGTTAATGATGTTCCAGAAGGCCTTGACGTAGTCTCCCTTAACATTTACATAATCAAGGTAGAAGGCGTGTTCCCACATGTCTAGCATCAGTAGCGGAATCGTTGCGGTTGCAATGTTTCCCTGCTGGTCATAAAGCTGCTCAATGATCAACTTTTCGCCCATTGAATCCCATGCTAAGAATGCCCATCCAGAACCTTGGATGCCCATTGCTGCGGCATTAAAGTGTGCCTGAAAGGCTTCGAATGAACCAAAGAATTCGACAATTGCTGCTGCTAGTTCACCTTCTGGTCTTGCATCGTTTGCAGGTGCCAAATTTTTCCAGAAAATCGAGTGGTTAACATGACCTGAAAGGTGGAATGCCAGGTCTTTTTGAAGTTTGTTAATCCAAGTGAAATCGTTCTTTGAACGAGCTTCTTCCAACTGCTCGAGTGCAGTGTTTGCACCGTTCACGTAAGCAAGGTGATGCTTCGAGTGGTGCAACTCCATGATTCGTGCCGAAATGCTTGGTTCAAGCGCTGCGTAGTCGTAAGTAAGTTCTGGAAGCGTGTACTTGGTCATTTTTGTTTCTCCTTGTTTGATATGAATAACTAGAAAGTTTTATGAACTATTCCGAAGTCTCGATTGATAAATAGGCCTCCGTGTTCGGAATGCCTAGATCCTCGGCTTTTTTGTCTGCCATCGCGAGAAGCCTACGAATCCTGCCAGCGACGGCATCTTTGGTCATAGGTGGAACCGACAGGTGCCCAAGTTCATCAAGTGAAGCCTGCTTGTGCTGCAGCCTCAGTTCGCCAGCATATTTAAGGTGGATAGGAATTTCCTCCCCAAGAATTTCTAAAGCCCTCGCAACTCGCGCACCAGCCGCAACGGCTGCCTGTGCACTTCGACGCAAATTGGCATCGTCAAAGTTTGCAAGGCGGTTTGCGGTAGCTCGCACTTCCCTCTTTGCTCTTAACGCGTCCCATCTTTCCTGCAGATTCGGTGCACCAAGAGCGCCGAGCAAAACTGAAATCTCATCGCCCTCTCGGATAACCACGCGATGCACACCACGAACTTCTCTGGACTTTGCGCCATTTATACCTAAACGTTTTGCTAGTCCTACCAAAGACGATGCGGCCTCATTGCTAGGGCACGACACCTCTATTGCCGATGAACGTCCAGGATCAGTTAGAGAACCATGAGATAAAACGGCACCTCGCCAAACCGCAGCGGCCACTTCCGTGGAATCAGAAACAAAGCGAGAATGGATTCCTCTTACCGGCTTTCCCGTTGGGTAGTAGAGGCCAGTTTGCCTGACTAGAAGGTCGGCTTGTTTTACTACTCGAAGAAGGTGGCGAGAACTCTTGCGGATTCCAGAAGCGTGAAGTATTTCTACATTTGCTTCGATCCCAAAAAGATCGCGAATTTCAGATTTCACTCTGTTTGCCAATTGCGAAGAATCAAATTCGGCCTCGAGCACCATGGTTGCATTGACAACGTGGACCGATGCCGTAAATCTAAGGATTACTGAAAGCTCAGCAAGTCTTACTTCCAACTTTGATGGTTTGAGACGAGCTAGTTCGAATTTCAAATCAGATGTCAGCGCCATTGTTACTCCCTTCCCAAGTCGCGGTGCTTCAGAATTACGGCGATTTCAGGTCTACCCTGCAATGCTTTGGCAATTTCTCGCGACATTGCCACAGAACGATGTTTTCCACCGGTACAACCAATCGCGATGGTGGCAAAACGCTTGTTTTCCGAGATGTAGCCGTGAATCACTGGCTGCAGTGCCGCGATATAGTTTCGCAAAAATTCCTGAGCTCCAGGAGCGTTTAGAACATAGTTACTAACCTGTTCATCTTCGCCTGTGAATGGCCTGAGTTCTTCGATCCAGAAAGGATTTGGGATGAATCTGGCATCAGCAATCAAATCAGCATCTGTAGGTGTTCCGTATTTAAAACCAAACGACTCGACAACGATGGTGAGTTTTCGAGTGTCTTTAAGGCTGAAATGATCCTGAACTACCTTCGAGAGTTGATGGATGTTTAGATCGGTGGTATCGATCACCAAGTCAGAGCTTTCTCTAACGCTCAGTAACTGCGCGCGCTCGGCGCCGATTCCATCGAGGATAGTTCCCGAACCTTGTAAAGGATGTGGCCTGCGAACACTCTCGAAACGTTTGACCAGTGCGCTGTCTGTGGCCTCGAGAAATATCAGTCGAAGATTTATGCTTCTGCCACGCAATTGGGCGAGGTTTTCCAGCAGGTCGCTGAAGAACTCTCGGCCACGCACATCGATGATCACCGCAACATTTGGCAACGGAGTGTCTGCCATTGAAAAAAGATTGCTAATTGGGCCAAGCATTTGAGGAGGAAGGTTATCGACAACATACCAACCGAGGTCCTCGAGTGCATTTCCTACGGTTGATCGCCCAGCCCCAGACATGCCTGTAACCACTAGCAATTCGTGGCTTTGCGTTGACATGTTTCCTCCTGCAAGAAGTCTAAGTTATTTGGCGACACGCCGAAGAGGAAATTTAGTTTTGTAAAATTTTCAAAATCTCTCTAGCAAGATTTTCGGTAATACCAGGCAGGTCGGAAAGCTCTTCAACCGTAGCCATCGCAATTCGCTTTGACGAACCGAAATGCTTTAGGAGAGCTCGAATGCGCTTCTGACCAAGGCCTGGAATTTCTTCCAGAGTAGAAGTCAAGGTGTTTGCTCTCTTTAGTTTTTGATATCCAATGGCGAAGCGATGAGCTTCATCACGGAGGTGCTGCAGGAGGAAAAGTTCATCGCTAGCTCTTGGAAGCAGTATCGGAAAACTTTCGTTTGACTTCCATAGTTCTTCAAGTCTTTTCGCCAACCCAAAAATAGGGAGATCTGAAAAGCCAAACTCATTGGCAATCGCTTGTGCGGCGTTTACCTGAGGCAATCCCCCATCGACTAACAAAAGATCAGGAAGTTCGTCCTCTTCCTTCAATGCTCTCGCAAACCGCCTTGTCAGGATTTGCCTTATTGACTCAGTGTCATCTGAGCTCGAGTCGATGGAGTATCTTCTATATCGATCCTTAGCAGGCTTTCCGTCAACGAAAACCACTTTGGAAGCAACCACATTTGTTCCCGCGAGATGAGAAATGTCGTAACACTCAATGGTCAAGGGAAGATTTTGAAGTTGAAGAATATTTTGAAGATTCCCTAAGGCTTCCGCTCGCGCCGAGAAATCTGAACTGCGTTTCAATTTGTAAGAGGCAAGCAAATGATCGGCGTTCTTCGTGACTGTTTCGAATAGTTTCTGCTTCTCTCCCTTGATTGGAATTCTTACATCCACTCTTGTTAGTCCTGTGAGTCGAGCTAGGTGAAGTGCAATTTCTTCCGAATTCTCAGGTTGCTCCGGTACCAAAATCTCTTTAGGAATATCATCCGGTTCGTCGTAGGCATTTTCAAGGGCATACAAAACTAGCTCCGATGTCGTTCTTTCGATCTCTAGATCTACCGTCCAAGACATAACTCCCCGTATCCGCCCCTGTCTAACCTTGAACATAGCGATTGCAGCCGAGTATTCATCCCTGGCCAGCGAAAAAATGTCGCACGATGCAGAATCAGATAGCACTACTGCACTTCTTTCGCGAATCGAAGTTAGCGCTTGAACTTGATCTCTGAGTCGACCGGCCTTTTCGAATTCCAAATTTGCAGACGCCGATAGCATGTCCTTGGAAAGTTCAGAAATCAATGTTTGATCGTTTCCGGATAAAAACCTCGTGAAATTATTGATCAATTGCATGTGTTCATCTGCCGACACTCGGTCAACACAGGGCGCACTGCACTTTCCGAGATCAGCAAGAAGACATGGCCTGTTTTCACGTTTTGCTGATTCGAATTGGCTGTTAGTGCAAGTACGAATTGGAAAAACTTTCCTAAGCGAATCAATGGTTTCTCGAATCGCCCAAGCTTGAGTGTATGGGCCGAAGTACTTGGCCTTACCCTTTATTTTTGTTCTGGTGGAATAGACCCTAGGAAATTTCGAACCCGTTGAAATTGCCAAATAAGGATAAGACTTGTCGTCACGGAATTGCACGTTAAAAGGTGGATTGAATTCCTTAATCCATGTGAATTCCAGCTGAAGCGCCTCAAATTCTGAGCCGACTATTGTCCAGTCGATTCGAACAGAGGAAGCAACCATCTTCGCAGTTCGTTCATGCAATTTTTCGGATGCAACAAAGTATGAGGTTAATCTCGCACGTAGATTTTTAGCTTTACCGACATAAAGTATTCTGCCTTGCCCATCGAACCAACGATAAACACCTGGATTTGTGGGGATGTCGCTAGCTTTGGGAAACCAAACGGACGACTTTGACATTATTTTATGAACTCAGCTAAAAATTGCCCAGTGTAACTTCCGCCGGCCGTGGCTACTTGTTCTGGGGTGCCAACAGCAACAACAGAACCACCGCCAGAACCACCTTCTGGGCCCATATCGATGATCCAGTCAGCACACTTTATGACATCCAAATTGTGTTCAATTACAATCACGGAATTGCCCTTATCGACCAAAGATGAAAGAACTTCTAGAAGTTTGCGAGTGTCCTCGAAATGTAGTCCGGTGGTTGGCTCATCAAGAACATAAATGCTTCTGCCATTACTGCGCTTCTGCAATTCGGTTGCAAGCTTCACCCTTTGCGCTTCACCACCTGAAAGAGTTGTTGCGGCTTGACCAAGTCTTACGTAGCCGAGACCAACAGACACCAAAGTATCTAGATAACGAGCGATTGCTGATACCGGAGCAAAGAACTCGGCTGCCTCAGAAATTGGCAGGTTCAAAACCTCAGAGATATTTTTGCCTTTGTATTTCACTTGCAAAGTTTCTCGGTTGTAACGTTCACCATGACATTCTTCGCAGGCCACATATACATCGGGCAAGAAGTTCATTTCAATCCTGAGTGTCCCGTCACCGCTGCAGGCTTCGCAGCGCCCACCCTTCACATTGAAAGAGAATCTACCCTGTTGATATCCCCTTACTTTTGCCTCAGATGTTTCAGCGAAAAGCTTGCGGATGTGATCAAACACGCCTGTATAGGTTGCCGGATTGGAACGAGGAGTTCTACCGATTGGAGCCTGATCCACGTGCACAACTTTGTCAAGGTGCTGCAACCCTTCGACCCTGGTGTGTTTACCTGGAACAGATTTTGCGCCATTGAGAGCATTGGCAAGCACCTCGTAAAGGATGTCGTTGACAAGTGAGGACTTTCCAGATCCAGATACACCGGTTACGGCACAAAGAACTCCCAGAGGAAATTCAACGTCTACAGAGTTGAGGTTATTCTCTCTAGCCCCAACCACTTTGAGTGTTCGAGATTTATCTATCTCTCGACGAACCGATGGAACATCAATTTTTCTACGCCCACTTAGATAGTCTCCAGTAACCGATCTGGTGTTCAGTAGAATCTCATCAAAGGTTCCAGAGTGAACAACTTCCCCACCGTTGACGCCAGCCCCTGGACCGATGTCAACAATCCAGTCAGAAGCTTTGAGAGTATCTTCATCATGTTCAACCACAACGAGAGTGTTACCGAGATCTCGTAACCTAACCAAAGTTTCAATGAGACGACGATTGTCTCGCTGGTGTAAGCCAATACTCGGCTCGTCAAGAACATAAAGAACACCTGTGAGACCTGAGCCAATCTGAGTGGCGAGTCGAATTCTTTGGGCTTCGCCACCAGATAGCGTTCCGGCAGCGCGTTCTAAACTTAGATATTCAAGGCCAACATCTAAGAGAAAACTAAGACGAGCCTGAATTTCACGTAAAACCTGAGCGGCAATCTTCCCCTCTTTTTCAGAGAGTTTCAATTCGCTGAAGAACTTTGAACAGTTCGCTAGCGACAGTCTGGCTACATCGGCGATTGAACTGCCATGCACTTTGACTGCTAGAACTTCCGGCCTGAGTCTTGAGCCGTCACAAGCATCGCAAGGAATTTCTCTCAGGTAGCCAGCCCAACGGCCGCGTTGGAAATCATTCTCACTCTCAAGCCATTTGCGCTCAATATAAGTGAGCACCCCCTCAAATCCCGAGGTGTAACGAAGTTCACGCCCGTATTTGTTTTTCCATTTGACCTTCACATCGAAGTTGTTGCCAAATAGTACAGCTTGTTGAATTTCCTCTGGTAATTGATTCCACGGAGTGTCCAGCGAGAACTCGAGTTCCTCTGCGAGTCCTTCAAGAATGCGAGTGAAGAACCCGTAGAGACCCTTACCAGGGTTAGACCACGGCAAGATTACTCCGTTATTAATGCTGGCATCGGGGTCGCCAATTACCAATTCGGGTTCGACCGACATTTTGGTACCGAGGCCGCTGCATGCAGGGCAAGAACCAAATGGAGCATTGAACGAGAATGTGCGAGGTTCGATTTCGGTGAGAGTAAATTCGTGTTCGTTGGGGCAGGACAATTCTTCACTGAAGGTACGTTTATTGTTCGGTGTATTCACATCAACTAATTCGAGTACCAGTTTGCCGCCGGTTAGCTTCAATGCGGTTTCAACCGAGTCGGTAAGTCTTTGCGTAATGTCAGACTTGGCAACCAGTCTGTCGACCACTACTGAAATGTCGTGTTTAATTGTCTTTTTTAGAGGCTTGGCATCGGCAAGAACAAGTGTCTCCCCGTCTACCTGCACTCTCGCAAAACCCTGCTGAGTTAGAGACTCAAACAGATCTACAAACTCACCTTTCTTCTGACTCACGATAGGCGCGAGAATTAGGTATTTGGTTCCTGAATCTAACTCGAGAATTTGGTCAACAATTTGTTGTGGAGTTTGCTTGACAATTTTCTGGCCGCATATGGCGCAGTGAGGTACTCCAATTCGAGCCCACAAGAGACGGAGATAGTCATGAATCTCGGTGATAGTTCCAACAGTTGAACGAGGATTTCTATTGGTTGACTTCTGATCGATTGAAACCGCTGGTGAAAGACCCTCAATGAAATCGACATCTGGGCGATCAACTTGACCTAGGAATTGCCTGGCATAGGCGGAAAGAGATTCAACGTATCGACGTTGTCCCTCGGCAAAAATTGTGTCGAATGCAAGAGAGGATTTACCAGAACCACTGAGACCAGAAAATACGACGAGAGCATCGCGTGGAATCTCAAGGTCAACATTCATTAGATTGTGGACTCTTGCGCCTTTTACGTGCAACTTGTTTTCAGGATTCAGGCGACTCATGCCTATAAGTCTAAATCTCAGCTATGGCGATCGATGTCGCGAATAGTTCGCTTGATTTCAGAAACTTCATCTCTGAGCCTTGCCGCCAGTTCAAATTGCAGCTCACCGGCAGCGATGCGCATCTCGGATTCAAGTTCCGCGACGATCTTGAGTAACTCATCGATGTTCGTTGATTTGCCAAGTTTGGAAGTTGACTTTCCTTTGGAAAGCTTTAACTGGTTTACCAGTTCGGCTGTGTCCACCTCTTCGCGTTGCAACTGGTCTGTCAGATCGGCAATCTTCTTTCGCAACGGCTTGGGGTCGATACCATTCTCGAGATTATATGCAACCTGCTTTTCACGTCTGCGATCCGTCTCTTCGATCGCGCGAGCCATAGCGTCGGTTATTTTGTCGGCGTACATATGCACCTCGCCCGAAATGTTTCTAGCAGCACGACCTATTGTTTGAATAAGAGATGTCGTGGATCTTAGGAACCCCTGTTTGTCGGCATCAAGAATTGCGACCAGTGATACTTCTGGTAAATCGAGACCTTCGCGTAGCAAGTTAATACCAATTAGCACATCGTAAATTCCAGCACGAAGTTCGGTGAGCAGTTCGACTCTTCGCAGGGTGTCGACGTCGCTATGCAGGTAACGCACACGAACACCTGCATCAGAAAGAAAATCGGTCAAATCTTCCGCCATTTTCTTGGTGAGGGTGGTAACTAGAACACGCTCGTCGCGTTCAGCTCTTATGCGAATCTCTTCTAACAAATCATCTATTTGATTTTTTGTTGGCTTCAAAACAATCTGAGGATCAACAAGTCCAGTCGGGCGAATAATCTGTTCAACGTAACCATCGGAGCGTTCTAATTCATATTTTCCAGGTGTTGCTGAAAGATAAACCGTCTGCCCGATTCGCTCCTCGAATTCGCTGAACTTTAGAGGCCTATTGTCCAAAGCGGATGGCAATCGGAAACCATGCTCCACTAGTGTTCGTTTTCTACTGGAATCCCCCTCGTACATCGCTCCGATCTGGGGAACAGTTACATGTGACTCATCGATAACGGTTAGAAAATCCTCTGGGAAAAAGTCAAGGAGACAACTAGGAGCACTTCCCTGTTCTCGCCCGTCAATGTACCGAGAATAATTTTCTATGCCCGAGCAGAACCCTAACTCTCTAATCATTTCGAGATCAAAACTGGTTCTCATTTTGAGTCTCTGTGCCTCTAGTAGTTTTCCTTCTGCCTCTAAATCACGGAGTCTTTTAGCAAGTTCATCTTCGATGGCCTCTATTGCCCTTCCCATTTGCTCAGGCGGAGCTACATAGTAGCTAGCGGGAAATATTGCGGCACTCGGAAGACTAGCGATGACTTCGCCTGTAAGCGGATTTAGTGAGTAAATCCCTTCGATTTCATCACCGAAGAATTCGATCCTGGTTGCAGTTTCGTCGTAGACAGGAATGATTTCAACGACATCACCTTTAACCCTGAAATTTCCTCTAGAAAAGTCGAAGTCATTTCGCTTGTACTGAAGATCAACGAATTTTCTAATCAATTCGTCACGATCCAGTCGCAACCCAACTGAAAGCTGCACGGCCTGGTTTAAGTATTCCGCCGGAGCGCCAAGTCCGTAGATGCAGCTAACCGTAGAAACCACGATAACGTCTCGTCTAGAAAGCAAACTCATCGTTGCCTTATAACGAAGTCTTTCAACCTCCTCATTTATAGAGGAGTCTTTTTCGATGAAGGTGTCGGTCTGTGGTACATAAGCTTCCGGTTGAAAATAGTCGTAGTAGCTTACAAAATACTCGACGGCATTATTTGGCAATAGTTCTCTGAATTCATTGACCAACTGCGCTGCGAGTGTCTTATTGTGCGCCAAAACAAGCGTCGGTCGTTGAAGATTCTCGACTAACCATGCTGTCGTTGCCGATTTTCCGGTACCAGTAGCACCGAGTAACACAACATCTTTCTCGCCTGCTCGAATCCTGCCAGCCAGTTCAGCAATAGCAGTCGGCTGGTCACCAGAAGGTTTGTACTCGCTGATGACCTCAAAGCCTCTTGAAGAATCGGTATCACTATACATTCGCCGATTCCTTAAGGTGCGCTTTTCGTTCGATTCTGAAATAGCATGCTTTCGCATCTGCTAGCAAAAGTTCCAGTGATTGATTTGAATTTAGGATCTCATTGGAACGGTTAGCCCGCTCAACTGGTGATGCTTGCGATTTCACGCGCAGAATCGCTTCATCTTCTGAAAGTTCTCGGCTAGTTACCAATCTATGAATCTGTTCGGATTCGGGAGCCTCGACAGTGACTACGAAATCGAAAGGCAGGTCTGACTGAGTTTCAACCAGCAGTGGAATCATGTACACGACGATGCCGGAAGCTGACGAGATTCGCTGTTTTGAAAGTTCTTGAATCATAGGATGAAGAATATTCTCTAGGTCTTTTCTAGCACCTGCGTCCTGGAAAACAAGACTTCCGAGCGCTTTTCGATCAAGAGTGCCGTCTGCACTAATAACCTGCATCCCGAAACGCTTAGAAACTTGTTCAAGGCCAGGGCTCCCTAATGCAACAACCTGTCTTGCAAGTTCATCGGCATCGATAACCGTTGCTCCGAGACTTTGCCATAGCTCCGCTACGGTGCTTTTACCGCTTGCAATACCACCGGTGAGACCAACAAGGAACATGTTCCAAGCCTAGTTAAAACAAAAGAGCCAAGCCATTCGGCTCGGCTCTTTTGTTTACGGAGAACTACTCTGCGTTCTTTAGCTTGTCGCGAAGAGCTGCAAGAGACTCGTCTGCTGCAAGAGTTCCAGACTCGTTTGACGCCTCGCTTGAGTAGCTTGCGTTTGAGTCGCTCTGCGCTGGGGTGTCTGGAAGGGTTGCAGCCAATTCGTTAGCAACCTTTACCTGACGCTTGTGCTCTTCCCAACGAGCGTGAGCCTCAGCATATTCCTTCTCCCACTTTGCGCGAGCCTCTTCGAAGCCAGCCTTCCACTCGTTGGTGGTCGAGTCGAAGCCTTCTGGGTACTTGTACTGACCGTTTTCGTCGTAGTCAGCAGCCATACCGTAAAGTGCTGGGTTGAATTCGGTGCCCTCAGGGTCAACTTCTTCGTTAGCCTGCTTTAGCGATAGCGAAATTCGGCGACGCTCTAGGTCGATGTCGATAACCTTCACGAAGACGTCCTGGTTAACCGAAACTACCTGCTCGGCAAGTTCGATGTGCTTGGCAGAAAGTTCGCTGATGTGAACGAGACCCTCGATGCCGTCTGCAACGCGAACAAAAGCACCAAACGGTACCAGCTTGGTGACCTTACCAGGTGCGTACTGACCGATGGCGTGAGTGCGAGCAAATACCTGCCAAGGGTCTTCTTGAGTTGCCTTGAGCGAAAGCGATACACGCTCGCGGTCCTGGTCAACTTCTAGAACCTCAACGGTAACTTCCTGACCAATTTCAACAACCTCAGATGCGTGCTCAATGTGCTTCCAAGAAAGCTCAGAAACGTGAACAAGACCGTCAACTCCACCTAGGTCGATGAAAGCACCAAAGTTTACGATCGATGAAACAACACCGGTACGAATCTGGCCCTTAGCAAGATCTGCAAGGAATGTGGTACGGCCAGCAGCCTGGCTTTCTTCGAGAAGTGCACGACGCGATAGAACAACGTTATTGCGGTTCTTGTCTAGTTCAAGAATCTTCGCTTCAACCTTCTGGCCTAGGTATGGGCCAAGGTCGCGAACGCGACGAAGTTCGATTAGCGATGCAGGAAGGAAGCCGCGTAGACCGATGTCAACGATAAGACCGCCCTTAACAACTTCGATAACGGTACCTTCCACGGTTCCGTCTTCGTTCTTAACCTTTTCAACATCTCCCCATGCACGCTCGTACTGTGCGCGCTTCTTGGAAAGGATTAGGCGACCTTCCTTGTCTTCCTTCTGAAGAACCAAGGCTTCGATCGAATCACCAACAGCAACAATGTCGCTAGGGTCTGCGTCGTGTCTTATTGAAAGTTCACGCGAAGGAATAACACCCTCGGTCTTGTAGCCAACGTCAAGGAGAACTTCATCGCGGTCGATTTTAACTACGGTACCGGCGATAAGGTCGCCGTCATTGAAGAACTTTAAAGTCTTCTCAACCGCTGCTAGGAAGTCTTCTGCGGAGCCGATGTCGTTTACGGCTACCTGCTTGGCTGCCTTTGGGGTGTTAGTCATATTTTGTTTTCTCTAGGGACATACTCGGGTCTTGACTCGATTTACGAGCAAAACAATGGAAAGGGGTTTCGCGCCTAAGGCACTAGCCAATTCTAGCCTTACTGTTGGAATTAGGCAATGCTAGTGGCCGGCTGTCTCCCAAGTTTTGCCGATACCCACATGAACCTCCAGAGGAACGCTAAGTTCAACCACGTTTTGCATTTCGTGAACAACTATTGAACGAACTGTCTCCAACTCTCCACCGGAAACTTCGATAACTAGCTCATCGTGCACCTGCAATAGAATTCGACTCTTCAAGCCACCTTCACGCAGTTTCTTATCAACCGAAATCATTGCCAACTTCATGATGTCAGCCGCAGTTCCTTGAATGGGAGCATTTAGTGCTGCACGTCTGGCATTTTCACGCACTTGGAAGATCGGTGACTTTAGATCATCGAACGGTCTACGTCGTCCGAAGGTGGTGACTGTGTATCCATTGAGTTTTGCTCCATCGACAACACTTGCGAGATAGCGACGTACGCCACCAAATCGGTCGAAATAATCAGCCATGAGTTGCTTTGCTTCTGCATTCGATATCTTCAGTTGCTTGGCAAGACCGTACTCGCTTAGTCCATAAACCAGCCCATAGCTCATTGCTTTGACCTTTGATCGCATGGCCGGAGTCACATCAGCTGGTTCAACCCCGAAGATTCTAGATCCGACGAATCGGTGTAGGTCCTCCCCAAGTTTGAATGCTTCAATAAGTCCCTCATCCTCAGAGAGATGTGCCATGATACGCATTTCGATTTGTGAATAGTCTGCGGTAAGAAGGGTTTCAAAGCTGTCGCTAACTTGGAAGCAATCACGGATTTCTTTACCTATGGAACTTTTGATTGGAATGTTCTGCAGATTTGGATCTTCTGAAGATAGACGACCTGTCGATGTACCGGTTTGAACATACTTTGTATGCACGCGACCATCGTCGGATATTCCTCTGCGAATGATTTCAACCATTTGGCTCATCTTGTTCACTTCGCGGTATTCGAGGAGTTTTTCAAGGAATGGGTGGCCAGTCTGTTCAAAAAGCGAGGTAAGAGCTTCGGCGTTAGTTGAAAAGCCAGTTTTCACAGATTTGGTACCTGTCATACCGAGATCTTCAAAAAGTACGGCCTGCAACTGCTTCGGAGAATTGAGATTGACTTCCTTGCCGATGATTGTGTGCGCCTCATCCTGGAGTACCAGAATTCGCTTACCTAGGTCTTCTGCAAGTTGCGCGAGTTTGGAACCGTTTACTTCGATTCCTGCAATTTCCATCGCGGCGAGTGCCCTAGAGGCAGGAAGTTCGATTTTTTCGTAAACAGAGTACTGATTGGTGCTTTCAAGCAAGCTAATCAGTTTCTTGAACATTAGGTTGCACACCCAGACCCAATACTGAGCTGAGTCACTCTCGGCGCTAGGCACAAAACCTAGAATGTCGGAAGCGAGCGAACGTAGTGAATAGTCGCGACGCACCGGGTCTATAAGGTATGCAGCAAGAAGAACATCGTGTTGCACGCCCGACAAAGTATCGCCAAGACTCGCGAGGCTGCGCTCTATGGCCTTCGAATCAAAACAAGCTTTGGCTGAGTTGGAGGAAAGCCACTTCAGTGGTAGCTCATTAATGGAAATGATTTCAATGCCATCGGTTGCATGAAATGCGGTATCTTCAACCGCAAAGGTGACCAATGCTGATTTTGATTTGAGCCATAGATTGCCCGCTTCTATACCAAGACTTTGCGCCACTGGAAAGTGAATCGTTTCGAACACTCCAGCATCTTCTGTTGGAGATTCATCAGATGAGTTTGATCCTGAAGAACCTCGGAGCCTCAGAACACGCTCCGTTAGTGACTTGAAACCGAGTCGAGTGAACACTTGCCGAACCTTTTCATCGTTCACTGCAGTCAGACGCAAATCCTCGAAATCAACCCCGAGATCGAGGTCGCGAACGAGGTGATTGAGCCTCCTGTTTCGGATTGCGTTGTCCTTGAACTCGCGAAGTTGCTCACCAACCTTTCCCCCGATTAAGTGAGCGTTAGCAAGAATTCCGTCGAGCGAACCATATTCGGTTATCCATTTTGCTGCCGTCTTGGGGCCAACCGAAGGTACACCGATTAGGTTGTCGCTCGTTTCGCCTACGAGAGCCGCCAGGTCCGGATATTGCTTTGCGTGAACACCGTACTTTTCAAATACGGCTGCATCATCCATGCGAGCTAGATTCAGTACACCTTTGACCGGATAGAGAATTCTGGTTTCCTCTCGAATCAGCTGAAAGGTATCGCGATCCCCTGAGACAACCAGAACGTTGAAGCCGCTGTCAGCTGCTTGGTCTGCAAAGGACGCTAAAAGATCATCGGCTTCGTAATTCTCTCTGGTGAAAGTCCGAATATTCATTGCGGCGAGGGTTTCGTGTAGCAACTCGGTTTGTCCGTTAAATTCCGGTGGAGTATCACCTCGAGTGCCCTTATATTGCGGATACTCAATAGTTCTAAATGATTCTCTAGAAAGGTCGAAGGCAACAGCCAAGTGGGTAGGTTTTTCATTGCTCAAAATGTTCAACATCATAGAGATGAAACCGTGAACAGCGTTTGTGTGCTGGCCGTTTGGCGCCCGGAAACTATCTGGACTCAACGCATAAAAGGCTCTGAATGCCAATGAATGTCCATCGATAAGAAGGAGGGTAGGCTTTGCACTATCGTTCACAAATAAAGCCTAATGCGCCTAGAGAAAGGTCGAGTGTTTGTCAGAAATTAAGCTATCGGCAGATGCAGCTGAACTTCTAAAGGGCAGAGGGCTTGGAGAACTGGCAGAAAACATGGGCATAGTTCTGGTTGAACTCAGCGCCGAAAAGACTGTTGCAACAATGCCGGTCGTAGGAAATCGCCAACCGCTCGGGCTAGTAAATGGCGGAGCGTATTTGGTTCTCGGTGAAACTCTTGGAAGTATTTCTTCAAATGTTTGGGCAAACTCAATTAACCGATTTGCTGTCGGTATTGAAATCAGCGCATCTCACAGTAAATCGACAAAAGAAGGAACAGTGACCGCCGTCTGCGAGGCCATCAGCCTCGGTAAGACCTTGGCTGTTCACGAAATTGTTTGCTACAACGACGCTGGTGAGCGTCTAAGTACGATTCGCATGACGAATTTGCTAAGAGAGCGAAAAGCCTAATTTCAGGTTATGAAAGTTGCTCAATAATCGTTTTGGCTACATCCCTCATTGTGAGACGTCTGTCCATCGACGCTTTTTGAATCCATCTGAAAGCCTCAGGCTCGTCTGGAACCAGCTTTTTGGAGAGCAAAAGCCCCTTGGCTCTCTCCACCAATTTTCTAGTTTCTAGACGTTCATTGAGGTCTGAAATTTCGCTTTCGAAAGCCATTAATTCCGAATGACGATGCAGCGCAATTTCAATAGCAGGCAATAGATCATTTGGGTTGAAAGGTTTCACCACGTAAGCCATGGCTCCGGCCTCGGCAGCTTGTTCAAAAAGTTCCTTTTGAGAAAATGCCGTCAAAAGTACAACAGGAATTTTAAGTTCGCTCATGCGTTTCGCCGCTGCAATTCCATCAAGCTTAGGCATTTTGATATCCATTACAACGAGATTTGGTTGATGAGCTTCTGCGAGGTCGATTGCCTCTTGACCGTCGCCCGCCTCCCCGACTACATCAAATCCGTTATCACGAAGTGTTTCCACAATATCCATACGGATAAGTGCTTCATCTTCAGCAACAACTACTTTTCTCATCGAAGTTTCACTCATACGCTAAGACTACTAACGTTGCGCTGGTATCATTGAACAGTTGCAAGCCGGAATGGCGGAACGGCAGACGCGGAGCACTCAAAATGCTTTGTTCGAAAGGACGTGTGGGTTCAAATCCCACTTTCGGCACAAAAAAACGGGCGAATTTTCATTCGCCCGTTTTCTCTTTAAATACTAGTTGTGTGTTGGTTCACCGATTTTGTGAACACGCAACGAGTTGGTTGATCCAGGAATGCCAGGTGGAGTTCCAGCGACCACAACAACTTCGTCACCAACCTTGCAACGTCCAGATCCGACAACAACTTCTTCAACCTGATACATCATCTCGTCAGTGTGCTTCACAGGTTCAACCAGGAATGTTTCAGCACCCCAAACCAGTGCGAGACGGTTTCTAATCTTCTCATTTGGTGTGAACGCGAGGATTGGAACGTGGCTGCGAAGACGAGAAACTCTGCGAAGCGAATCTCCCGACTCGGTGAACACGCATACATACTTGAGGCCAAGCAGTTCAGCAATCTCAACACCGGCCAATGAAACAGCGCCAGAGTGAGTATGTGGCCTGGTACCTAGAGGAGCGATGCGATCAAGTGCGTTTTCCTCGGTAGCTTCAATGATTCGAGCCATGGTTGCAACCGTTTCAATCGGGAATTCGCCTACGCTAGTTTCACCAGAAAGCATCAGTGCGTCCGCGCCATCCAAAACAGCGTTTGCAACGTCGCTTGCTTCTGCGCGAGTTGGTCTCGCTGAACTAATCATTGACTCAAGCATTTGAGTAGCAACGATCACAGGTTTCGCCCAACGACGGCTCAGTTCAACAGCCCGCTTTTGCACTAGTGGAACCTGTTCAAGAGGAAGCTCTACACCGAGGTCACCTCGAGCAACCATGACGCCATCGAAAGCATCGATGATCTCTTCCAACGCGTCTACAGCCTGAGGCTTTTCCACCTTGGCGATGGTAGGAAGGAACACGCCTTCTTCACGCATGATTTCGTGAACGCGAACGATGTCTGATGCGTTACGAACAAACGAAAGCGCAATCATGTCAACGCCAAGTTTCAATGCCCAGCGAAGGTCTTCTTCATCCTTTTTAGACAACGCGGGTACGTTCACAGCTACACCTGGCAGGTTAATGCCCTTGTTATTTGAAACCGGACCAGGAACTTCAACCACGGTGGTAACAGTACGTTCGTCTACGGCGGTTGCGCGGAGTCCGACCTTACCATCATCAATCAAAAGCACATCTCCAGGTTTTACGTCACCAGGGAGACCCTTGAAGGTTGTTCCACAAATGTTAACGTCTCCGTCGACCTCGTCGATGGTGATCTTGAAAGTAGCACCCTTTTCGAGCATCACAGGACCATTAGCAAACTTGGTAAGACGAATCTTTGGACCCTGAAGGTCAACCAGAATTCCGACAGCTTTTCCGGTATCGGCGGCAACCTGACGAACGGTTCGATAAATCCCTTCGTGCACATCGTAAGAACCATGGCTTAGGTTCATGCGAGCAACGTTCACGCCGGCATCGACGATTCCCTTGATCTGTTCATAGCTGGAAGTTGCTGGCCCCAGCGTTGCAACGATCTTTGCGCGTCTCATTATTCCTCTTCGTTATGTTTAGCCAATCGTGATTGCACGATCGGTTGTTCTTACTGGTTTCGGTAAAACTGTGTTGCCTGTCAAATATTCGTCAATTGAAGCGGCAGCTGCACGACCTTCAGCGATTGCCCAAACAATAAGACTTTGTCCGCGACCTGCGTCACCGGCAACAAATACATCATCTAGATTAGTTGCCCACTTTCCATTTCGCTTGAAGTTGCCACGACCATCATTCTCGATTTCTGATTGATTTGCCGCGATCTGAGTTTCGGCTCCGGTGAATCCCATTGCAATCAAAACTAAGTCAGCAGGAATGATTCGCTCGGTTCCGACCTTTGGCAGTCGTTTGCCGTCGACAAACTCAGTATCGGCGACCTTCACTCCGGTCAAAATTCCATCTGAACCAACGAACTCAACAGTCGATGCGAGATACTTTCGCTCACCAAACTCTTCGTGAGCGCTAGAAACCTCAAACAGCGTTGGGAAAGTAGGCCAAGGCTGCCCTGCAGGTCTCTCCGAGGAAGGTTGCTTACCGATTGCAAGTGTTGTTACAGAGACAGCTCCCTGTCTGGTAGCAGTGCCAAGGCAATCCGCTCCGGTATCACCACCACCGAGAATCACAACGTGTTTTCCCGATGCTGAAATTTGGTCTGACACAGAAATGCCGTCGACTACTTGGTTCGCCTGCTTCAAGTAATCCATGGCGAAATGCACTCCGGTAAGTTCTCTTCCGTCGACGTTCAGATCTCTAGGCACGACGGCACCGGTTGCAATAAGAATTGCATCGTAGCGACTTCTCAACTCTTCCCAGCTGATGTCAACACCGATGTTTTTTCCGGTCCTGAACCTGGTGCCTTCCTCTTCCATCTGCTTGATGCGTCGGTCAATTACAGACTTTTCTAGCTTAAAATCAGGAATTCCATACCTTAACAAGCCACCTATTTTCTCATCGCGCTCGAAGACAGCAACGGTGTGACCGGCTCTGGTTAATTGCTGGGCAGCGGCAAGTCCAGCTGGACCCGAACCAACTACCGCTACGGTCTTCCCAGTAAGTCGCTCTGGAGCATGCGGAGTGACCAAGTTGCTATCGAAGGCTTCTTCAATGATGCTTACTTCGATTTCTTTGATAGTCACAGCCGGTTGGTTAATTCCAAGAACACATGCACTTTCGCACGGCGCTGGACAAAGGCGACCCGTAAATTCAGGAAAGTTGTTGGTTCGGTGCAGCCTTTCGATTGCGCCCTTAGCGTCTTCACGCCAAACCAGGTCATTCCATTCAGGTATTAAGTTACCCAGCGGGCACCCATGGTGACAAAAAGGAACACCGCAGTCCATACAGCGTGATGCCTGTTGGTTTACAACGCCTTTGTCGCGGCTTTCATAGACTTCACGCCAGTCTTTGATACGAATGTCAACGGGTCTACGTTTTGCTGTCTCACGATCGGTAATCTTTAGAAATCCTCTTGGATCAGCCATTTGTTACCTCCAAAATTCGCGTCCAAACCTCAGGTGAATCCGGATCAAGACCTTCAGCCTCTGCTTCACTTCGAACTGCAAGGACATTTGCATAGTCGCGAGGTAGCACCTTACTGAAGTGTTGCACCTCTTCTTGGAAGTTCTCCAAAAGGTTGGCAGCAAGTTGCGAACCCGTCTCCTCTAGGTACTCGGCAATGAAACTTTGCAGCTGCGTAGAATCCGATTGGTCGAGAGATTCAATCTTCAATTCGCCGCTGTGTAGAGAGTCCTGGTTGATGCGATCCCCACGCAACTTGTAAACGTATGCGACACCGCCGGACATGCCTGCACCAAAGTTTCGACCAGTCTTTCCTAGGATTACTGCAATTCCTCCGGTCATGTATTCGAGTGCGTGATCTCCGACACCCTCAACTACCGCGTGAACTCCGGAATTTCTAACAAGGAAACGCTCTCCCACCTGACCTCTCAAGAAGATTCGTCCACCCGTTGCACCATACCCGATTACGTTGCCAGCAATAATGTTCTGATCCGAAGGGAAAATCGCACGTTCATCAGGTCTAACAACGATCGTGCCACCACTCAGGCCCTTGCCAACATAGTCGTTCGAGTCGCCAATAAGAGTGAGTTTGATGCCCTTAGGAACGAATGCCCCAAATGACTGTCCAGCAGAACCTTGAAGTTTGATGTCAATGGTTCCATCTGGTAACCCTTGTGCACCAAACACCTTGGTTAGTTCGTTACCAAGCATGGTTCCAACAGCCTGATCAACGTTCGTGATGTCAAGAGAAATGGAAACCTGTTCGGCATCTTTTAAAGCTGGTTCTGATAGCTGTATAAGTCTCTGATCAAAGTGCTTCTCAAGTTCGTGGTCTTGGAAAGTTTCGCGTCTTACGGCGACACCGGAACCAGCAAAAGGAGCAGCAAGAATTGGGCTCAAATCGAGACCGTCTGCCTTCCAATGCGAGATAGCTCTATTCATATCTAGAAGTTCACTGTGACCGATGATTTCGTCGATGCTCCTAAAGCCTAGAGCCGCCAAGTATTCACGAACCTCTTCAGCGAGGAATTCGAAGAAATTCACAACGAATTCAGGCTTACCGGTGAATCGTTTACGCAAAACAGGATTTTGTGTGGCTACACCGACAGGACAGGTGTCTAGATGGCAGACACGCATCAAGATGCACCCTTCAACGACCAAAGGTGCGGTTGCAAACCCGAACTCTTCAGCTCCAAGCAATGCAGCAATGATAACGTCACGGCCGGTCTTCATTTGGCCATCAACCTGTACCGAAACTCTTCCGCGAAGGCCATTTGCAATCAAGGTCTGTTGCGCTTCTGCCAAACCCAACTCCCAAGGGGTTCCAGCGTGTTTGAGCGAATTCAACGGGCTAGCGCCGGTTCCACCATCATGACCTGACACCAAGATCACATCGGCCTTAGCCTTGGCAACACCTGCTGCGACGGTACCGATACCGATTTGACTAACCAATTTCACATGGACACGTGCCTGTCTATTGGCGCGTTTCAGGTCAAAGATAAGCTGCTTTAGATCTTCAATCGAGTAAATGTCGTGGTGTGGAGGTGGCGAAATCAGACCAACACCAGCGGTACTGTGTCTGGTTTTAGCAACCCATGGATACACCTTGTTTGGAGGTAGCTGCCCACCTTCACCAGGCTTCGCTCCCTGTGCCATCTTGATTTGGATGTCATCCGCATTGGTCAGATACATCGAAGTAACACCAAAGCGACCAGACGCAACTTGCTTGATTGCTGAACGTCTTGTTGGGTCTAGGAGACGTTCGAGGTCTTCGCCTCCCTCACCGGTGTTTGACTTGGCTCCAAGCTGATTCATGGCAATGGCTAGAGTCTCGTGGGCTTCCTGCGAAATCGAACCATAGCTCATGGCCCCAGTAGAAAAGCGCTTCACGATCGAACTAATTGGTTCAACTTCATCAATTGAGATGGCGGGTCTCACACCTTCACGAAGTGTGAATAGACCGCGAAGGGTCATCAATTGTTCCGCTTGATCATCAACTAGGTTCGAGTACTCCCGGAAGATGTCGTAACGCTTTTCTCTGGTTGCGTGTTGAAGTTTGAATACGGTTTCAGGGTTGAAAAGGTGAGGTGCACCATCACGACGCCACTGGAATTCTCCACCGGTTTCCAAGCCCTCGTGAGCGTTAGCCGCCTTTTCTAGTGGGTATGCCGAACGGTGACGTGCTGCAACCTCCTCATGGATCACTTCGAGTCCGATACCGCCAAGCTGGCTAGTGGTACCTGTGAAATAGGTGTCGACAAATTCCTGAGATAGACCAATCGCCTCAAAACATTGAGCCCCCGCATAGCTGGCTACGGTTGAAATACCCATCTTCGACATGATCTTCAACACGCCTTTGCCGAGCGCCTTAAGCAGGTTATAAGTAGCCTTTTCAACGGTGAGGCCGGCGAGGTAACCCGAGCGAACCATCTGTTCAGTGGTTTCCATAGCCAGGTATGGGTTAACCGCAGCAGCTCCATAACCAATTAGTGCGGCCACGTGATGAACTTCACGAACATCACCTGCCTCGACAACTAATCCAACTCGTGGTCTATTTCCCGTGCGAATTAGGTGATGGTGAACAGCGCTCGTCAGAAGTAGGGAAGGTATTGGCGCCGAGTCATGGTTGCTGTCACGATCGCTCAGAATGAGATACTTCACACCAGACTCAACAGCATGTGTAACTTCATCAAAAATTTCGCGAATTCGTAGTGCCAAACCATCGGCACCGGTTTCAACGCGATAGAGACCGCGAATCATTTTCGCGGTACCAAGTTCTGGCCTCTCATCGATGTGCTTAATCTTGGCAAGTTCATCGTTCGTTAGAACCGGGAAGTCAAGAATTACCTGCTGAGCGTGTTCTGGAGTGGCGGCAAGCAGATTGAGCTCAGGGCCAATACCAGTGGAGAGTGAGGTAACTACCTCTTCACGAATGGAGTCAAGTGGTGGGTTGGTTACCTGTGCGAATTGCTGTACGAAGTAATCGAAAAGCAATCTTGGACGGTCAGAAAGCGCCGCAATCGGCGTATCTGTCCCCATGGCACCAATCGGTTCGATCCCTGCTTTAGCCATTGGAGCAATCATGACCTTGAGGTCCTCGTCGGTGTAGCCAAAGGTTCGCTGGCGACGATTAACCGAAGACGCGGTGTGCGCAATGTGCTCGCGTTCAGGAAGGTCTGAAAGGTTGATTCGATTTTCCTCTAGCCAGTCACCCCAAGGTTCGAGTGCGGCAATTTCAGACTTAATCTCATCGTCATCGATTAGGCGGCCGCCTACGGTGTCGACCAAAAACATCTTTCCTGGTTGAAGGCGGCCTTTGCGAACTACCTTAGACGCAGGAATATTGGCAACACCGGTTTCAGATGCAAGCACCACTAGACCATCCTCGGTGACCAAGAATCTGCCAGGGCGCAAACCGTTGCGGTCCAAAGTTGCACCGACAAGAGAACCGTCGGTGAAAATTACAGCGGCTGGTCCGTCCCACGGTTCAATTAGCATGCTGTGATACTCGTAGAAGTTTTTACGAGCTGCGTCGATGTCGGTCTGCTTTTCCCATGCTTCAGGGATCATCATCATCATTGCATGTGGTAGCGATCTACCCGCCATGTAAAGAAGTTCAACGACTTCATCGAAAGATGCCGAGTCGCTACCATCAGGTGTGATGATCGGGAAAAGTTCAGAAAGGTTTCCAAGGACCTCGGCCGAAAGCTGCGATTGCCTTGAGGTCATCCAGTTGCGATTTCCCTTGACGGTATTAATCTCACCGTTGTGCGCAATCATTCTGAACGGGTGCGCCAGTGGCCAAGACGGGAAGGTGTTGGTTGAGAATCTCGAGTGAACAAGAGCCAGTGTGGTCTCGAAACGCTCGTCGGAAAGGTCGGGATAGAACGGCTCTAACTGAAGTGTAGTTACCATGCCCTTGTATACGAAGGTTTTGGCTGAAAGTGAGCAGTGGTAAGCCCCAAGCGTTCTTTCGCTTCGTTTACGCAACCGGAACAGAGCACGTTCTAGTTCTATGTCGACAAGGCCATTTGAATCAACGAATACCTGGACGATTTGTGGCATGGCTGCTCGCGCTAGGTCACCTAACACATCAGGATTAGTAGGCACCTCACGAGAACCAATGTAAGTCAAGCCCTCAGCTTGCGCGAGGTTTGCAAAATTAGCGAGGAATACGTCAACCGATTCATCCTGGTGAATAAACACATTGCCAGCACCGTAAAGACCGATTTCTGGCAATTCAAAATCAACAACTGCACGAAGGAAAGAATCTGGTAACTGCACCAAAATTCCAGCACCGTCACCAGTACCAGCATCGGAACCAACCGCTCCACGGTGCTCAAGGTTTCTTAACGCGTCTAGAGCTGTATCAACAATGTCATGTCCAGCGGTACCGCGAAGCGTTGCCACCATGGCTAAGCCACAGGCATCTTTGTCTCTTGCTGGGTCATAGAGTCCAGCGGCTTCTGGCGCGGTGTTAAAGCGCTTGAATACCGAAGGATTTGCCATATGTCGCACTCTCCAATTTTGTGAAAGGAGGGACAGCGTTGGCCCAAAAAACGTACAGGCTAAATTCTAACCTAAAGGCTCGTTTGTCTTCTTGGTTTTAGGTTCACGAATGTACACGGAATCTTCAATTCCAGGGTGTCGTTTACTCTGCAGCCAGAAGATTGCAAGGCCTAGAATCGCGCCAAAGACTGCAGACCACTGGTTGGTTCGTAGCCCAAAGTACACATCGCTCGGGTCAAGCCTGATCGCTTCAATGAAGAAACGGCCAACTGAATAGACCACTAGGTATAGAGAAAATAGCTTGCCCCATCGAAGATTCAAGCGCTTGTCAATAAAAACTAAAAGCAGGAATGCTAAGACATCCCAAAGGAATTCATAGAGAAAAGTTGGGTGAAATAGGGTGCCGGCAGGAAACTCGGTGGGGAATGCCGCATTTCCTTGTTTTTCAATCTGAAGACCCCAAGGTAAGTTTGTGGCTTGCCCGAATAGTTCCTGATTGAAATAGTTACCCCAGCGTCCAATTCCCTGCGCAAGGATGATTCCAGGAGCCAAAGCGTCTAATACGCTCACAAAACGCACTCCTGCAAACCTGGAACCAATCCATGCCCCTAGAGAACCAAGGATGACGGCTCCGTAAATGGCAAGACCACCCTCCCAGACTGCAATCACGTGGTAAAGGGTTTCTGGAAGCGTCTTGTAAACGCCGAAATAGTCTCCAAGGTGAGTTGCAACATGGAACAAACGACCACCCACGATACCCATAGGTACCGCCCAAAGAACGATGTCGAGAAGAACTCCGGCATTGCCGCCTCGTTGTGTAAAGCGTCTTGCACCAATCAAATAGGCAACAATGATTCCGGTCAAAATGCATAGCGCGTACATGTGGATTGTTAGAGGACCCAGCGTGAAACTGCTAAAAGGTGGATTTGGGAAATGGGTCATTTCTAACTTTCTCTAACTTCAGCCAATTCGCGAACTTTTGAACTTAGTTCAGCTAAACCGCCATGAGCATATGCTCGCACAAAAACAGAACCAACAATTGCTGCATCCGCATATGAGTTAACCTCTTGAACCTGATCTGCCGTGCTAATACCGATGCCAACCGCGACATTTTGGGAACCCGATGCGCTTCTCACCTTAGAGACGACCGATTTCGCTGCAAGATCGAGATCTTGCCTCGCGCCTGTAATTCCCATCGTCGACACGGCATACACAAAACCACGAGACTCTTCGGCAATTATGTTTACGCGCTCCTGCGAAGAAGATGGCGTGGCGAGGAAAACCCTCTCCAATCCAAGTTCGTCGGAAATGCTCAACCATTCAGTCGCTTCATCAATGATGAGATCCGGAGTGATTAGACCTGCTCCCCCAGACACCTTGAGCTCTGAAGCAAAGCGACGAACTCCGTATTGAAGTATTGGATTCCAATAGCTCATGACCAAAACAGGTGTATCTACCTGCTCCGTAATTTGAGATACAGCTTCAAAGAGTTGGTTAATTTTGAAACCATTATTCAGAGCAACTTGGGTCGCCTCTTGAATGACAATGCCGTCCATAACTGGATCAGAATATGGCAGCCCAAATTCGAGAATGTCTACTCCTTCTCGGCACATTGCAACGGCTGCCTCAACGGATTCTTTGAGAGTTGGAAAACCTGCTGGGAAGTACCCAATTAAAGTTTTCTTTTTTGTAAGGCGATTTTCTGTGAAGATGCTCTGAACGGTCTTATTCATTGATCAGCCCAAAGTATTTAGCTGCGGTTTCCATATCTTTGTCGCCACGTCCGGATAGATTCACCAGAATTGTTGCTTCGCTGCCTAACTCTTTACCTAACTTTAGTGCTCCAGCTAGAGCATGTGAAGATTCGATCGCTGGAATGATTCCCTCGGTTCTTGACAGCAACATAAGCGCATCCATTGCTTCAGAGTCTGAAATAGGACGGTAGGTTGCTCTTCCAATATCTTTCAACCAGGAATGCTCTGGTCCAACACCTGGGTAATCAAGACCCGCGCTGATGGAGTGACTCTCGATGGTCTGACCATCTTCGTCTTGGAGCATGTAACTTCTTGCTCCATGAAGTACACCCGGACGACCTAAAGTCAACGTTGCTGCATGCTTTGGTGTATCAATGCCGTCACCCGCCGCTTCAAAACCATAAATTTGCACGGAAGCATCATCTAGAAAGGCGTGAAATAGACCGATGGCATTCGAGCCTCCGCCGACACAAGCTGCCAGGGCCGTTGGCAACTGTCCAAATTCCGCCAACATCTGTTCACGAGCTTCAAGGCCGATTACCGAATGAAAGTCTCTGACCATTTCCGGGAAAGGGTGAGGTCCAGCAACAGTGCCGAGTAAATAGTGAGTATTTTCGACGTTGGTAACCCAATCACGCAAAGCCTCATTGATGGCATCTTTCAACGTACGGGACCCAGTTTTTACTGGAATAACCTCTGCTCCAAGCAGGCGCATTCTTGCAACGTTAAGAGCTTGTCTTTCGGTATCCACTTCACCCATGTACACGGTGCATTCGAGCCCAAATAATGCGGCAGCTGTCGCACTGGCAACACCGTGCTGTCCTGCTCCGGTTTCGGCGATGATCCTACTTTTGCCCATGCGCTTGGTCAAAAGAGCCTGACCTAAAACGTTATTAATTTTGTGTGAGCCCGTGTGATTCAGATCTTCGCGTTTCAGGATGATTCTCGCACCACCGGCGTGCTGCGCAAACCTTGGCACCTCTGTAAGGATCGAAGGGCGGCCGGTATAGCTTCTATGTAGTTCTGCTAGCTCGGCCTGAAATACAGGATCTTCTTTAGCATCATGATATGTCTTCTCGAGTTGGTCCAATGCTGCAACCAAGCTTTCGGGAACAAATCTTCCACCAAATTCACCAAAATAGGGGCCCTGGTGGTCACGTAGATTCGTTTCGCTCATTTCTAAATTAAACCTTAAGAAATGACTCGATGAGTTCCGAGGGGTTGCCGGTCACCAATGCCTCGCCAACGAGGACCACGTCAGCTCCCGCCGAGCGGTAATCACGCACATCTTCAACTTTGCGAACCGCTGACTCTGCAACTTTTATTACGTTGGCAGGAAGTTTGGATGCAAGCGTTGCATAAAGATCACGATCTGTCTCGAAGGTTGAAAGGTCTCTGGCATTGATTCCAACCATCTTTGCACCGAGGTCTACTGCTTTTAGAACCTCATCGGCATTGTGCGTTTCCACGAAGGCAGTCATTCCAAGTTCTTCAATCAGATTCTTCAATTGGGCAAGGCGCTTCATTTCAAGTCCGGCAACAATGAGAAGCACGATGTCCGCTCCGAAAGCCCTGGCTTCTAGGACTTGGTATTCGTTGGCAATGAAATCTTTGCGAAGTAGCGGAATCGAAACAGACGATCTCACTTGTTCGAAATCAAGAAGGCTACCTTTGAATCGCCTTGACTCTGTGAGGACGCTAATAGCGCTCGCTCCAGCGTTCATGTATTCCAATGCCAATTCTGCTGGATTTTCAATTTTCGCCAAATCCCCCTTGGAAGGACTGGCTCGCTTAATTTCAGCTAAAACATGGATGGAATCTCTAGGAGTAAGGATTGCAGTAGCATCCAGAGCGCTCGCTTGACTTGAAACTTGAAATTCCAGGTCCGCGATTGAAACGCTTAGTTGACGCTCGTGCGCATCAGCTATGGAGCCTTCGAAAAGCTCCTGCAGGAGGCTAGCGCTTTTTGCCAAAGCCAAGTGCGGAGAGAATTGGGCCGGCGATAGCACCGACCAAGATTACTCCTACAGAAACCCAGGTGAGGTTCATGTCGTTTAGGTAGAAGAAGGTTACGAGACCAACGAAACCGACCATGATGATGATGACCGATGTCCACGAAGCAACTGTGTCTCCGTGGTTAGTGTCTGATGGGTGATCTGATGACATGATTGCCTTTCTCTAACGCGTCAATTTTAGCGTTTCTTTACCACTTTGGCAGACGGTCGACACGTGTCTCCAATATGGAGGCGTTGCCCTTTGGCAGTCCAGACCAAACTACGAACAGGGTGGAAATCAAACCAACAATGATGGCAATAACGAAGAAGTCCGCAATGGTGTGTTGGTAATAAACCTTGGTAAGAAGTTCCTGCTGAGCTTGCCAATCCGAAATTCCAACCGCTTTGGTAATGGCACCCGAAAGAATTTGCACATTACCAGCTGCAGAATCGAACCAAACAGGCGAGACTGTCGCGAAAAGTAGAAGTGTCACAGCCGAAAGCAGGAACTTACCAAAGAAACCTTTGACGTATCTGCTGAACAGGATAATTAAAAGCCAAATCGTCAACACCAAAGCAATTTGCGGATAACTCTCGGTCGCTGTTGCTGAGATTTGCTGTTGCGTCTCTGTGATTGTTGCGATGGCCCAGACCTGCCCGGAGAGAATCCATGCCGTCACAATGGACAACAGACTGATCAGAATTGATAGACGCTTAATCATTCACTTGCTTTGCTGTATTTGCAGCAGCAATTGCACGAACAACAGCTTTGGCTTTACTTACGGTCTCTTGAAACTCTGTGGTTGGTACAGAATCGAGCACAATTCCGGCACCTGCTTGAACCGTTGCAACCCCATTCCTTACAAACGCAGTTCTAATCGCGATTGCCAAGTCCGAGTTTCCTGCAAAGTCAAAATATCCGCACACCCCCCCGTAAATACCACGCTCAGTGGGTTCAAGCTCGGAAATGATCTCCAAAGCGCGAGGCTTGGGAGCTCCAGAAAGCGTTCCGGCGGGGAATGTTGCACGGAATACGTCTATTGCATTTTTACCTTCCAGCAGTTTGCCGCCGACCGTGGAAACCAAATGCATGATGTGACTGAATCTATGAACCTGCATGAATTCCGACACCTCAACCGATGAAGAATCACAGACCTTCAATAAATCATTACGAGCCAAATCGACGAGCATTAGATGCTCGGCCTTCTCTTTAGTGTCTGCAAGCAACTCGTCTTCGAGGTTTTGATCATCGGCCCAGTTAGTTCCACGTGGTCGCGAACCAGCTATTGGATGTGTAATTACATCACGCTTAGTCACCGTTACTAACGACTCAGGAGATGAACCTACAATGGCGAATTCGCCACCCTCGTCCATACCGTTCAAGAGGTACATGTAGGGGCTTGGGTTCATGGCTCGCAACATTCGATAGACATCCAAGGGTTTGGAAACATTGTCAATCTTGAATCGCTGCGAAAGCACAACCTGGAATACATCACCAGCAACTACATGTTCCTTGGCCCTATTAACCATCGAATTGAATTCGTTTTCTTCTAGATTGGAAACTACGGAGGCGTCAGACGCAAAATCTACTTCAGCGATATAAGGCTTTGTCGGTTTGGCCAGTTTCGCCAGCATTTCATCAATCGATGCAAGAGCAGCGGAATACTCGGAAGAAAGTACAGCGTCGGTTTGACCTTCAACAAAAATATTGGAAACGAACGTTACTGAACCATCCAAATGATCAACAATAACCAGGTCTTTAATCATCGCAAGATGAACCCTTGGCGCAACGATATCACTCGATTTAGCCCGAGGCAATTTCTCTAGATCGCGAATCAAATCCCAACCCAAATTTCCAACTAATCCCGAGGTCAGAGGGAATTCACTTGTCGATGCCTCAGATTTCCACGCCTCAACTATTTGGGAAATTGCAGTCAACGGATCAGTAGACAGTTGTGCATTTTGATCATTTGGAAGAGGCGTGGATCCCGTTTGTGATTTCCAACTAAGTTCGGAATCTTGATTTTGAACCAAAATTCCTCGCACATGTATACCGATGAAACTAAATCTTGACCAGACACCCTGTTCTGCGGACTCCAGAAGAAAGCTTCCAGGTACACCATTGGCTAGCTTCTCAAAGATAGTTAAAGGGGTTTCTGTGCTCGCAAAAACCTTCCGGTAAATCGGTACAACTCTCGAGTTGGCAGACTCCGCCAAAACTGATTCGAAACTGGTGACGTTGGAAAACACTATCCGAACTCAATACTTTCAATATCGAAACAGGACTCTAGACCCGTGTGACAAGCAGGGCCTTGAGCTTCAACCAAAATCAAAAGCGTGTCAGCATCACAATCGATTTCAACCTTAAGAATTCTCTGGGTGTTACCACTGGTAGCACCCTTGTGCCAAAGTTCATTCCGTGATCTGGAAAAGAATACCGTTTCACCAATTTCAAATGATTCCCTGATTGACTCAGCATTCATCCATGCCATCATCAACACCCTTTGCGATATTGCATCTTGGACAATTGCTGGGATTAAACCTCGTTCATCGAACTTAAGCTGTTCGATTAACTTTGTTGAATTCATCGAACCTCAAATCCCTTCAATGCAAGTTGGTGTTTAGTTTCCGCAATTGTAACCGACCTGTTGTGAAAGATTGAGGCTGCCAAAATAGCGTCGGCACCAGCCTCTGCCGCTTGAGGGAAATGCTCAGCAAGTCCGGCACCACCTGAAGCAATGAGTGGAATCGAAGTGATTTTCCTAATCGCAGAAATTAGAGGCAAATCGAAACCAGACTTTGTTCCATCTGCATCGATGCTGTTCACGAGCAACTCTCCGACACCTAAATCCGCACACTTCGAGATCCATTCAAGTGCGTCAATGTTCGTTTCGGTTCTTCCTCCGTGGGTGGTAACAATCCAGCGATTGCCGGCCACTTTATCTAATTTGAGGTCTAGTGAGAGCACTAAAACCTGGTTTCCGTATCGATCGGCTATTTCAGCAAGTATCGAAGGATTTGTGACAGCTGCAGAACTGACGGAGACCTTGTCGGCACCAGCTTTCAAAAGTTCGCCAACATCATTTACGGACCGAACTCCACCTCCGACGGTCAAAGGGATGAAAACCTGTTCCGCGGTTTTGGTGACAAGATCAAACATCGTTGAACGATTATCGACGGTTGCCATAACATCAAGGAATGTAAGTTCGTCGGCACCCGACTCGTAGTAATAACTCGCTAGTTCAACGGGGTCGCCAGCATCCCGAAGGTTTTCAAAATTAACACCTTTTACCACACGCCCCTCTGCAACATCGAGGCATGGAATTACTCTTACGGTGAGTGACATGTTTAGATGCGAGCAGCGTGAATGGCGCTGACCAGAATAGCCCGTGCTCCAAGGTCATAAAGGGCATCCATAGTTGAGTTCGTTTCGGATGATTTAACAAGCGCGCGTACGGCAACCCACTCTGGATCGCGAAGAGGTGAAACTGTCGGTGATTCAATCCCAGGAGTTATCGCTGAAGCTTGCTCAACAAGCTCGGCTGGACAGTCATAGTCAAAAATGACATATTCCCTTGCAACGATGACGCCTCTAAGTCTTCTAAGAAGTCCCGATGCAAGTGTTTCCTTTCCAGCACCTCCAATTAGGTGGGCTGTGGAGTGCAAAAGAACTGGACCGAAGATTTCTAGGCCAGCTTGTCGCAATGTGTTTCCGGTTGACACAACATCTGCGACCGCATCTGCAACACCTAGGCGAACCGCTGACTCCACAGCTCCATCCAGCTGGACAAGGGTTGCCTTCACGCCCTGTTCAGAGAGGAAGTCTTCAACGAGGTTGACGTATGCAGTTGCGACACGTTTTCCCTCGAGATCTGAAACTGACTTGAATTGGCCAACTGGACCAGCAAACCTGAAGGTGGATTCGCCAAACTTCAAATCTTCGATTGTTTGAGCAGGAGACCTGGAATCTAACAGGAGGTCCAAACCGGTCAAGCCAATGTCTAGGGAACCAGCGCCAACGTAGGTCGCGATGTCCCTTGGACGCAGGTAAAAGAATTCGATGTTGTTTGCGGAGTCTATGACGTGGAGTTCCTTTGGATCACGACGCGTTGCGTAACCAGCTTCCTTTAGCATCAGTATTGAGGTCTCTGACAGAATTCCCTTGTTAGGGATCGCTACTCTAAGCATTTCTAAAACTTTTCTTCAATGTCGGAAATTGTCAAACCTTTGGCAAGCATCATTACCTGCACGTGATAAATGAGTTGGCTAATCTCAAGAGCCAGATCGTCTTTGGTCTGAAACTCGGCTGCCATCCAAACTTCTGCAGCTTCCTCAACCACCTTTTTACCGATGGTATGAACACCAGCTGCTAGCCATTTCACAGTCTGGGAGTTCGAATCTCCACTTTGCGCTTTAAGGCTGAGCTCAGAGAAAAGCTCATCGAAGGTAGTCATACCTTCAAGATTAACTTACCTTGAGTTGCTAGCGGTAACTCTGAGGTGATTTACAACTGAATTTCTGTCGCTGTGTTTGAAAACGGAGCTTCCAGCGACAAACACATTAGCTCCCGCGCTCGAAGCCAACTTGATAGTTTCCTCGTCAATCCCGCCATCAACCTGAAGCACTGTTTCTGAGCCGGCTGAATCCACAGCTTCACGCAACTGTTGAACTTTCCAAAGTTGATCCTCCATAAACTCTTGTCCCCCAAAACCAGGTTCAACGGTCATGACCAACACCATATCGAACTCACCAAGGTGATCGAGAACGTAGCGGATGTTACTCTTTGGTTTTATTGCAATAGCAGCCTTAGCCCCTGAAGACTTGATCTTCCTAGCAAGTATTGCCGGCGAAGTTGATGCCTCCAAATGAAAAGTAACGCTATCGACTCCCGCATCTGCATACTTGATTGCTTCGACGTCGGCATTGGCAATCATCAGGTGAACATCGGTCGGAAGCGTAGCAACACGCTTCATGGCCTCAACCATGGGTAATCCAAAAGTTAGGTTTGGGACGAAATGACCGTCCATTACATCAATGTGAATTGCATCCGCTTGAGAAATGGTCTGAAATTCAGCGGCGAAATTCACGAAGTCCGCAGACAGAATGCTTGGATGAATTCGCATTGACATCGCTAAGCCTTTCCTGAACCCTTTTCCAGTATCGCAAGAAACATTGCATCTGTTCCATTTCGGTGAGGCCAAAGCTGACTCGTTTTGCGACCTGGCGCTAATTCAAGCTTTGGATTCAAGCCCCTTAGAGTTTGCGAAGAATCGAGCAATTTAGCGTCCTGGTTCATCCGCAGGAACCATTCGATTTGTGCAGTTGTCTCGGACAGGTGAGGTGAGCAAGTGACATAGGCCAGAACGCCATCTGGCTTCAAATAGTTCCATGCCGCCTGCAGCAATTCACGTTGCAAAGACGTCAGTTCTTTAAGATCAGAAACAGACTTTGTCCACCTTGACTCGGGCCTTCGTCGAAGCGAGCCTAAGCCTAAACAAGGCGCGTCGAGCATGATGCGATCAAACTTCTCCTTGAGCGACAACTGACGTCCATCGGAGACTAGTTGGGTCGCACTGAATCCACTGTGTCTAATAGCTGTGGAAACCAGTTGGGCTCGATGTGGCGTTACCTCATTAGTTGTCAAAGTTGCACTGGACTGGCTTGCAAGGGCAGCCAATAATACCGCTTTGCCACCAGGGCCGGCACACAGGTCAAGCCATTTCTCGTTTTGCTTGATTGGTTTAATCTCCGCTAAAGCCATCGTTACAAGCTGAGAGCCTTGATCTTGGACTCGCAGTGAACCATTTTGAATTCCTGAAACCTTTGCTGGATCGCCTGAATCCAAGGTGTAGCCAATTGGTGACGCTAGTCCAGGTTCAATACCAGTGACATTGGACATGACTTTACCCGGCAAATGAACCAAATTGATTTTCGGAGGTCGGTTGTCCGCTTCCAAAAGTTCTTCGAGTTCGGATTGTCTACCTTCAGATTTAAGTGCCTGTTCAAAAGCTCTAACAATCCACTCTGGATGAGAGTGAGCGACTGCCAAAGATTCCTCCGAAGTGAAATCACTTCGCTCGAGAAGCTTCTTCCATTGCGATGAATCACGCTCAGACATTCTTCTCAGCACCGCATTCACAAAACGTGCTGCTCCTTCATTGGTTTCGCTCTTGGCTAATTCAACGGTCTCAAATATCGCTGCGTGGGCAGGTGTTTGCAATGTGAGAAGCTGATGAGCTCCGAGCCTTAGACAGATCAAGGCACCTAAATCAATTTTGCTAACATCTCGACCCGAAGCTTCAGTGATGACCCAGTCATAAAAACCCTGCATCCTGGAGGTTCCGTAAGCCAGCTCAACCGCTAAACCCGCGTCGGAATCCTTCAAGCCCGACTGTTCTATCAATTTTGGAAGAAGTAGGTTTAGATAAGCGCCTTGCTTCTCAACCTGCAATAGTGCTTTTAGTGCTGTGCGTCTCGGATTACTACTCAATTTCAAATCTCAAATCAGTCCCAGAATGACCACGATACCAATCAGGCGCTCTCATGCGACTCTTTCCAGATGGTTGAACTTCTAACAATTCGACGGCGGATTTGCCGCAGCCGAGAAGAATTCGCCCATTAACGCTAGTCACAACACCGATGGGAATTTCAACACCGATGGCTTCGCGAGCCTCGTGAATTTTGAATGGCTGACCAGCAAACAGTAGCCAAGCGCCAGGTTCTGGATTCATGGCTCTGACTTTGTTTTCAACCGAGCGTGCATATGCGGTTAAATCAAGTTTCGCATCCGATCTAGAAATCTTACCCGCATAAGTCACTTCGAACTCATTTTGATCAACTAGATGAAAAGTTCCTGAAAGCAACTTTGGAATGACTTCGAGCAAACCAGAAATACCGAGTTGCGTCAATCGATCTAA
>Ga0228701_1000186_pt1 | contig 61334 bp, 51 predicted proteins | sample McNCre117_Aug_MG_2_FD_178017 | JGI IMG/M metagenome (GOLD analysis project Ga0228701, IMG submission 178017) | Freshwater microbial communities from McNutts Creek, Athens, Georgia, United States - 11-17_Aug_MG | ecosystem: Environmental > Aquatic > Freshwater > Creek | place: USA: Georgia... | reverse complement strand
GATTTTTAATTTTAGGCTGGGTATTTCCAAATCCAATCGTTTTAATTCGTTCCGGATTAATCTTGTGTTGAATTAAAACCATTTTGATACTTAATGCTCTTTTCTCTGAGAGTAAAAGGTTTTTTTCAGCGCCGCCCACTTCATCGGTATGTCCTTGGATTTCGACCTGTTTCGTAGGGTTTTGCGTGAGGAAATTGATCAGTTGGCTTAAGCTTGCTGGTATCGAATCCAACTGCCATGCATTGGTTTCAAATTCAATGTCGTCAAATTTGATTTGCTCAAATACAATGACTGGAATTGAATCCTCAAATGTTGAATCGGGAATGTAAACGCGAACAATACCTAAATCTTGATTCGGTTTATTGAGTCTGCGTGAAATATAATAGAATTCCGCTTTTTCGCTCGGTGTAATTCCCGCATCATGGTAATCTGTGTTTATGCGTTGGATTGGCTTCGCTGGCTGATCGGAAATCGGGTAGGGGATTTGGTAGAAATCTAAACCGCCTAAACCTCCCTTTTTGTTGCTAGAGAAGATGAAGCGGTTTTTCTTGGCTAATAAATAAGGCCCCTGTTCATCTTCTGCACTATTGATGCTTGTCCCTAAATTGACCGGAAATTGCCATTGCCCGACTTCGTCTTTGGTGGAAACCCATAAATCGCGTTTCCCAAATCCTCCCGGTCGGTCAGATGCAAAAAACAGTTTGCCGCCATCGTTACTTAGATGTGGTTGACCTTCCCAATCATGGCTATTCACTCGGAAACCTAAGTTTTTGGGCTTCGTCCACGATCCATCAATCCAATGTGTTTCATATAAATCACAGCCTCCAAACGAATTCGGGTATTCGCAACCCGAGAAGATCATGTGCAATCCATCAGCCGAAAATGTAGGCGTTCCCTCGTTGTTCTCTTGATTTAATTCGCTGATGGGTAATGCAGTTTCAAAATGCCCATCTTTCCAATTGGCATAATAAATTTCCTCGTCCGAATTCATTTCTTTCCGGACCGTGAAATACAGTTTTTGTTGGTTCGGTAAGAATTGTGGAAAATATTGCGTTCGATACGCGTTGATCACGGGATCCACGGATACCACGGCAAGTGAATCGGAAGGCTCAAATAAAGTCAAGAAAGGAATGAGCCAGGCCAACATACCTTAAGGGATTTGTAGGAACTTATGGGTTTGAACCGAAATTTGCCAAATTGGATTGGCTTTTACAAATTCTACAATGAGTGGATTCATGCTTGCTTGTTTCGACCATTCAGGTTGCATGTATAAATGCGCGTTCGAATTGATTTTGCTAGCCCAATCTTGCGCCCAAGCGACATCAGAGGTATGGAAAATAACCACCTTTAATTCATGCACATGAGGAAGAATGGCCGGATTTGGTTCTTTGAATTTCTTTGGGGAAAAACAAATCCAATCCCAAGAACCTGTAAATTTCTCACAAACGCCTGATGTTTCAATGTGTGTGCGAAATCCGGCTGTTTGAAAGGCTTCTGTTAATGGACCTAAATCATGCATTAAAGGCTCTCCGCCTGTAATCACAACTAAACGACCCGGAAAAGCGAGAGCTTCTGAGAGTAATGTGTCAACAGATTTAATGGGATGCGTGTCTACTGGCCAGGATTCTTTGACATCGCACCAGTGGCAGCCTACATCGCAACCGCCCAAACGAATGAAATAAGCTGCATGGCCTTGGTATTTTCCCTCGCCTTGAATCGTGTAAAAAGATTCCATGACGGGGTATTCAAAATCACCTCTTTTTAATTCCGATTTTATATCTTTGGTGTTTAATTCCATGTTGGCCTAAATTCAGTGTAAAAATACGGGTTGATTTGTAATTTAACTAATAAGGATTCGTTCTAATTGATGAATTCTTTTTGATTTTACATGGTATATAGATCTTTTTCCAGAACCTTTTGGTTGCTTAGCCTAGGCTGTGTTTTATGCCTTAGTTTAGCAGGATGCTGGTCGGCACGTTGCCCACGTGCAACATGCCATGTGCGTGTAGAACACCGCCATGGGGAAAACTATTACCGCCCGCACGAGGCCTTGTCATGGATGTGGACACCTCGATACAAACATGTGCGCACCGTTTCGTATGCCGAATTAGCGACAAAATCATCGAAGCCGACACGTCTTTGGAATCGGATTTTTAAACCAAGTCCAAAAGTTTCAGCTCAAAAGCCTAGATAATATGCCAAAAATTCATGTGGCCGCTGGTGTATTAAATCAAACTCCTTTGGATTGGGAGGGTAATTTCCAACGAATTATTGGAGCGATTCAAGTCGCGAAAGACGCCGGAGCAAATCTATTGTGCTTGCCGGAAATGTGTTTGACAGGTTATGGTTGTGAGGACCAATTCTTTTCTCCATTTACGCAGCAAAAAGCGCAGGAATCTGTACAGAAATTACTCGATTATTCCACGGATTTAGTTTTGTTGATAGGTCTACCCATTACATTCGAATCCCGATTATACAATGTCGTTGCTGTACTCTATCAAGGCAAAATTCAGGCTTATATTCCTAAACAACATTTGGCCAACGAAGGTCTGCATTACGAAGCGCGCTGGTTTACAGCTTGGCCCGCAGGTATACGAACCACAATTGACAATATTCCCTTTGGAGATTATCGCCTCGGTTTAGGAGAAATTACCTTCGGAATTGAGATTTGTCAAGATGCCTGGGAAGGAGAGAAGCGGCCTGCACATGCTTTAGGGAAGCGTGGAGTTTCATTTATTTGCAATCCGACTGCCTCGCATTTTTCGTTTGGGAAATCGAAGGTGCGCCAACAATTAGCTATCGAAGGTGCGGAGATTATTCAAGGGGGATATGTTTTTGCTAATTTACTCGGCAATGAATCCGGTCGGACGATATTCGACGGAGATGCCTACATTGCTCAAAATGGACACATTTTAGCGCAAACGAAGCGTTTTTCGTTTCAAGATGCTCAAGTGATTGCTTATAGTCTGGATGTGAAAGCTTATCCAAGGGAAGCTGAAGATCTCGTACCATTAGGTGAGCTGAAGAGCAAAAATGCCGTTTTGGTTAATCCTGTAATTGACGCTTGGGAATCCTCAAGCCATATTAAAGAAGAAGAATTTGCGCGTTCCATTGCCTTGGGTTTATGGGATTATTTGCGAAAATCGTATTCGTATGGATATGTTATTTCCCTTTCGGGAGGAGCAGATTCTTCCGCGATTGCGTCTTTATGTGCTACTGCCGTTCATTTGGCTGTTGAAGAATTGGGTTGGGAGGCTGTTAAAAAGCGTTTGGCCTATATTCCATGGATAAATTCATGTGCTAATGAAAAGGATTTGGTTGCTCAGTTGATGACGACCATCTACCAAGGAACGGTCAACTCGTCGGCAGATACCCGCGAATCTGCTGCTGCATTAGCAGCCAGCATTGGAACAGAACATCATGAAATTGAAATTGATGGCTTGGTTCAAGGCTATCGGGGACTGATTGAGCAAACAATTCAGCGTCCTTTGACTTGGGAACAAGACGATATTACTTTACAAAATGTTCAGGCTCGTGTTCGTGCCCCGGGCGTATGGATGTTGGCCAATATCAAAAATGCCCTACTTTTAGCCACCTCGAATCGCTCGGAAGCCAGTGTGGGTTATGCCACGATGGATGGCGATACATCGGGTTCTATTTCACCGATTGCCGGTATTGATAAAGCGTATTTGCGGACTTGGTTGCGTTGGATGGAGAAAGAAGGATTGGGTGGTCAATGGCGAGTGGCTGGTTTGGCGTATGTCAACCAATTAGAGCCGAGTGCAGAATTACGGCCTTTGGATAGCAAGCAGGTGGATGAGGAAGATTTGATGCCTTATTCAATTTTGAATTCGCTTGAACGCTGGTCATTTTATGAACACCAAAGCCCAGCAGCTTGTTTGGAATCCTTGAAACAAGTTTATGGTGCACATTATAGCCGAGAACAATTGGATGGATTTATTCATCGCTTTTTCCGTTTATGGGCGCGAAATCAGTGGAAAAGAGAGCGTTATGCACCTGGTTTCCATGTAGATGATTACAGTTTAGATCCGAAATCGTGGTTACGTTTCCCGATTTTATCTGCTGGTTTAGAAAAAGATTTACCACATTAATTTATATGCATTTAGTCGTTGACATTGGGAACACGGATATCGTCTGTGGATTTTATACTACGGAAGGTTGGCAAGTTCATTTACGGACGCCCACGCATCAGCCTTGGACGGCTATCCGATTGGAACATTGGATTCAAAAAGAGTTGTCGGAAAAGGGATTTGAAGGTGTGAAAGTTGAATCTGTGTTAATTAGTTCCGTGGTTCCTCCTGTGTTGATTCAAATTCAAAAGGGTTTGGAACATTGGGTTGGCTTTCCGGTGAAAATCATGGGCCCCGAATTGTATAAATCTTTGCCTATAGAGGTAGTGAGTCCGGATGAAATTGGTGCCGACTTGGTTGCTAATTCAGTCTATGCGCATCATCATTATGGAACTGAGGTATTGATCGTGGATTTTGGGACTGCTTTGACATTTACCTTAGTGGACCAAAATGGTAAAATGCAGGGAGTTTCCATTGCTCCAGGTTTAAAAACTGCAGTGAAATCATTGTTCTCTCAAACTGCCCAATTGCCCGAAGTACCATTGGAAATGCCTGATTCAGCTTTAGGATTTGATACCGTTTCTGCGATACAGTCTGGTATTTTGTGGGGATATGTGGGCATGGTCAAAGAGATGATCGCTCGTGTAAAAGCCGAACGGAAAGTGGAAGTTAAAGTCATTGCTACAGGTGGACTTTCATCTATTTTGACTCCCCTAGAGCAATATTTTGATGAAGTAAATAAATTGATTACGCTAGAAGGGTTGCGGATTATCGCACAATTATAAAATGAAAACACCAAAAGAATTAGGTTATTATTTCCCGGCAGAATGGGAGCAGCATGCAGCTACATGGATTACCTTTCCGCACAATGATCATTCGTGGCAAGGAGATAAATTAGCTGAAATGTATCCCGAGTATTTTGGTTTGATTAAAGCCATTTCGCAAGGAGAAGTGGTCAATATTCAGGTTAATGATAAAGCATTAGCTCAATTTATCGAGTCTCAATATTCGGTTTATGGAATTGATGCGGCGCAAATTCGTTTGCATATTCAGCCTACGAATGATGCTTGGTGTCGGGATCATGGGCCAGCAATTTTACTTAATCAATCGACTAATGAGCGCTTAATCGTCGATTGGGGCTACAATGCTTGGGGTGGAAAATATCCGCCTTTTGATTCGGATAATGAATCTCCTTCTCGCGTAGCGGGAATTTTGGGACTAGAAAAAGTGAACCCAGGTATAATTATGGAAGGTGGTTCAGTCGATTTCAATGGGGCAGGGTCAGTCTTAACAAGCCGCTCATGCTTATTAAATCCAAATCGGAATCCACATTTGAATCAGGCACAAATTGAGCAATATTTATGTGATTATTACGGCGTCGAACAAGTTCTTTGGGTTTCTGATGGGATTGTAGGTGATGATACCGATGGTCATATCGATGATACCGTTCGTTTTGTGAATGAAGACACGGTCATTGCAATGGTCGAGCCGAATGAGCAAGATGAAAACCATGCGGTGTTAGCTCAGAACCTACAAGAATTGAAGGCCATGCGCTTACCGAATGGCAAGCCATTGAATATCGTGGAGATTCCAATGCCAGCGGCTGTCGTGATTGATGAATTCCGTGCGCCAGGTTCTTATGCAAATTTTTACATTTGCAATGCGGGTGTTTTGGTGCCAACTTTTGATTGCCCGCAGGATGCATTTGCTTTAGCGACATTAGCACAATTTTTTCCAGATAGGCCCGTTATTGGACTTTCGGCGAAGAAAATCATTTGGGGGCAGGGGAGTTTTCACTGCTTGACCCAACAAGAGCCGGCTGCTAATCATGCGTAAATTCATTTATTTTCTTGCTTTGCTCTCGATGATGGCTTGTCGGCGAACGACTGGACCTTCTCCAGTTCAGGTAAATCCTGTTGTTCATACCCAAGAAAAACCGCGCGAAATTAGTTTGCAACTGGCTTCTATTACAGCCTACGATATTCAAGAAAACGTGAATTTGAAGGATGAGCTTTGGGTGGAATATAACCTTGTGGCCATCAAGGAAGGTAAAATTCTGCGCATGGAAACGGCTTCGCGGTTTTTAGGAGGTGTTCGACAAGGGGATAAAATCGCCTTGGATACGATTCCTGTCTTGCGAATCCTTTTAAACCCCGGAGAGCAATTGGGTTTACAGGTTTCTCTTTGGGAGTTGGATGACTATTCAAAGGATCAACATTTGTTGAACCAAGTCAATCAATGGGGAGGCATGTTGCAAGTTCCTTTAATGTTGGTTGAGTGGAGTGCCGTTAGCAATCCTATTTCCTGGTTTTTATGGGGAGCGCGATTGGGCAGTTTAGGTTTACATTATTGGTCGAAGCAGGATGGTCGGGATTTGCTGGGCGTATCGGAATTGCAATGGGATTGGTCAGCTTTGCCCAAAGGAAAGTCTACGCGATTTAAGCGAGGAAATTGGAAAGGTGGAAAGGCCGGTTTAGGTGCTTACCAGTATGGTTACTCTTATCGAATCCACGTAAATGAATAAAGAATTAGGCCGGTAAATTGCAGGTTTTTGTGTAATTTTGTCGACTTGTGTGTAATTAGTTTAGAAAATGAATTTTAAGTTTCCCGTTAAATACTTACTTGGATTATGTTGTCTGTTGCCGCTTTCTTTGCGGGCTCAGCAGGATGCGCCTATTCAATTGGGAAGTAAAAAGATTTCAGCGGCCGTATTCGAGAAAGATTATCGCAGATTATTGGAAAGCGATAGTATCAAGGCGGATAATAAGCAGAAGTTTTTATCGGATTATATTGATTACCAACTCAAAATTTTAGCGGCGGAAGATGCAAAAATTCCTCAATCTGCCGCTTTTCAGGATGAATACCAAAGCTTTCGCAAGGAATTGGCAAGTCCTTATTTGATCGATGGAGATAAGTCTGAGGCACTGGTGAAAGAAGCTTACCAACGATTAAAATTTGAAAAACAGGTAGCTCATATTTTGGTCAAATTGCCTGCTAATCCAACTACAGCAGATACTTTAATTGCTTATCAAAAAATTGATAATATCCGCAAACGCGTTTTGGCTGGTGAGGTATTTGAAGATTTAGCGAAGAAGTTTTCCGAAGATGATTTGTCGGCCGCAAAAGGCGGAAACATTGGTTTTGTGACAAGCTTACAAACACAATATGCTTTTGAGAATGCTGTTTATGCGCTTGAAAAAGGAGGCGTTTCTGGTATTGTACGCACGTCAGCAGGTTATCATTTGATTAAGATTTTAGATGTCCGTCCGAATCAAGGAAAGATTCGTTTGGCGCATATTTTGGTTTCTGTTCCAGTAAATGCTGCAACAAACTTGCAGGTAGATGCGAAGAATCGCATCGAACAAGTGCAAAAATACCTGGAGAAAGGCGATGAGTCTTTTGAGTTGATTTGTAAGAATTATTCCGAGGATCCTTATTCAAAAGGTAGAGGTGGTGAATTACGCCGTTGGTATTATTCATCGGATTTGTCGGAGGAATTGCAGAGTAAATTATTTACGATCCAACGTTTAGGTGATTATACTGAGCCGATTCGGACGAATTTAGGTTGGCAGATATTCAAATTATTAGACAAAAAACCCCTGTTGAGCTACGATGAAATGGCCGAGTATTTGCGCCAAAAGGTAGTGACAGATCCCGAGCGAAGTGCGTTGATTCGTGCTTCCTTTATGAAGCGTGTCAAAGCAGAAAATAAGGTTGTTGTGTTAGAAGCTGCTGAAAAAATCGCCGTTGAGCGCTTTGCACAAGATCGTATTGGGGATGAATATTATTTGAAAATGCCCTTGTTGCAGGTTTCGGATAAGACCTGGACGATTCAGGATTTTTATCAGTTTATTGTGGCCCAACAAAAGAAGAAATTAAAGGCTTTGGGTTATTTACCTACGATTTCGGAGCGGACGTGGTTGGAGGAATTTGTGGATATTCATACGTTGGAAGAGGAGGAGAAGAATTTAGAAACTAAGTATCCAGCTTTTAAGGAGCAGATGCAGGAGTTTTTTGAGGGGAATTTGTACAGTAAAATTATTGATCAGGAGATATTTGAGAAGTCATTGGATAGTTTGCGCCAACAAGCCTACTTCCAATCGCATGCGGCTCAATTTACCATGCCAGCACGTGCCAAAGCTAAAATCATTGATGCGGATACGCCAAAGACCTTAGCAGACGCATTGGAATTGGTAGCAAAGTCGCCTTATCCGATGAATAAGCGTTTACCAGATATTGGATTTGCTTTGGGTCATTCAGATATGCTGGAAAATGCAACTAAAATTGCTCAAGAGTTATTCATTTTGATGGCTAAAAATAGGGACTATGTGATTGAATTGGCGGGTTATCAAGATGCTTCGGAAGCGGATAGTTTGTCAGAGGCTCGAGTTAATCATTTGGTGAAATATTTAGTTAAAAAAGGAATTAGCCAAACGCGCATTGTCGAGAAAGTGGAGGGAACCTTAAAACCCGTTTCTAAAACGGATAAGGCTAAAAATGCACGTGTTGCCATTAGGTTTTACTCGCAATCAATGGAAGATGTGGTGAAACGATTTAATGCGATTAAACCGCAGAGTTTGGTGGCTGAAGAAGGTTTATTTATCAAAGGTCAAAATACGATTTTGGATGGAGTTTCTTGGGAAGTAGGGAAGCAGACGAAGGAATTGGCAGGCCGACATATTTACATCGAAATTAGTGCTTTGGAGCCTGAGCGTTTAAAGCGTTTTGATGAATCTCGTAGTTCAATTATTCGGGAGCTACAGGCGCAATTAGAGAAGGATTGGTTAACGAATTTGAAGCAACGTTTTCCCGTGGTTTTACAAACGGAGGAGTTGAATCGCATTATGCAATAGAAACATGAAAAATATGAAATTGAAAGGGTATTTGTTGGGATTTGTGATGCTCTGCGTTACAGCAGGCGCACAGGCGCAGGAGGCAGACAAGGGTACATTGATTGATAAAATCATTGCCAAAGTGGACAACCATTTTATCCTGAAGTCGGAGGTAGAACAGCAATACAGCCAATATTTAACGAGCGGCCAAGCAAATACGCCAAATCGCTGCCAGATTTTAGAAGGCTTGGTGGTGAATAAATTGATGTTGGCCAAAGCGGAAATCGACTCTGTCATAGTGGATGAAAAACGCATTGATGGCGAATTGAATTCTCGTATGGATCAAATGGAAGCGCAATACGGTTCTGCGAAGAACATTGTAGAGGCTTATGGGAAATCGATTGTGAATCTGAAAGAAGATTTACGTTTGTCGTTGAAAGAGCAGTTGACAGGCCGTAAAATGCAGGATAAAATCACCAGTGATGTGAAAATCACTCCGAAGGAAGTTGCGGCATTTTTTACTCGTATCCCAACGGATTCTTTACCTTATTTGCCTTCTGAAGTGGAAGTGGGGCATATTGTTCGTTTAGCGAAGCCTAACAAAACGCAGAAGTCTGAGTTAGTGGCTCGTTTGATGGATTATCGTCGGCGGATTGAAAAAGGCGAATCCTTTGAGGAATTAGCCAAATTATATTCGGAAGACTTAGGAAGTGGAAAGCGTGGAGGAGATTTAGGATTCTCAAAGCGTGGTCAAATGGTGGCTCCGTTTGAAGCCGCTGCTTTAAAATTAAAGCCGAATCAATTGTCGGACGTTGTGGAATCTGAATTTGGATATCACTTAATTCAACTATTGGCGGTTCGCGGACAAGAGTACCACGCGCGTCACATTTTGATTCGTCCGGATTACCAAAAATTGGATTTGACGGAGCCGACACATTTCTTGGATAGTTTGCGTATCGTTATTCAACGCGATTCGTTGACATTTGATAAGGCAGCACGTGAATATTCGGAAGATAAGTTAACGCAAGACGCGGGTGGATTGATGTTGGATATGGCCTCACGTTCCACGCGTATGCCATTCGACGGCACGATGGAGCCGGGATTGTATTTCTCATTGGATTCGATGAAAGTGGGAACCATTTCTACTCCAATTCCTTACCGTACGGATGATGGTCGGTCGGCAGTTCGTATTTTGTATTACAAAGCGAAATACCCGCCACATTATGCGAATTTGAAGGATGATTACCAGAAGATTGCGAACATTGCCTTAACGCGTAAGAAAAACGATGCGATTGAAAGCTGGTTTTTGAAGGCCAAAGAGGATGTGTTTATTTATATCGATGATGAGTACAAGGGATGTAATGTGTTGAGTGGGGGGGTGATTGATAATTAGACCTTGGACGTTGGTCTTTGGACTTTAGTCTTTGGAATTTTATATTGTTTAGAGACGCGAAATATCGCGTCTCTTTTTTTTGAGTAAAATTTCTGTAAATAGTTGAATTAAAATAGACGCTAGGTTTCGTTTCTCTGCAGTCTGACGTCTAAAGTCCATCGTCTAAAGTCAAATGTCTAATAGACGCGAGGTATCGCGTCTCTACAAAGGGAATCGACGCATTCCATGCGTCTCAAACTTTGGCAATCCTGGAAGGTTTGCCAAAGAACAAACGTCCAACGTCTAATGTCAAATATTCGCGAGGTATCGACTCTCTAAAGTCCAACGTCCAACGTCTAAAGTCTGACGTCTAATGTCTAAATAGCCACCGGCGCCTTAATCCCCGGATATGGATCATATCCCTCCAGCGTGAAGTCTTCGTATTGGAAATCCAAGATGTCTTTCACATTTGGATTGATTTTCATGGTAGGAAGAGCACGCGGAGTGCGTGATAATTGCAATTCCACTTGTTCCATGTGATTGCTGTAAAGATGCGTGTCGCCACCTGTCCATACAAAATCACCCAAGCCTAAATCACATACTTGTGCGATCATCATCGTCAACAAGGCATAGGAAGCGATGTTGAAGGGAACCCCTAAGAATACATCCGCTGAGCGTTGATACAACTGACAAGATAATTTGCCATCTGCCACATAGAATTGAAAGAAGGCATGGCAAGGCATTAAAGCCATTTTAGGGAGGTCTGCCACGTTCCAAGCACTGACAATGATCCGACGGGAATCGGGATTGGTTTTCAGTGTGTGGATGGCTTCTTTGATTTGGTCAATGACAACGCCATTGGCACCTTCCCAACTTCTCCACTGCTTGCCGTATACAGGACCAAGGTCGCCGTTTTCATCAGCCCATTCGTTCCAAATACTTACATTGTTGTCTGTTAAATACTTGATATTCGTTTCTCCCTTTAAGAACCATAATAGCTCATAAATGATGGATTTTAAGTGCGTTTTCTTGGTCGTAACTAATGGAAAACCTTCTTCGAGGTTGAAGCGCATTTGGTAACCAAAAACACTTGTTGTCCCTGTGCCTGTACGATCGGATTTGAAGGTTCCGTTTTCTTTGATATGCGTCAGTAAATCTAAATATGCTTGCATGTTAGGCTTCGAAGGTTTGTCCGTTTAAAAGTAAACTGTGGGTAATTGTTGCGCTTGGTTCTAATTGAGCCGTAGCTGAACAGTATTTGTCCATCGATAATTGGATGGCTTTTAATGCTTTATTTCCATCGATTTGGCCTGTCAATTCAAATTGAATATTGATTTGTCTAAAAGGAGTCTTCTCAGTTCCATCAATCTTTTCCCGGTCGCCCTGTACACGGATTTGGAAATCATCTACAATTTGACGTTGCTTTTTTAAGATCAAAATCACGTCAATTGCCGTGCAACCACCTAATCCCATCAACAATAATTCCATGGGACGTGCACCGGCATTATGTCCCCCAATGCCCTCTGCGGCATCGATATGTACTGGTACAGCTGAAGAGCCTTTGGCCTCAAAATGAAAATCTTGATCTAATCGATTTAATACTACTTCCATGTTATTTTAATTCAGTGGATTTAATTGCTTTGGTCCATAAAACTTCGCCTTTCACATTGAACAAAGTGATGGTCATTGTGCGATCTTTCAAAGGACCCGAAACCTCAATTTTCGAAAAAGCACGCTCTTGTAAAAGTGTACCTGGAACCAAGGTTTCATTGTAATCAAGCTTTACCGCATCCGCTTTTCCAGCTGTCATGGGTGAAACTGTTAAATCGTATAGCGGATAAGTGCCTGGTCTTTCCAATTTATTCAAATCAGAAATGTGTCGGTCGCCTGTTAAAAATAGTACCCCCGGGATATTTCGGTTTTTCAATTCTTTCAATAATTGATTCCGCTCTCCTTCGTAGTTCGCCATGTTTTCGAATACCTTAGCCGGGCTAACAACTTGGCCACCATTGACGATGACTTTAAAGCTTGCCTTTGACGTAATAAGCGCATCCAACAACCAATTCATTTGTTTCTGCCCCCAATAGTCTTTGTTGGGGTCATTTAATTCGTTGGGGGCCTTATTCCAGCGGTCATCCATTAAAAAGAATTCCACGTCTGCCCATTGGAATTTGCCCGTGATGCCTTCGTTTGGAAAGACAAAATTGGGATTTCCCCAATACATTTTGAACATCTCCAAAGAGGTCTGTTTTAATGGAAAAGAGCGATCTGAATCATTTGGGCCATAATCATGATCATCCCAAATAGCATAATGGTGGACATTGGCCAATAATGGTTGCATCGACTTCACAGCACGTGCATGGTCATTGCGATGAATCATTCCCGTTCTCGTGTAATCAGGTTCACGGTAATAGAAATTATCACCACCCCATAGCATGAAATCAGGTTTCTTGTCATACATCGCCGCATAAACTTCGTCGGCTCCACCGTATGGTCGGCCCGGGCGGTCCGTTTCCTCTTCATTCACATAATTACAGGTCCCAAAGATGAATGAGAACGCTGGAGGATCTTTTCTCCACTGCCAAAGTTCTTGCGTTTGGAATTCCAAGGGATAATCAAAGCTTAATTTTTTCCGATTGACCCATACTTCATATTCGTATTTTTTGCCCATGCTAACTTCATCCGCAATGATGCGTGCAATGAAAGCCTGCGATTTATCTGTTTTGATAGGATCTGTTTTGTGGATGTTTTTATCCCCTTTTTCCCAATAACGTAAGCTTACTTCCGCCGATTTTTCTGTTTGAATCCATACGAGGACTTCCTTCATTTCGGAGTAGCCCAACATAGGTCCGCTCTTAATTTGTGCAGAGCTAACTAGGGGAGCCAGTAGGAATATGGCAATGATTATGCTTTTCATGTTCGTTCAATTAGTATCTTTGTGGCTTATAAATTTCCCTATGGCATATTATTCAATTCAAAACATTCCGTTAACCGATTTAGCCAAAGATTTTGGTACACCACTTTATGTATACGATGCCGACAAAATTAGGGAAAAAATCTCGGTTCTTCAGCAAGCATTCCAGGGTATAAATTTGACGATTAAGTTCGCAGCAAAAGCGAATACGAATCTATCTATTTTGCGCTTGATGCGGGAGAAAGGGGTCGAGATGGATGTCGTGTCTCCGCAAGAATTGGAAATGGGTTTGATTGCTGGATACAATGGCGGACAAATTACCTTTACGCCTTCTGGAGTGCATTTTTCGGAAATTGAATATGCTGTTTCTAAGGGGGCCATTGTCAACTTAGATAATTTATCGGTGTTGGAAAAGTTTGGTCAAACCTATGGTTCGTCGCAGCCATGTTTGATTCGCATTAAACCCCATGTTTTTGGAGGGGGAAATGAGAAAATTATGACTGCTCATCCGGAGTCTAAATTTGGAATTTCGATTCATCAAAAAGCGGAGATTTTAGCACTTGTTGAAAAATATAATATTAACGTAATTGGCTTACACCAACACACGGGTTCGGATATCAAAGATGGCAAAACCTTTGAACAAGCGGCCTCAGCGCTATTTGATTTTGCCTATGATTTCAAGGATTTGCAAATCATCGACTTAGGTGGTGGCTTCAAAGTTCCTTATTCGCCAGAAGATCCAGGCGTGAATATGAAAGAAGTAGGCCAAATCATGAGTGATGCCTTTCGTGCATTCTGCCAAAAATACGGTCGGGAATTACGCCTTTGGGTTGAACCAGGCAAGTTTTTGGTGAGTGAATCAGGAACCTTTTTAGCCGAAACGAATGTGGTTAAACATGATCCCGTGAAAACATTTGTGGGTATCAATTCAGGATTGAATCATTTGATTCGTCCCATGATGTACGGTTCCTACCACTATATTTTCAATGCATCCAATCAAGATAGCTCCAAGCAAGCGGAATACCGCGTGACAGGTTATATCTGCGAAACGGATACATTCTCATTTGATTATGCCGGTAAACAAAATGAACGCTTATTGAATGAGGTCAAAGAAGGAGACATCATTGCTTTGGCGAATGCTGGAGCTTATGGATTTACCATGGCTTCGCATTATAACTCTCGCTTTTTACCTGCCGAGGTATTAGTTGATGGGGGAGTCGCCCGCGTGATTCGCAAACGGGAAACCATGGAGGACTTGTTGAAGAATCAAGAGTAGTAAAAAAGGAAAGACGCGATAATCGCGTCTTTCCTTTTTGGATATGATGAAGCTTTTTTTCCCAAGGCTGAAGCCTAGGGTTATAAATTAACCCCAGACTTCGGTCTGGGGACTAGACGCGATTATCGCGTCCTTACTGTCTAATGTCTAAAGTCCATTGTCTAAAAGACGCAAAGTATCGCGTCTCTATAATCCACCGACTAACGTCCAAATTTATATTTCAATCGACTTTATATACGCCGATGGCGTGATTCCCACTTGCTCCTTAAATGCATCAATGAATTTCGATCTAGAAGCAAAGCCTGCTTTTGTAGAAATAGCTTCAATGGTTATTTTTTTAGATTCTCCAGCGTTCATGAGCTCTATGGCGTAATCGATACGGATTTTTTTACGCCATTGACTAAATGTTATTCCAATAACCGTGTTGAAATAGAGTGATAATGCTCTTTCGGAGATTTTCAAATCAAATGACATTTGAGCTAATGAGAAATCCTTTTTCGTAAAGGGGAGAGTAAGTAAATAGACTTGTAATTCTTCTTCAATCTCTACATCGATTTCAAGGTGCTTTCTTTTCTTGGGAATTGCCGATTTGAATTCATTGAAAAAAGTTGAATTTCCATTTTGGAGATTGAAAGAAACATTTCCGTATAGGATTTTGGGAAACAAAAACAAGAAGAAATTTTGCAAGAAAAAGCCGCCACCTGCCACGGCAAAATAATGCTGTTTGGAGGTAAATATTTGAGTATATGCGTCACTCTGAAAGTCAAAATTGATCCCTACAACCGTCAGCATATGTAATAAACTATTGCTGGAAATGATGAATTGAATTCCACAAAGTAAATAGATCCACCTTTTCAGGATTTGATGGTTTGTTGCCAATTGCCCCAAAACGGCTTTCGTTTTTCGGGCATGCCTATTGAAATAGATGAGCGAAAATATGCAATATGCCACTAAGTGCAAGGTTCTAGAAACGAGTATGGATTCAAACGATACAAATTGGAAATCTAGACTATATTTCTCTGTTACATTGATTATTTCGTGAGCGATTTTGGCTTTTTGATCGAATGGTAGCGTGGTGAATGGTAGGCAATTAATCAGGATGAAAACAGCCGGTATAAGATGTAATAGGTCAAATTTTTCTAGTCTATGATTGTCTGTTACCATGGTTTTTACATAGTAAAACAACAAGGGTCCTAGCAAATACGATAGGGGCAGAAAATGGACAAAACAAATTCCTTCCCAAAACGGGTCTTGGGTGTAATGTAAGCCATAATAGATCAATACAACCACATTACAGCATAAGAAAAAGAGTGCTAAAAAGGCATTCGATCTATTTAATGAACTCAGATAATAAATAAGAATAAAGGAAGTGAATATTCCAAACAAAGGGAAAATGATGCCCATGGTGAATTAGGTTTTGTCTTCGTGGTTCAAGATAAAGAAAATTGATAAATCATTTTGTTCCAACCCCGCAATTTGGAACAAAATCGTGCCTCATTCATGCACGAATACCTTTTTAGGTGCCCAAATTGCATCTTTATCTATTTTAAAATCAAAATTCTTATGAAAAAATTAGTACTCGCATTTTTGACAATTTCAGCGTTTGCATCTGCTCAATCCAATCAAATTTCTATGGAAGGAAATGCTGAAACTGGATTCAACGCTGGTTATAGTTTGGAACAATCGCCTAATACGAAATGGGTCTTAAATTCCATCAAAGCGTTAGAATCCATGGACACAGTTAGCTACAAATCTTTTTACTCAGCAGATGTGAAATTTCATGATAATCTGGAGGAGAAGAATTTAAACCAAAATGTGGCATTTATTAAAGCCTTAAAAGCGAATGGTATTTCTGTGAAATTTGAGAAAGTAGCCCCTATTTGGGAATATGTTCACAAAAACAAAAATATGAAAGAGGCGAACAATTACGTGATTTCATATCAATATGCTGCATTAACAAAAGCTGGTAAAACGATAAAAGTAGTCATTAGTGCTGTTGACCTAATTAAAGATGGTAAAATAGCACAAGAATGGCTTGCTTACGATACTGCTGGTATTATGAGCTTGTTTAAATAAAGGATCAAACGGGGCGAAAGCCCCGTTTGAATTTGTAGAGACGCGAAGTATCGCGTCTCTACAGTCTAAAGTCCAGTGTCCAACGTCTAATAGGCGAAGTATCGCGTCTCTACAGTCTAATGTCCAATGTCCAACGTCTAATAAAGCACCCACGTATCCTTCGAACCACCTCCCTGCGATGAGTTTACCACTAGAGAACCTTTTCGCAAGGCTACTCGAGTTAATCCACCCGGCATTACTTTCACCCCATCTCCATAGAGGATGTAAGGACGCAAATCGACATGCCGACCTTCCGCATGGTCATCGATCAAGCAAGGAACGCGCGATAATGAAATCGTAGGTTGGGCAATGTAGTTTCTTGGGTTCGCCAATATCAACGCCTTGAATTTTTCTTGCTCTTCTTGGGTCGATTTGGGGCCGATCAACATGCCATAACCGCCTGCTTCATTCGCTTCTTTGACCACTAATTTTTCAATATTGGCCAATACATAAGCTCGATCTTCTTCTTCCGAACAAATATAAGTTTTGACATTTTGAATGATCGGTTCTTCATTCAAGTAGTATTTGATGATGCGTGGAACATAGGCGTAAATCACCTTGTCATCAGCCACACCTGTTCCAGGGGCATTCGCAATAGCGACTTTCCCATTTTTATAAACATCAAAAATGCCTGGAATCCCAATCATCGAATCAGGATTGAAGACTGTCGGGTCTAAAAAGGTATCATCGATCCGACGGTATATCACGTCCACGATTTGGAAGCCTTTCGTTGTCCGCATTTTGACATATCCTTCATGAACCACTAAATCCCGGGCATCCACTAATTCAACGCCCATTTGTTGGGCCAAATACGAATGCTCAAAATAGGCCGAATTATATATTCCGGGCGTTAACACCACCACCGTCGGTTCCGGTCGGTCGCTGATGAATCGCAACATTTCCAATAACTTATGTGGGTAATCCGAAATCGGCCGAATCTGCGTTTTTGCAACGACTTCTGGAAAGGTTTGCTTTAATAATTCCCGGTTTTCCATCATGTACGAAACGCCCGACGGACAACGTAAATTATCCTCTAAAATCATGTATTCCCCATCGGCTCCTCGTATTAAATCCGTTCCCGTAATGTGGATATAAATGTTTTTGGCAGGTTTAATCCCAATGCAAGGCCTTAAAAAGTCTTTGGATGACTCAATGACTTCCGCGGGAATAATTCCGTCTTTGATGATCTTTTGATCCGAATAAATATCGTTCAAGAAAAGATTTAATGCAGTAATGCGTTGAATTAGCCCTTTTTCGATCTTCTCCCATTCCTTGGCTTCCACAATGCGGGGAATAATATCCACAGGCATGATGCGCTCGGTTCCCTCGTTTTCCGCATAAACATTGAACGTGATACCCATGGCCATCAAAGCACGCTCAGCTGATTGCTGCCTACGGGTAAATTCTTCTTGTTTTAATTGCTCGACGCGTTCTTTGAAATGGGTGTAACCTGGACGAACTTCGCCGTTTTGATTGAACATTTCGTCGTAAAATCCCTCGGTATCGTATTGGTCAAATGTGAAATTCATACGCTTATTGTTTTGATTAAATGCTTGATATGGAAATAATTTAGAATTTAAAATTTACAATTGATCCTTGGGCTTTACGTATTTTGAAAACTTAGTCGGAAATTTCAGTTAATTACCAAAATTTTACAATTTAAACCGCAATTTTGGACGTAATTTTGCATCATGGTCTTACTGAACTTTCTTTTTTATGCAAGTCCCATCGGGGCAATTCGAGTGGAATATACCCAACAAGGTATTTCGAGCCTTCAGTTTGTCGAACACATGGGAGAGAATCACTCGGATAATCCCGAGTTGGAGCAACTGATTCTCACCGATTTACATGGCTATTTTACCCAAAAGAATTATGTGTGGAAATGTGCTGTTGCCCCACATTTGGGTACAGAATTTCAAGAAAAAGTATGGAGTTCCTTGCATGATATTCCCGCAGGGGAGGCCTGGACTTACCGGGATATTGCCCATAAAATTGGTCAGTCCAAAGCCGCGCAAGCGGTAGGAAATGCCAATGGTCAAAACCCTGTTTTATTGCGCATCCCCTGTCATAGGGTCATCGGTTCCAATGGGGCGATGGTCGGCTATGCTGGTGAATTGTGGCGCAAAGAATGGCTTTTGAATCATGAAGGCTATGCCGGATTAAACCAACAAATGTCTTTATTTTAAGCATGGAGAACGAACAAATTGTAGATGCCCTCGAGCTCTTAGTTAAATTATGGGATGTGCATGGCATCAACGAATTTAAAAGCAAAAACCTCAGCTTTGCAGCACGGGGTTTAGATAAATTTGCAGGGCGCATTGCGAATTGTGATCAAGATGCGCTGTATGCAATTCCTGGGGTAGGGAAGGTTGTTGTTCAAATCGTGCAAGATATTGCCCAAACAGGAACTTGTGCCGACATGGATGCCATGATTGAGCAAACTCCTCCTGGGATTCTTGATATTTTAAAAATTAAAGGATTGGGTCCTAAAAAAGTCGGAGTGATCTGGCGCGAATTGGGGATAACAGAATTAGATGATTTATTAGCGGCTTGTCATGCCAACCAGCTCGAACAACTTAAAGGATTTGGCAAAGCGATTCAAGAAAATGTCAAAACCTATATTTTATTTCTCAAAGAAAATAGCCGCAAATTACGTCTGGATAAGGCGGGGAAATTAAGCCAACACCTCTTAAGTTTGTTGGAGCCATTATTCCCTCAAATTTCAGTTTCGGGTGAATTGAGTCGAAATTGCGAATTGATTTCAAGCCTTGTATTTATCGCGGAAACTGCTGACATGTTCGGTGCGCAGGGTTTGATCGAGGGGATTGAGGGGATGCAAACGGATTTCCAGCAATCCTCGCCGTTTACCTGGCGCGGACATATGGATGGGCATTTGATTCCCATTGAGATTCATTTTGCGGATGCAACTCAATTAGGTAGTTTACAATTTCAATTAGGTTCGAATCCGGAGCATTTGGCACAGGTGAATTTTTTCCAACAGAAAAATATTCAATCGGTCGAATCGATTTATGCATCTCAAAACCTTCCTTTTATCGTTCCGGAGATGCGCGAAGGATTCAAGGAATTCGAATGGGCTACCAAACACCAAAATGCGGATTTAATTGAATTAGTTGACCTAACGGGTTGTTTGCACAATCACTCAACCTATTCCGATGGTAAGAATACGCTTTGGGAAATGGCAGAGGCTTGCCGGGCTTTAGGATTGACCTATTTTGGAATTGCAGATCACTCGCAGTACGCGGCTTATGCAGGAGGATTGAAGGAAGAAGATATCATCCGCCAACATACCGAAATCGATGTCTTGAATCAACAATGGACTGATTTTCAGATTTTAAAAGGAATCGAAGCCGATATTTTGCCCGATGGAAGTTTGGATTATAATGACCGAATTTTGGCATCCTTTGATTATGTTGTTGCCTCAGTACATGCCCAATTGGTAATGGATCAAGAACGTGCCATGGGCCGACTGATCAAAGCCATAGAAAACCCCTATACGAGTATTTTAGGGCACCCAACAGGTCGTTTGTTATTAACAAGAAATGGGTATCCGATCGATACAAGCAAGATTTTAGATGCCTGCAAAGCTAACGGCGTAAGTATTGAATTGAATGCAAGCCCTTATCGTTTGGATTTGGATTGGCGCCATATTTATGAAGCGATGGAAAAAGGTGTCTTCGTCTCCATCAATCCGGATGCGCATAAAATCGAAGGACTGAAGGACATGGAATACGGCGTTCGGGTTGGCAGAAAGGGAGGCTTATTGAAAGCCTTAACCCTAAATGCCTTACCGCTAAATGAATTGAAAGCCTTTTTTGCGAAGGCCTAAAAATTGGGTTTTAATAAGTATTTCGCGTAGAATTCATCGATGATTCGGACAGCATCCGTTGGCGTATCGACAATCGAGAAGTACTCTAAATCCTCTTCATGAATATTACCATGTTGGACCATCGTCGTTTTCATCCATTCAAATAAGCCTTTCCAATATTCCGTTCCCACAAGTACAACAGGGAATTGACCTATTTTGTGCGTTTGAATAAGTGTCAACGATTCGAACATTTCATCTAATGTGCCAAAGCCCCCCGGCATGATGATGAATCCTTGCGAATATTTCACAAACATCACTTTACGAACGAAAAAGAAATCAAAATTGATATTCTTGTCGTGGTCAATATAAGGGTTAGGCGTTTGCTCAAAAGGAAGTTCAATATTCAATCCTACCGAACGTCCCCGTTCACTTTTTGCTCCTTTATTGCCTGCTTCCATGATTCCGGGTCCACCACCTGTGATGACTCCATAGCCATGACGGACAAGTTTCGCGGCAATTTGTTCCGCTATTTGATAATATTTATCCTCGGGCTTGGTTCGCGCTGAACCGAAAATACTTACACAAGGGCCTATTTTAGATAATTTGTCGATTCCCTCGACGAATTCACTCATGATTTTAAAAATCCGCCAAGACTCTTCTGATTTTATTTGAGCCCAGGTTTTGTCACCGAAAACCTTCTTAATACGGTCTTCATCTTCTCTCCATTGATCGGTCATAATTTATCTGTTTGAACATTGGCAAATGTAAGTGATATCGGCTTACCTTTGTTAAAATATTTGACTCCTTTTTTATGACATTAGCAAAATCATTCGCCGTAGGTGGCGATCACGCAGGATTTGATTACAAAGATCAACTAATTGATTTTTTAAAAGCCCAAGGAATTTCTGTGAAGGACTGCGGTACTTATTCAGCTGATTCTGTGGATTATCCTGATTTTGCGCATCCAGTTGCGGAGTCGGTAGAAAGTGGGGAGTCTACTTTCGGTCTATTGCTTTGTGGCAGTGCGAATGGAGTGGCGATTACGGCCAACAAACATCAAGGAATTCGTGCCGGATTGGCTTGGAATGTCGAAGTAGCCCAATTGGTTCGTCAACATAATGATGCAAATGTGCTTTGTTTACCTGTTCGTTTTATTTCATTGGAAGAAGCCAAAGCTTGTTTGCAAGCATTTATCGATACGCCTTTTGAAGGAGGTCGCCATGCAGGTCGTGTGGGTAAAATCGCTTGCTGCTAAATTACACGTTTGTATAAATGCTTGCTTGTCTCCTTATATCGCACGCGCAGATAGGGGAGGTAGTTTTGCATGCGCTTAAACTTACCCGTTGGATCATAAATGTAATTCGGCGGGTCTTGTGTCATGTATTGATCTAATAATACGATCGTTTTATATTGATCTAATTCATCAAAGATGGATTTAGATAAATCCCAATTGACAAAGGGCCCCGCCATCTGATTGTAACGATATGCTTCAATTTGGGGGCCTAAGACCATCAACTTTTCATTGTGAAGTGAAACCTCAGAAGCTTTAATACGCTTATTTTCTTGCAGTTTCCAATCCCATTGAAGTGAGAAATAAGTCATAGTCAACATCAGCCAAAGCATCATTTCGCGTATCCAATATTTCTTCAATAGGAAGAAGCTATTTAAACTGAAATAAGCTAATGCCGGTAGGAAAAACAACACATTATTGCTCGCTGTGGCAGGCAATGTGAAAATGGCAATGATGCTCGTAAAGATCCAAATCAAATTAGTTTGCTGCGCTTTCTGCCCCGTCGATTTAATCTTAGGATTCTCTACTACTTTCCAAAAACCGTATATAGCAAATCCGAAGGCAGGAATATAGGCCCAAGCAATTTCTTTTAATTGCTCCCAAGCTGGGGCATGGAATTGAATAGCAGAATTTTGGAATACCTGAATTAAATAAGGGAAATTTCCATGATAGGTATAGACTAGTCCCGTGATGATGTTGATGATGAGAAATCCTACAAGCACCAAGAGCATTTGGCGGATATTGATACCTGAGTAAAATACCAAACTTAAAATCCCCCAAAAGATAAAAAGAAAGTAACTCGGGTAACATAGTCCTGCCGCGCCAATGAAAAGACCAATCAAGAAAACCCTGTCATCTACATTTAAGGTACTTTGTTGTTTGACGATTTCTTGCCAGGCTAATAACAGAAATGTCAAGCCTAGCAGAGCTGCCGAGGGAATGATGAATTCCAAAGAGAAATGGAAAAATACCGCATAGGTGAAAAAAGGCAAATAGCCCATCGGAGGCATTAATTCATAACGTTGAATGGTTCGTTGAAAGATAAATGCCTGAAAAATAATTAATCCACCTGCCCAATATGCATTCATGGACATGGGAATCGACATAGCGTCTAATAATTGGAAAAAGCCAGCAGCTAATGGCCCTGAATTATCCCGAATATCTTGATACATCCGAAAGCCCTCATTCAGTTTTTGGCCTATCAATTGATTCTTTAATTCCCAATAAAAGGGTTCGATGTCTGCCTGAACAAACAGAAATGTGGCCAATCCCCAGATCACCAACATGATTATTAGTGGAATAGATGCGTTAGAACGTAGAAATTGGAACATAATTGAATTTTGAATTCGCTAAATTACGGTGATTCCAATTATTATTGTGAAATTTGTGAGATTTTTGAGTAGAAAAGCATCGGAGCAAATATGGAAAGTAAACGTCAACAAAAGTTTGGGAGACAAATCCAAAAGGATTTAAGTGATATCTTTCAAAAAGAATTTAGAGAGCTATTCGGCAACGCGATGGTCACTGTGACGGATGTAAAAGTTAGTCCAGATTTGTCTGTTGCTCGTGTTTACTTGAGTTTCTTATTGGCCGACGATGTCAATCAAATCATGTATTCCTTATCCGAAAAGAATAAAGCAATTCGCAATGCTTTGGCAAATCGTATCCGTAAACAAGCGCGTATTATTCCACATTTAGGTTTCTATTTGGATGACACAGCTGCTTATGCTGCTAAAATCGAAGCCTTGTTCGAGGGTTTAGTTATTCCGCCATCGGACGGAATTCCATCTGAAGAATTATAATTCGCTTTCCCGTGAATCTATCCTTATTTATTGCAAAAAGGTATTTTTTTTCAAAAAGTAAGGCGAGTTTTATCTCCCTCATTTCCCGTATTTCCATGATTAGTGTGGGAATCGAAGTAATGGCGCTTATCCTCATTTTATCGGTTTTCAATGGCTTGGAGGATTTCCAAAAAGGGCTATTCAAAACCTTTGATCCCGATTTACGCATATTGTCCGCGGAACAGCAGCGGGTACAATTGAATGATTCCCAACTAGCTTCCCTACGTGCCATCCCAGGTATCGCTTTCATTAATCCTGTGTTAGAAGATCAAGGACTTATTCGCTTCGATCAAAAACAATTGGTTGTTCGATTCAAAGGGGTAGATTCCTCATTTCTTGCTGCCAATCGCCTTAAGAAACAAGTGGTGGAAGGGGAGTATTTTCTAGGGGATTCAACGCAAGCTTTCGCACTCGTGGGAATTGGGGTGTTTTTGAATATGGGTATGAGTTTTGAAAATACGGTTGAACCTATTCAAGCCTGGTATCCAGACCACAATCGCCTGCGCCGTTTTTCACTTAATGAAAATACGATTCGGAGTCAAACTTTTTTTCCATCGGCTGTCCTTGAAGTGGAACAGAATTTTGATAATCAAACTGTTATCGTTCCTCTGACGTGGATGGAATCGCTCTTGGGTTCCGAAGGGATGCGGTCAGCCTATGAAATTGTATTGAAGGATGATGCCAAAGACACGCAAGTCAAGGAGCAGATAAGTCAAATATTAGGTCGGAATTATACGGTTCAAACGCGAGATGAACAACATGCACTTTTATTAAAAGCCATCAAAATCGAGAAATTATTCGTATTTCTAATCATGGCTTTTGTCATGGGAATAGCCTCGTTTACGCTCTTTTATTCGCTTTCGCTTTTGGTTATTGAGAAACGAAAAGACCTTCGCTCGCTGATGGCCATGGGGATTAGCCCAAAACAATTGTTGAGAAGCTTCCTTTATTTAGGCTTAATCATTAGCTTTTCTGGAGCAATTGTGGGTATGCTGCTCGGCTTTGTATTGGCATGGGCCCAACAACAATTTGGGATTGTTCCACTCGGAATACCAAATGCTTTAATTGATGCTTACCCGATACAAATGCATGCGATGGATTTTGTTTGGACAGCTGTTGCCGTCATCCTCATCACCTTCTTCGCATCCATTTTTCCGGCCCGTAAAGCGGTTCAAATGACGTTTGAAATTAAGTAGTTGGCGTAAATTCTCCTTCCCACTTCGAAACCACACAAGTCGCTACTCCATTTCCAGCGACTGAAGTCACCGTTCTACCCATATCTAAGAAAGGATCCACACCCAATAATAAGGCGATTCCTTCAGCGGGTAAATTGAACATGGTTAAGGTTCCTGCAATGATGACAAGGGACGCGCGAGGTACACCTGCTATACCTTTTGACGTAATCATCAAGGTTAATAACATGGTGATTTGTTGCTCTAAACTTAAATGGACTCCATAGGCTTGTGCAATGAAGCCCGTTGCGAATGTCATGTACAACATCGAACCATCCAGGTTGAAGCTGTAACCTAATGGCAATACAAATCCTACAATCCGGCGGCTACATCCAAATTTCTCCAAAGCCGCAATGGTTTGCGGAAATGAAGCTTCTGAACTAGCGGTAGAAAAGGAGATCAATAAAGCTTCTTTTAACTCTTTGATCAATTTCCAATAATTGATTCCATTCACTGCTGCGATAATCCACAGGATGACGGTTGTAAAGAACAAAAGACCGCCCATGAAACAAATCATCAAATAACCATAACTGATGAGAATACTTAAACCTTTGTTGGCCACCACGGTTGTCATCGCCGCAAAGACCGCATAAGGTGCTACTTCCATTACATAATTCACCATTTTGAAAACCACTTCAGCCAAGTTTTCAATGACATGGATAAGGCGTTTTCCTGTCTCACCGATGGATCCCAAGGCAACTCCGAAGAATAGCGAGAAGATCACAATTTGGAGAATTTCATTTTCAGCTAATGCTTTGAAGAAACTGTCAGGAAAGATATGTAAGATGAAATCTTCTAAACTCTTTGCTTTACTAGCATCTATGCCCGTTTCTGTACCTGCGCTAGGTTTAGGCCAAGATTGCAAGCTACCCGGTTGGGTTACATTCACCACCACTAATCCTGTGACTAATGATAAAATGGTTGCAAAATAGAAGTAGCCAATGGTTTTGATTCCGATACGTCCCACGGCCTTGAAATCGCCTAATTTGGCAATACCTACAACCAAGGTACAAAAGACCAAAGGGCCTACAATCATTTTGATTAAACGCAAGAAGATCTTGGAGATTACTTGAACTTTACTCGCAATATCATGGCTCACTTCTGGGGAAAGGGTGATGAACAAATATTCACCTAGCGCGAGTCCTAAGACAAATCCAATGATGATTTTTTGCGTTAAACTTAGTTTCATATTATTGAGGTTGATGTAGGTACTTTTTATAAAGAGGTAATCGGTAAGCAATCATTCCCCAAATTAAAGGAAATAATAGCCAATCTAAAAGTTTGTGATTTGTTTGAAATTTAATTTTGTCAATTACAGCGCTTTCTTGCTCAGAAATCGACTCGATTCGATGTTCATGGCGCCAAGTCTTAATCCCAAAAGGAACGCGGGTTCCCTCATCAACAAATACATAAGAAGTGGCATCTACCTGGTAGGCTGTGATTTCAGAATTCCATCGCGTTTTATACAGGAGAAAGTCTAATTCAATGCACACTTTGTCGTTGACCTGACAACCATCAAATTGGATGATTTGCGCAATGGGGAATGGAGGTGCTAATTTTGCAAGTAGGTTTTGGTCGAATTTGCTCCAAACATAAGGTAAGGAGGCTGAAACCCGACAAGTGATTTGGAAGTTCGGCATTAAAGGTGAGCTAAAAGCTTCAGTATCAATCCCCCGATTGCCTTGATGCCTAAGACAAGGTAATCTCCCCAATGCATGTTTGAAGCCTTTTCTTCTTCTTGCTTGACATCTGTGGATTTTAAATCCTGCGCATATAAGTTGACAGGTTTCTGTTTCCTCGCAAGCGAATCTGTTTGAACACTTTTAGTTTTAGGATGCAATACGGTATACTCAACCATTCCAAAATTGCTGAACAATAGAGGAGTTGTAATGAATAATAGGATGAAACAAATTTTTCTCATTTGTTAGTTGATCTTTTTCTTCGCTGCTTCGAACTTCTGCATTTGTTGGATAATCGCTTCCTCGTTCGCCTTTTGATCTAATTTATTTTGTTCTTGATTCGCTAGAATCTTTTCTTTCTCCACTTTCGCTTCTTCTAAACGTTTGGTCAATAATTCCGTTTGACGTCTATTCGAATCTAATTCGCGAATCATGCGTTCGGCTGATTTTTGCTGCTTGGTTTTCGTAGCAATCAACTCATTTAAAGCCTTTTCCTGTGTGCGAACGTCTTCTTCTAAATTGATGATTTTAACAAATTCTTCCAACCAATCGCTCGCATCGCGGTATTTCTCATGACCATTTTGAATATAGGTATCAGGCCCTGTTGCGATTGAAACAAATAATTTGGTCTTGTTTTTCTCTTCGCTCGTCTTGGAGAGTAAGGTTACTCCGTCTTTTGAAATATCTGATATCTTCGCTTGATAAACATTGATGGCTCCACCACGTCCTGCCTCCACTTTCCCGAATTTTTTCAAATAGTTCTTCCAAGATTCAATCACGTATTTTTCCTCTGAATTGATGTAGGTATAGAATCCTTCTTTCTTCGCTTTCTCAATTTCATCCATTCCTGTGAATACTTGGCCAAAAAGGGAAATGCTTGAAAAAATTAGGACGCTTGCTAAAATGAATCTTTTCATGGAACGTTGATTTTAAAGAATGTAATGAGCAAAGGTAAATCTTTAAGGACACTTTTTGCACAAGATTAACTCATTTTTTTCTTCACTGTTTTGGATGGCAAATAGGGTGAATTCACCGCCATCTTTTAATTTTAGTTTAGTTCTGAGTACATCAGCCTTTAAAGGAAAATTCTTCGTGCTTATGTTGGCACGAAAGTCGGGAAGATGCGCTTTTAACCAATTCGGTTGCACGGGCCCCGAAGCAATTTGTTCATATTTTTTCCCAGGGAAGGCCGACTGATAAGCATCTGAACTATATAAATGCGTATGCTTGCCTAATTGCCAAATTTCTTCGCCCTGTACTAATTTGAAAAAACCAGCTTTCAAGATGGCGGGATGCGCTTCATAAACATAAGCTCCCACTTTTTCTATCCTTAGGTTTGCTTTGCGTTCTTCCGAGATCTTGCCACGGAAAAATGAATTGGTCGAATTAGCTAATTCAACGATTTCAATGTCAGGATCTAAACTTGATTGCCCCGACTTGATAAATAATAACTCCTTAACCTCTTGTTGGTATGCAACTACATACACCTTCTCCACACCACCTAATTCCTGTATCGCTCTGCTAATATCTAAGACAGGACTCGTTTTAATTAAAATCTTGCAGGTATTAGACGCCTTATTTAGCATGTCAAGTACATTCGGCTGGCAGTCTTTAAACAAGATGACTTTATTCCCTTTCAAATCCCTCCGGGCTGGATCTACATAGATCCAATCAAAATCTTGATCCAAATGAGCTAAACCATTCCCTTGAATATGCGTGACATTTTGCAAGCCTAATACTTGATGGTTGTATCGCGTATGTTCTGCAAGTTCAGCTTGTTGCTCCACATAGGTAACATGATTACATGTTTGGGCAAATGCCCAAGAATCCACACCCATGCCTCCCGTAATGTCAATAAGATTCCCTTGAACAAGCTTTGCCTTGAACAGGGCTGTCGCCTCGGAGGATGCTTGTTCCAATGATATTTGTTGGGGGAAACAAATTGCATAATTAGCGGTCCAAACGGGTAGTTTTTCAGTTAGTTTTTGCCGAGCCTGTATTTGGCCTGCCAGTTTTTTGATATCTAAGTTTGGGTGTTTTTTTGCCGACAAAGCAACCCGACTTGCGTCTTCGTGCATGTGTTCCTGTATGAATTTTATTTCTTCGGCTTCAAGCATACAACAAAAATAGAATGTTTATTGTAAATTTAGCTGTATAAACTTATTCATATGTCGATTTATCAGTTAACTGTTAATAAGAAAAAGCATCGCGTCGATGTTGATTCTGATACTCCTTTACTTTGGGTCATTCGTGATGTCATCGGATATACCGGTACAAAATTTGGATGTGGGATGGGATTATGTGGAGCATGTACAGTACTATTGAACGGTTCTCCAATTCGGTCTTGTTCGACTCCGGTGTCTACGTTAAAACCAACTGATAAAATTACAACCATTGAAGGTTTGTCGGAAAAGGCTACCCATCCTGTGCAAGAAGCGTGGGTGGAAGCGCAAGTTCCGCAATGTGGCTATTGCCAATCAGGTCAAATCTTAGCTGCCTCAGCTTTATTAGCTTCTAATCCAAATCCAAGTGATGTGGATATAGATACTGCCATGGCGGGAAATATTTGTCGCTGCGGTACCTATACGCGGATGCGTCAAGCGATTCATTCGGCTGCCAAGAAAATTCAGAGCACTAAAAAATCATAAACATGAAAACATCAACTTCACGTCGTGATTTTTTACGCATTAGCACGACATCCGCTTTCGTTTTGGCTTTAGGTTTTTCTTCCGACAGCAAGGGGAAGCTATTGAAAAAGGTAAGTACAACAGGGGTTCAGATTAACCCGTATATCAATATCAATGAGGCAGGAAAAGTAACCTTGTTTAATCCGCGTCCGGATATGGGACAAGGGACTTATCAAATCCTACCGATGTTATTAGCCGAGGAATTAGATATTCCATTGGAACAAGTAGAGATTCAAATGACGGATGGTTCCGATCGTTTTGGTTCGCAATTATCAGGAGGTTCTTCATCTGTTCGTACGCGTTGGATTCCTTTGCGTACAGCTGGGGCAACGGTACGCGAAATGCTTGTGCAAGCCGCTGCAAATCGTTGGAAAATTTCCATGAACGATTTTTCTACAAAAGATGGATTTGTCATAAATAAGCTTTCTCAAGCTAAATTGTCTTACGGCGAATTAGTGGAAGAGGCGTCACATCTACCGGTACCTACAAAACCGAAATTAAAATCCTTTGCCGAGTTCACGCAGTTGGGAAAGCCATCCATGCGTCCAGATGTTCCTGCGAAAGTAGATGGAACAGCTATTTTTGGTATGGATGTACAATTGCCAGGTATGTTGTATGCAAGTATTGTGCATTCCCCAACGATCTATGGAAAGGTACAGTCATATGACGCGACCAAAGCCATGGCTGTTAAAGGCGTTCGCTTTGTGTTGAAAACTGAACGCGTGTTTTTCCATGGTCCTTATTCGGATTCTGGTGGATTTGACCAAAAACTTAGAGGAAAATCGGATGCGATTGCTGTAGTCAGCGAATCATATTGGTCGGCATTAAAGGCAAAGAAACTCATTCAGGTATCTTGGAATGCTTTGGGTTTTGGTGAGACCGCAACAGAGCAATATTTTAATCAGGCCAAAGCTGCCGCATTACATGAAGGTAATGAATACAAAGATGCCAAAGTGGGTGATTTTGCGAAGGCCTTACAATTATCAGATTATAAAGTTCAGGGTACCTACCAAACGCCTTTCATGTCGCATGCGCCTATGGAGCCATGTAATGCGACGGTGTTTGTTCAAGGGGACCAAGTAGAAGTTTGGGCACCTATTCAAGGGCCTGACGGATTGGTCAATGATTTAGCCACCTATTTGGGGGTTAAGCGTGAAAATATCAAGATTAATGTCACCTTCATGGGTGGGGCTTTTGGTCGGAAAGCGGTGTTTGATTTCGTGATGCAGGCGGCCAATTTATCAAAACAAGTGAATGCGCCTGTGAAGGTTATTTGGACAAGAGAAGATGACATCCAACAAGGCCCTTACCGACCAGGCATGATTTCAGCTATGCAAGGAGGATTGGATAAGGATGGAAATGTATTGGCATTTGAACATCGCTTGAACGGGGCTTCTATCATGGCGTCTGTATTTAAGGCCGACATGCGAAAGAATCCGGATCCTTGGGCAGGGGAGGGAATTAATTTAGAAGATAGTCCATATGCTTTTCCGGCGCGTCGGAATTCATTCAATTGGATAGATCCTCAAATGCCTGTGTTGTGGTGGCGTTCGGTATATGCGTCAACCAATGTTTTTGCGCAAGAGTCCTTCATGGATGAATTGGCTGCAGAGGGAGAAAAAGATCCTTTGGATTTACGTTTACATCTCTTGCGCGATTCGCCCAAATTTGTCGCTGTACTAAATAAATTAGCTGAAATCTCCGATTACCGTGCCAAACGTAAGCAAGGTGTTTCCATCGGTATTGCCATCGCTCGTTCGTTTGCGAGTATTGTGGCACATGCCATTGTTGTTGAAAAACAAAAAGCCGGCGTTAAGATTAAACACGTGTATTCTGTGATTGATTGTGGATTTCCTTTGAATCCGGATAATATCAAAGCGCAAGTAGAAAGTAATATCGTATATGGTTTATCTGCTGCAGTATGTAATCAAATTACTCGGACGCACGGGAAAACAGATCAAAGCAATTTTCATGAGTACACGGTTTTACGTCAAGGTGAAATTCCTGCCTCAACGATTTTCGTGATGCCAAGTCAGGAAGAACCGGGCGGGGTAGGAGAGCCAGGTTTACCACCTATCGCCCCGGCATTATGTAATGCGGTTTTCTTAGCAACAGGTAAACGCGTACGTACGTTGCCATTTGATTTAAGTTCGATTTAAATGGTAGGTATTATTCTGGCTGCAGGGGCCTCATCTCGATTAGGGGAAGCGAAACAATTATTGGTTTATCAGGGCCAAAGCCTGTTAGAGCGATCTATCCGCTTGGCATTTTCTGTGTGTCAAGAAGTTTTAGTTTGTCTTGGGGCTGAGGTGGATCAATCCATTCAGATTGTGGAGAATTTGCAAAAGGAATTTTCCTCTTTGTCTTATGTTCAGGTAGAAGATTGGGAAAAAGGGATGGGAGAGACGCTAGCGGTAGGATTGAAAGCGGTCGATATGAATCAAGACGTATTAGTGTTGTTGTGCGACTTACCCTTTCTGACTAACGCACATCTTAGGAACTTGACTTCGTTGGTAAATCCCAACAGAGCTATCGTCGCGTCATTTCAAGGAGTCAATTCCCCCCCTGTATTAATTCCAAAGGCATTGCGACCTTTATTCGCGCATTGGAGTGGAGATCAAGGTTTGGGTAAATTTTGGCGCCAAAATCCCATGTTATGTGAAATCGTTCACTTCTCAGATAAGTTCAGGGATGTCGATGTTCCAGAGGATCGGAAATATTGGGGGATATGAGTGATATACATTAGACGTTGGACCTTGGACTGTAGAGACGCGCTACTCCGCGTCTTTCCTCCAGGTTCGTAGAGACGCGATACCTCGCGTCTAGTCCCCAGACTCAAGTCTGGGGTTATAAAAAGTACAGCACCTCTCTACATTTTTGATTTTTACCAGACATTTTTTTCTGCTCTCTTGACGAAATTTATTACCTTTGTCGCTTCTTGCGTCGATGCAACAACATTTCTTAATTAACATATAAGCGTGGAATCTAACGAAAGCCTACCAACCGTAGAAACAGCCAAAAAATTGGGATTATTGCCTGAAGAATATGATCGTATTCAGGAGATTTTAGGTCGTAAACCGAATTTTACGGAATTATCTATTTTCTCTGTCATGTGGTCTGAACACTGCAGTTACAAAAACTCCATTGTTTGGTTGAAGACTTTACCAAAAGATTCACCTCGTATGTTGGCTAAAGCTGGCGAAGAAAATGCAGGTTTAGTGGACTTAGGTGATGGTTTAGGTTGTGCTTTCAAAATTGAATCTCACAATCACCCATCCGCTTTGGAACCTTATCAAGGTGCGGCAACAGGTGTAGGAGGTATCAACCGTGATATTTTCACGATGGGTGCTCGGCCAATTGCCCAATTGAACTCCTTGCGTTTTGGAAACATCGATTTGGCCAAAACGAAATGGTTAGTGAAAGGTGTTGTGAAAGGTATTGGAGATTACGGTAATGCTTTTGGAATCCCAACGGTAGGTGGCGAGGTGCAATTTGATGATTGCTACAATGTAAATCCTCTAGTAAATGCCTTTTCTGCAGGTATTTTAAAAGTAGGAACGCAAGCTTCTGCTATCTCCTATGGTGTAGGTAACCCGGTATTTATCGTGGGTTCTGCGACTGGAAAAGACGGAATTGGGGGTGCAAGTTTTGCATCGGAAGATATTACAGCAAAATCATCAGAGAAATTACCAGCGGTTCAAGTTGGGGACCCTTTCCAAGAGAAATTATTATTAGAGGCTTCTTTGGAAATCATTGAAGCGGGTTGTGTAATTGGTATTCAAGACATGGGTGCGGCAGGTATTATCTGTTCCACTTCTGAAATGTCTGCCAAAGGAGAGCACGGAATGATCATCGATCTTTCGAAGGTTCCAACGCGTCAAGCAAACATGAAGCCTTTTGAGATTTTATTATCTGAGTCGCAAGAACGTATGTTGATCGTCGTAGAAAAAGGACGTGAAGCGGAGGCAAAAAAGATTTTCGATAAGTGGGATTTGAATTGTGAGCAAATTGGTACCGTAACAGATACTAAACGTTTGGAATTCTATCAAGATGGTGTTTTAGTAGCCGATGTTCCTGCGGATGATTTGGTATTGGGCGGAGGCGCACCGGTCTATCACCGCGAATACAAGGAGCCTGCTTACTTCCAAGAGTTCAAGAAATTTGATATTAATTCAGTACAAGATATTCCCGCGGCAGAGTTGCCAAAGGCTTTCGATTTCTTATTGAATCACCCGAACATCGCTTCGAAAAAGTGGGTGGCGGAACAATATGATTCATCGATTGGTCGGGCGAATCGCAACACGAATGCGCCATCGGATGCAGGTGTTGTAAAAGTACATGGTTCTGATAAGTCGATTGTGATTACGGTGGATTGTAATTCTCGCTATGTAAACGCAGATCCGGAAGAGGGTTGTGCAATGGCGGTTGCGGAGGCGGCTCGTAACATTGTTTGTTCGGGTGGTACGCCGGTGGCAATCACCAACTGCCTTAATTTTGGTAATCCATACGTTCCAGAAGTTTACTGGCAATTCGTAGGAGCTATCAAAGGAATGAAAAAGGCTTGTGAGGCGTTTGAAACGCCGGTAACAGGTGGTAACGTGAGTTTCTACAATCAATCATCGGATGAAGGTCCGGTATTCCCTACGCCAACGATCGGTATGTTGGGAATCTTGGAGAAACCTGAAAACAAGATGACCTTGGATTTCAAGACTGAAGGAGATTTAGTGTATTTGGTAGGAGAGTCTGTCAATGACATCGCTTCTTCTGAGTTCTTATATTCTTACCGCAAAGTGAAGGCTTCGCCAGCACCGCATTTTGATTTGCCAACTGAGCAATTGGTTCAAAAAGGAATCTTAGGCTTAATCGAAGGTAAACTAATTCAATCTGCGCATGATGTGTCTGACGGCGGTGTATTAGTTACGTTAGCTGAATCAGCTTTCCCACGTGGATTAGGTTTCGATGTGAAATCCGTGGCAGGCATTCGCCAAGATGCGATGTGGTTTGGTGAGGCACAATCTCGTGTGATTGTATCTGTTTCTCCTGCAAAACAAGCGGCATTCGAAGCACATTTAGCTGGTTTAGGCGTTAAGTCGACCCAATTAGGTACCGTAAAAGGTACAGATATGGTGGTGGATGGCCAAGTGGTAAGTTCCTTAGCGAAGGCTTCAGGTTCTTATTTCACGGCTTTGGAAACAGCCTTAACAAAATAATTCAAGATGAGCCGCTATGCACTGCAATTCGCTTATGATGGCGGCTCATTTCATGGATATCAGATCCAACCGAATGCACACAGTGTGCAGGCGGAATTAGAGGAAAAATTAAGTCTTTTATTGGGGGAAACAGTTGCGATCACAGGAAGCGGTCGGACCGATACAGGTGTACATGCTTCGCATCAAATCGCCCATTTTGATACATCGGTTTCTATCGATGATAATCTCATCTACCGCTTAAATCGCATGCTTTCGCCCGATTTAACGGCACAAGCCATCTATGCGGTAGCGGATGATTTTCATGCCCGTTTTGACGCGACATCACGTACCTATGAATACCGAATCACGCGGCATAAGGATCCTTTTTTGCGTGATTTTGCGTATTGGTATGAGGCGGATTTGGATCTGAAGGCCATGAATGAAGCGGCACAATTACTCTTGTCTCACACCGATTTTCAGTGTTTTTCCAAAGTGAAAACGGAAGTAAATACCTTTGAATGCACCATCATGCGCGCTTTTTGGGAGGAACAAGGGGATCAGTTAATCTTTACGATTGAGGGTAATCGTTTCCTACGCGGGATGGTGCGTGCGGTCGTTGGAACGCTGATGGAAATCGGGATGGGGAAATGGACGGCGGCCGATTTACAGCGTATATTAGCCTCTAAAAGCCGACAAGAAGCCGGTCGGGCGGTGCCTGCCCATGGTTTGCATCTCGTGAAAGTGACTTATCCGGTGGCTAGTTTTGGCGCCAGATGTTCATAATGACATCCATTAAGCTAGCTGCCGATTTAATCTGAATGCTTTTGGGTTTGTAGTTCAAGCCTTTTAAGTTGTATTTCGAAATCCAAATTTCTTTGAAACCCAATTTCTCTGCCTCAGCGATGCGTTGATCGATGCGCGTTACGGAACGTAATTCGCCACCTAGGCCCACTTCCGCCGCGAAGCATTTGGAGGAATCAATGATTTTGTCTTCATAAGAGGAAACGACAGAAAGGCAGGTGGCTAAATCCAAAGCTGGATCATCTACCCGAATTCCGCCAGTAATATTCAAGAATACATCTTGTGAACTGAGTTTATAGCCGCCACGCTTTTCAATCACAGCGAGTAGCATATTTAAGCGTTTCCCGTCGTATCCATTGGCGGTCCGTTGGGCCGTTCCGTAGGATGTGGTTGAAACTAAAGATTGAATTTCAACCAATAGAGGGCGGTTGCCTTCCATCAATGTCCCGATCGCGACGCCAGAAGCCGGTTCGTCCCGTTGGGATAATAGAATTTCAGATGGATTCGTTACGGCGCGTAAGCCGGAGCCCAACATTTCATAAATGCCTAATTCTGACGTGCTTCCAAAACGATTCTTGGTCGTGCGCAGGATTCGGTAGATCATGTGTCGGTCACCTTCAAACTGCAATACGGTATCCACCAAGTGTTCGAGAACTTTCGGTCCTGCAATGGATCCTTCTTTGGTGATATGGCCAACTAGAAAAATAGGGGTATTCGATTCTTTGGCAAAACGCATTAATTCCAAGGCACATTCGCGAATCTGTGATACAGAACCAGGGCCTGATTCGATTTGATCAGAGAAAAGCGTCTGAATGGAATCGACGATGATCAGCTCGGGTTCAAGATCCACCAAATGCTTGAAAATCGCCTGGGTATTCGTTTCCGTCAGGATATATAAGCTATCTGATTTTTTTTCAAGCCGGTCGGCGCGAAGTTTAATTTGTTGTTCGGATTCCTCACCAGTAACATAAAGAACTTTGGTTTCCGTTAAAGACAAAGCAACTTGCAACAACAAGGTTGATTTTCCGATACCCGGTTCTCCGCCGATTAACACGAGGCTTCCAGGAACAATGCCTCCACCCAGGACCCGACTGAATTCCGTATCATTGCAGGCAATTTTCGGTAGGCTTTCGAAGTCTACGTCTTGTAATAATTTCGGTTGGGGTTTGCTTCTAGCCTGCGAAGGGCTTTTCCAAACTTCCGCTGGGTGGGAGCTTACCTCGACTAATTCTTCAACAAAGGTATTCCACTCATTGCAGGATGGACACTTGCCTAACCATTTAGGCGCTTGATGCCCACAAGATTGACAGAAAAAGGAAGTTTTAGCTTTAGCCACAGGTACATTTTATTAAGCTTCAAAAATACGCTTTTCGTTTGTTTTTTCTTTTTTTTCGGTTGAAAAAGGATAATTTTACTGTTTCATTGTAAAATCCCTCAGAATCTATGCGCAAGCTATTTCGATTAATTCTCCTCGTTGGATGTTTGAGTAGTATCACCTCAGGTGTTTCGGCTCAATTTTTAATGCCTGCCCGTAAGATCACAGGAAACTTTTTCCGACTTGGAATTAAGGGTGGTGTAACCATGGCATCGTTAAAAACAGATAACTTGACCTATAATGGGATGAGCGATTTTGTTGTTGAAAATTTGAACGGAAAATCAGGATATACCGCCGGTGTTTACATGCGATTGGGCAGAAAGTTATTCGTTGAGCCAGAACTTTTGGTTTCGTATAAGAATGGTTCTTTTGATATTTTAAAGACTATTTCTACCCAAAGAGTGCAGTTTGACGTGCATTACACAAGTTTGGATGTTCCGATTATGTTGGGCTACCGATTAGGACCCTTGCACGTGATGGCTGGTCCTGTTGCATCTTACAGCATGAATTCAAATAATACGATCGCAGAGGCCTTGGGTACAAATTTGGGGAGTTTGCAAGCTGCGACGACTAAAGCATATATTTCATATACGGCGGGTGCTGGTATTGATTTATTAGGTTTAACGCTCGATGTGCGTTATGAAGGAAATGTGACCGATTTGTCTAAGACAGTCCCTTTGCCTCAAGGAGTGAATTTTTCTCAAAAGGCATCCTTATGGCATGCTACGTTAGGGATCAAAATATTATAATTTTTTATGAACGAACAGATACAAGCGATTCAAGCGGAAGTTGAATCATTTTTGATTAGCAATGAGGCTGAATTAGAGCAATTTCGAATTGCTTATGTGGGAAGAAAAGGCCGATTAGCGGCTTTGTTTGATGGGTTGAAAGATGTACCTGCGGAGAACCGTCGGGAAGTTGGACAAGCCTTGAATGCCTTGAAACAATTGGGGGAAGGTAAGTTTGCTTTGGCACAAGAGGCCTTTGCCGAAAGCGATTCATCAGTACAAGTTCCGGATGATTTGACTTTAACAGATCCGGTCCAACATGGTTCAATGCACCCCTTAACGATTGTTCGTGCACGTATTTTGGAGATATTTAATCGGATGGGTTTTTCCGTATCGGATGGTCCTGAAATCGAAACCGATTTTTATAATTTTACAGCCTTGAATTTCCCACCAAATCACCCGGCACGTGAAATGCAGGATACTTTTTTCATCGAAAAAGGGAAGGGCGAAATTCAAGATGATGTCTTATTGCGTACGCATACGTCCAACGTCCAAGTGCGTTTGATGCAATACCAAAAGCCGCCTATTCGTTCGATTATGCCAGGCCGTGTTTTTCGTAATGAGGCTATCTCAGCGCGTGCACACTGCTTGTTTCACCAGGTAGAAGGTCTTTATGTGGATGAAGAGGTGAGTTTCAAAGACTTAAAAGATAGTTTATATCATTTCGCGAAAGAGATGTTTGGAAAGGATACCAAAGTTCGTTTCCGTCCATCGTATTTCCCTTTTACGGAGCCAAGCGCTGAGATGGACATTACGTGTTTGCTTTGCAAAGGCGATGGCTGTAATGTGTGTAAACAAGCGGGTTGGGTGGAAATTGGTGGAGCCGGAATGGTGGATCCCAATGTTCTTGAAAACGTGGGAATCGATTCGAAGAAATATTCTGGATTTGCCTTTGGTATGGGAATTGAGCGGATTACAATGCTTAAATACCAAATCAAAGACCTTCGTTTATTTACAGAAAATGACGTTCGTTTCTTACGCCAATTTAATTAACAAGAATTAACCTGACGGATTGATTTCAATCCCTTTTATTTGAGTTTTAATTTCAAACTATGCAGCATTTTCAACGCAATAATAACCTCGTCGGTTGGATTGTTTTTCTCATTTCATTAGTCACGTATACCTTAACGGTTGAGCCTACCGCATCTTTTTGGGATTGTGGGGAATTCATCGCTTGTGCGTACAAATTACAAGTTCCGCACCCTCCGGGGGCACCGCTTTTCTTGTTGATTGGTCGGATGTTCTCATTCCTAGCCTTAGGCGATGTGACGCGTGTGGCCTTCTGGATCAACATGATGTCGGTCGTTTCCAGTGCTTTCACAATCTTGTTCATGCATTGGACGATTGTGATGATCGGTCGGAAAGTCTTGAACAAGCCTTTTGTTGAATTATCAAAATCAGAAAGTGGAATCTTATTGCTTTCTGGTGCCGTAGGATCCTTGGTTTACGCTTTTTCAGATACATTCTGGTTCTCAGCTGTGGAAGCAGAGGTGTATGCGATGTCCTCTTTCTTTACTGCGATTGTCGTTTGGGCTGCGTTTAAATGGGAATTAGTGGAAGATGAGGCGACTGCCAATCGTTGGATTTTATTCATCGCTTATTTGGTTGGTTTGTCCATCGGTGTCCATTTATTGAACTTAGTTACTTTGCCTGCATTGGCCTTGTTGTGGTATTTTAAGAAGGAAGATAAGCCTACTTACAAAGGTGGTTTCATTGCTGTATTGGCTGGATTATTCATACTAGGAATTATCAATTCAGGTATTATTCCAGGCTTGCCATCTGTGGCATTTTGGTTTGAATTACAATTCGTGAACAACTTAGGAATGGGTTATGGTTCTGGGGCAATTTTCTTCTTGATTTGCCTTTTGGCGGCTGTGGTTTTTGGTATTCGTTATTCGTACACGCACAGCAAATTGCTATTGAACATGGCCTTGTTTTCGTTTGTGTTTTTATTGATTGGGTATTCGACGTATACGGTTGCCTTGGTTCGTTCGGGCTATAATCCACCGATCAACGAGAATGATCCTAGTAACATTTTGAACTTCTTGAAATACTTAAAGCGTGAGCAATATGGTTCTCGTTCATTATTGTACGGACCTGTTTATACGGCCCAAATTGAGGATTTCAAGAAAGGGGAGGATGTTTACAAAATGAAGGATGGTAAATATGTGGTTTATACGAATAAGCCAGAATATGTTTATCAGAAGGACCAACAAATGTTGTTGCCGCGTGTTTGGAGTAATTCAGGATCACATGTTCAGATGTACCAAGATATGTTGGGCATTCCTGCAGGTCAAAAACCGAGCTTTGGAGATAACCTTCGTTTCATGTTTACGCACCAGTTGGGCAACATGTACACGCGTTACCTGTTATGGAACTTCATCGGTCGGGAAAATGACTTAGAAGGCGCCTATGCGATTTCAAATCCTTTTGAGGATACGTCCAAATTGCCCGATGTATTAAAGAACAACAAGGCGCGTAATAATTACTATTATTTGCCAATCATCTTGGTGCTTTTAGGCTTCTATTTATTGTATCGCAAGGATGAGAAGGACTTTTTGGTGACCATCATGATGTTTGTGTTGTCGGGAGTTGCCTTAGCGGTATACTTAAACTCTCCGCCGGCAGAGCCTCGTGAGCGTGATTATATTTATGTGGGATCTTTCTATTTCCTAGCTATTTGGGCTGGATTAGGTGTCATGCAATTAGCTGAATGGTTAACGAAATTGATCAAATCTCCGCAGGTTCGTTGGGGTTTATTAGGGCTTTTAAGTTTCTCGGCGCCGGCTATTTTGGCCCAACAAAACTGGGATGATCACGATCGTAGCGGTCGGTACCATCAAATCGATTTTGCGAAGAATCTGTTGAATTCTTGTGCACCGAATGCCATTTTGTTTACGGGAGGAGATAATGATACCTTCCCATTGTGGTATGTGCAAGAGGTGGAGGGATTCCGTACGGATGTTCGTGTATGTAATTTGTCTTTATTAGGGACAGATTGGTACATCGATCAAATGAAACGCAAGACTTACGAGTCGGAGGCCTTACCAATTGTTTTGAAGAAGGATCAGTTCTTGGAAGGCGTGAATGATCAAATCATGTACAATGAGAGTCCGAACATTGCAGCGATGTCATTGCCAGATTTCTTGGATTTGTTGCATCGTGATAGTCCATCGATTCAGGCGCAAACGCAAGGTGGTGAAATGATCAATACGTTCCCGTCTGATTCCTTAATTATTCCCGTGAATGTAGCACAGGTGGCGAATTCAGCTTGGTTCCCGAAAGAATTTGTAGGCTTTTTGTCAAATCAATTGGCATGGAAATTACCTGCGAAAAATATTTTCAAGGGCGAATTAATCCAATTGGAAATTATCTCCAACAATGCGCAGCAGGGCTGGAAGCGTCCGATTTATTTCGCTTCGACATTACCAGGTGATCAGTATTTAGGATTAAAAGAAAGCATGCAGTTAGAAGGTTATGCCTACCGATTGATGCCATTCAAGATTTCGGGTGCCAAAGATGGTTTTGTGAATTCAAAAATCATGGCTGATAACATGTTGAATAAGATGTATTGGCGAGGATTGAATGATGATAAGATCTATTACCATGGAGACTTTTACATGGGTATCCCGAGTGTAACATTGCGTTTGAGTACGTATCGATTGGCGGATCAATTGATTCGTGAGGGAAATATTCCTTTGGCCAAGAAAGTGCTTAAACACTTGGATCAGGTGATGCCGGATAAGGTTATTCCATACGATCAATTCTCAGCAAGCATGGTGAGTTTGTTAATCGAGGTAGGGGATACATCAAAAGCTTTAGCAGTAGCCAAAACGATGATGGATCGAAATGACAAAGCCTTGGATTATTATTTATCTGGCGGCATACGTTCGCACGATCGCGATATTCAGATTGCTTTGTATGAGATGAATATTATCGCAGCTTCTTTATCAGAATCAAAGATTCCTGCCAATCAGTATCAGTCGATTGTTGCTAAGTTTGATAAGTGGCAGAGTCGGTTTAAATAGTGGGGAGAGTTAAGAGTTAAGAGTGAAGAGTGAAGATGTGTCTTATTTAGCCTTGGAAGAGATTCTGGGGCTTTTTTTTTGGCAAACCTTGTAGGATTGCCAAAGTTTGAGGCGAGATATCACCGATTCCCTAGGCTAAAGCCTACTAGGGTTATAATCTTGGTGAATAAAAAAAGGCTCAGAAATTCTGAACCCCCAATTCTTACCTCTTCACTCTTAGTTCTTAACTCATTCTTCAGCCTAGGGTTATAATCGTGGAGTATAAAAAAGGGGCTCAGAAATTCTGAACCCCCAATTATTAACTCTCAACTCTTCACTCTTAACTCTTCACTCTTCACTCTTAACTCTTAACTCTTCACTCTTCACTCTTAACTCTTAACTCTTCACTCATCTATGAAAACATATCCCTCACCTTATGAAAAAAACCTTTCTCCGATTTCCCCGGCTGCGGTGCAAAGTTTTCCGAATCGCGTAATTTTTCTAATAATTCGCGTTCTTCCTTGTTGACTTGCTTCGGTGTCCAGATGTTGACATGAACTAATTGATCACCGATCGAATATCCATTCAATTCTTTGATTCCCTTACCTTTTAAGCGTAGAATTTTTCCTCCTTGTGTACCCGCTTCGAGCGTGATTTTCGCTTTGCCACCGATAGTCGGTACTTCTACCGATGTTCCCAATGCCGCATCCACAAAACTCACGTATAAATCGTAAATGACATTGTTTCCGTCGCGATGTAATACCTCATGCGCTTCTTCTTCAATGACGATCAACAGGTCGCCCGCTACGCCACCGCGTGGGGGAACGTTTCCTTTGCCCGACATCGACAATTGCATGTCGTTCGAAACACCTGCTGGGATTTTGATTGCAATGATTTCCTCTTCTAATACACGTCCCTCTCCGAAACACGCATCACATTTAGCTCCTACACTCTTACCTTCACCCGAACAAGTAGGGCAGGTAGAGGAAGTTACCATTTGGCCCAACATGGTTTGTTGGACACGTTTCACCTGACCCGATCCCTGGCAAGTGCCACAAGTCTTTAAATCCGTTCCGTTTTTAGAACCATTGCCCGAACAAACTTTACAAGCCACATGGCGCTTTACCTTGATTTTCTTTTCTACGCCGTTTGCGATTTCTTCCAAGTTCAATTTCAACTTAATACGCAAATCGGTTCCTTTCCGCTGACGACGCCCTCCTCGACCTCCTCCGCCAAAGAAACTTCCAAATGGCCTATCATCCCCACCGCCGAAAATATCGCCGAATTGAGAGAAAATATCGTCCATGTTCATGCCTTGGCCACCGAATCCACCACCTGCTGCTCCGCCCATACCTGCATGACCGAAACGATCATACTGCGCTTTCTTTTGGCTATTGCTTAATACCTCGTAGGCTTCCGCCGCTTCTTTGAACTTCTCCTCAGATTCTTTGTCGTCAGGGTTCTTATCTGGATGGTATTTAACGGCCAACTTCCGGTAAGCCTTTTTGATTTCGTCTTCGCTTGCCGACTTCGCTACACCTAATACCTCGTAATAATCTCTTTTTTGAGCCATTGTTTGATTAATTTCCTACCACCACTTTTGCAAAGCGAATGACTTTTTCGTTTAATGTATATCCTTTTTCCAATACGTCTAATACCTTGCCTTTATCCTCCTCAGAAGGTGCTGGGTATTGCGTGATGCAATCATGAAAATCGGCATTGAAAACCTCTCCCAAAGCAGGTAATTCTTTCAATCCCTTGCTTTGAAGCGTGTTTAAAATCCCTTTGAAAATCAATTGAATTCCTTCTGAAATCTCTCCCTCAGGCGCATTCGCTAAAGCACGCTCATAATTATCGATGCTAGGCAACAAATCCGTGATTAAACCAGATGCGGCCGTTTGCAATAATTCGATACGTTCTTTGGCTTTATTTTTTCTGAAATTCTCGAAATCTGCATATAATAGCAGGTATTTCTTTTTCATTTCTTCCAACTCGTCCGGCGCCGCTTGTTCTTCTGTTGTTGATTCCGCTGTCTGCGCTTCCGCTGTTGGATCTATCTTCGTTTCGTCTACTTCCGGCTGTTCGTTCTCTTTCTTTTTCATAAGGCAAAATTAATACGGATTTTGGCTACGCAAATCATAGACCAAAAACTATTTTCTGACAGTTTGGCATAAATTCCCACACCTTCGTAATTTTATGGCACATGAATCAGACAGCTTCGACCCATTCCCACGTCATTAAGCGATTAGCCCAACAACACGGCTTTGCTTTTTGTGGCATATCAAAGGCTGATTTTTTAGAGGCTGAAGCCCCGCATTTAGAGAACTGGTTAAACCAGCACATGCATGGGGAAATGGCTTACATGGCGAATCACTTCGATAAACGTTTAGATCCTAGATTGTTGGTTGATGGAGCCCAAACGGTCGTTTCTTTGGTCTATAATTATTTTCCACCTACTCAATTTCAACCTCTGTCGGATTCGTTTAAGGTTTCCAAATACGCTTTTGGTGAAGATTATCACCGCGTAATTAGGGACAAAATGCAGTTGCTTTGGGATGATTTGCAAAATGAATTGGGCGAAATAAATGGGCGGATGTTCGTCGACTCAGCTCCTGTGCTGGAAAAGGCTTGGGCAAAAATGTCAGGCATTGGTTGGGTCGGTAAAAATGCTAACCTGATTATTCCCAAACAGGGGAGTTTCTATTTTATTGCCGAGTTAATCATCGATTTACCTGCGGAGCCTGATGGTCCTATTCGGGATTTTTGTGGAACCTGCACGCGCTGCATCGAAGCCTGTCCCACGGATGCCATCACGCCCTATGTGGTTGATGGATCGAAATGCATCTCCTATTTCACGATTGAATTAAAAGAAAACCTACCCATTGAACTGAACAAAGGCTTTGAGGACTGGATTTTTGGTTGTGATATCTGTCAGGATGTTTGTCCTTGGAACCGACATGCCAAAACCCATTCGGAGTCGCGTTTTGAGCCTACGCCAGAAATGCTTGGCTTATCCAAAAGCGATTGGGAGGATATGTCAGAGGAATTGTTTAAAACCCTATTTCGCTATTCAGCGATCAGTCGGACGAAACTTGGTGGCATTCGCCGCAACATTGCCCATGCAAAAAAAATGAGGCCATGAATATCATGACCCCTTTTTGCAAATTAAACCCTAAAGTGATTTTCTTGGGATGAATTGTAGCGCGAGTTCATGGCTACCCTTATCATTTTCGTTGATGAGTTGTGCCGCCATCTCGCCCATCCGAATCGGCTGATTCGATAAGACGGAAATGCCTCCCACCAATATTTCTTTGAAATGCGAATCATTGAATGCAATGAGTCCCACTTGCTTGCCTATCTCTAAGTTGTTTGCTTCTGCGTATTTGATGGCCCGAACCAAATCCTGATCGTCCAAGGTGAAATAAATCACTCCAGCACGAACATCTTCCGTTTCGAGGCCATCTAATACTTGGAAATCCAATCCATGGGTTTCGCAGAATTCACTACATCCATTAATCAGCGCCGGGTCGAAATAATCCTCCTCCGAAACAACCAAATTAAATGAATGGTACTTATTAAACAGGTTTAGTTGGTTTTCTAATAAAGCGATTAATTGCTCTTTCGGTTGCGTCACGATACTCGCGTGTGCATGCGAAATGCTATTAAAGTTTTGGTCCAATAAAATCAATCGGTCACCCGAAATCTTCTTTAGACATTTGATATTCTCCTCCTCTTCCTCAATCAAATGCGGCATAATCACATAGTAGTGGTAATTGCCCAATTGCTGAGACATGATCTCCTGAAATTGACTCGTCTTGTATTGATAGGTGTAAATGTCGACCATCACATTTTTCCCTAAGGATTCACAGAATGAATCAAACACGACTTTGTTGGTATTCGTAATCTTACCTACCAAAAACAATACTTTGGTTTTCGTTTTGACTTTCGCGTCTGAAATGAAATAACCCTTTCGGAAAATGGAGGTAATCACACCCATTTTGTGCAATTCCGTGTAAGCGCGTTCTACCGTATCACGCGACAAATAACATTCTTCCGATGCCTCATTGATCGAAGGCAAACGTTCCCCTGGTTTCAATTCACCCATCTCGATGTCGCGCAACAACGAATTGATGAGTTGTTGGTATTTTGGCAACTTATTGTCGGCATTCTTCGCCGAAAATGAAATAAATGTCTTAACCATTTGCTTACAAGAATTAAACGGATTGCTTCGATGTTCAAAGCTTGTTACAAATCTACAGGCTGGCTCGTGGAAGGATTGGGACAAATCTTACAAATACATGGATATATCTTGCAAAAGGGGCCAAATGAAAAGCTTGTGCAAGGATTTTATTCTGGATAGACCACATAAATCCGCAAGGACTCTATGAATATTTTTCTATTTTAGCTATTCAAATGAAAAACAGCTTTGTCCGTTTCTTGTTATTGCTATGCTTGAGTCTCCCGACATTCGGTCAAGCGACGCAGCGTTTCGAGCGTTTAAGCACAGCTTCGGGATTATCCCAAAGCACCATTAATAAAATCATTCAAGATCATCGAGGATTTTTGTGGTTCGCAACGGCGGATGGCTTAAATCGATATGACGGTCATTCCTTTGTCATTTACCGACATGATCCGGGTGATGCGAACACCTTAAGTGGGAGTGATATTTCGACACTTTTAGAGGATGAGGATGGCAATTTATGGGTTGCAGCGAGGAGTTCGGGTTTAAATAAAATTAATCTGAAAACGGGTAAAATAACGCGTTTTTCTCGTGGGCCTAAGGGCATCGATTTCTCGTCCTTGACGATTTCCTCGCTGTTGAATGTAGGGAAACATCGTATTTATGCCGCTGTAATTGGATTAGGGGTTTTGGTATTTGATTCACAAAAGAATACGTTTCTACCCAACGAATCCGAGTTGAAAAATTCGTTGGTTAAAGACGTTGTTCGATTATACAAACATTCCAATGGCTCGATTTGGATGGGGACTAGAACGGGCCAATTAATATCTTTTGTAAGCAATCATAATTATATTCCGTTTGATTTTTCTGGAAAAAGCAATGCCACAAATTTTCGGGTTCGTGCATTGTTTGAAGCTCAAAATGGGGATTTGTTAATTGGGACCGAAGGCAAAGGTTTATTCCGATTTAATCCGCAAAACCAGCATTTCCAAAGCGTATTTTATCAGTCGGCGCAACCCTTAAGCCGACAAAACATCGTGACTTCCTTGGTGAAAGATGCCAATGAAAATTTGTGGATCGGGACAGACAATGGGGTTTATACCTTGAAGGGGGAGGATTTTAAGCAAGTACACCACATTCCATCAAACCCGGATCCTGATTTAGGGATTTCTTCTTTTTCAGTCATGAGTATGTTCACGGATTCTAATCGGAATACGTGGATAGGAACTTGGGAAGCCGGTTTGAATATCAGCTTTTTTCAGAAATCGCGCTTTTCTGTTTTGCGTTATAAGCCCAATACGTTTCAAGGATTATTGAGCAATAAAGTAACTTCCTTGAGTGCAGGGGACGATCGTGGGGTTTGGATTGGTAGCAATGTGGGCCTATCGTTTTTTGAACATAAAACGGGTAAGGTTGAACACGTGATAAACCAGTCGGTGGAAAATAAGCTCAACGTCACTTCGGGTTTTGATGTGAATCTTTTGCAAGCGATGCCGGATGGGACGGTTTGGGTGGCCGCATGGGCAAGAGGTCTCTTTCATTTCAGTCCTCCCAATACCTTACAGCCCTTTCCGTATCGAATCGGAGAAAGTGGCATGAATTTAACGGCCTTGTTTAAAGATGAGAACCGATTGCTTTTGGGCACACAAACCAAAGGATTATTTGCCTTTGATTTGGCCAAAAAGAATTTTTACAATCCTTTCGGGGAGTTTAGTTCGCAGGAATTAAGGAATAAAAATATTAATACGATTCTCAAAACGAGCAAGGGGCAAATTTGGATTGGAACGACGATGCAGGGGGTATTTATTTATGATCCGAGCACAGGAAATGTTCAACATTTGGTTCGTACAAATTCGTCGAATAGTTTAAAATACAATCATATTACGTGCATTAAAGAAGATCGCCAACACCGCATTTGGGTATTGACAAATGGAGGTGGCTTGCACTTGTATCAAGGGGAAGGTAAAGGTTTTCGCGTATTTACGGTGGCGGATGGACTTGGTAGCAATACGCTGCGCGGGATGGAGGAAGATAAAAAAGGCGATTTATGGTTTACCACGAATGGGGGAATTTCCAAAATGGAAGCCAACAATTTCAAGTTCGTTAATTACGATGATGCCGATGGACTTCAAGGAAAAGAATTCATCATTACGGCACATGCGAAAAATAATCAAGGATGGCTATTTTTTGGTGGGGTTAATGGATTGAACTATTTAAAGTCGGATAGTTTGCGGATGCGTTTAGACGTCCCGAATGTCTATTTAACAGGCTTGAAAATATTTAATAAAACGGTTCAGGTGGGAGAGGAGAATTCACCATTAAACGTTGATTTGCCAGATTTGAAGACCTTAGTCCTACAACCCGATCAATCTGTTTTTAGCTTGGATTTTGTGGCTTTGGAATACCAAAGGCCTAAGAACAATAGATATGCTTACTTTTTAGAAGGCTTTGATAAGGAATGGAATTTTGTGGGGACGCAAAGGACGGCGACATATACCAACTTAAGTCCAGGTTCTTACACCTTCAAAGTGAAGGCTACGAATTCCGATGGCGTCTGGGGTGAAAATCCGGTGGAATTAAAGATAGAGGTTTTACCACCATGGTATCGTACTTGGTGGGCTTATATGTTCTATTTTATTGGTTTTGCAGCAGTTGTATATGGTTTCATGCGGGAAATTCAAATCCGTGAAGCCTTTAAGACAGATATACGTTTGAAGGAAATTGAGAAGGAACGTATTCGGGAATTGGAGCAAATTAAGACATCGTTTTTTACGAACATTTCGCATGAGTTGCGAACGCCTTTGACGCTCATCATTAGCCCGATAGAGAAGTATTTCTTGAAAAATACAACGATGCCAAAGGAGCAGGTAGGTAGATTGCAATCCATCCATCAGAATGCACAAAAATTATTACGCTTGATCAATCAATTGCTTGATTTGTCGAAGATTGAGGCTGGGAAACAGCATCCAGTCATTGCGAAACATGACATGATTTCGCAGTTGGTTCATATTTTACAGGGATTTGAGAGTTATGCACAGCAAAAACAGATTAAGTTGAAATACGAATTGCCTGTGGAAGCGCTGTGGGTATATTACGATTCCGATATCTTGGAAAAGTGTTTGAGTAATCTATTGTCCAACGCCTTTAAACATACGCCGGAAGATGGTAAAATTGGGGTTGAATTGGAATTGGAGCAGGTTTTTGTTGGCACAGAATCGCATGTTCGTAAAGTAACCTTGCGTGTACTCGATACCGGTCGAGGTATTTCGGAAGCGCATTTACCACATGTATTTGATCGTTTTTATCAAATTCCGGATGCCGTTCAGGTGGTAGGTACGGGTGTAGGTTTATCCTTATGTAAGGAATTGATGTTGTTGCATCGTGGCGACATTCAGGTCAAAAGTAAACTGGGTGAAGGCAGTGCTTTTATCCTTCATTTTCCAGTGGAATTGGAGGCGTTTGATCAGTCTTGGGTGCAAGCGACCGTTCAGCAAAAGGCTCCTGCGCAAGAATTACCGAGCTTATCCGCAATTGAGCAGGAAAAACCCATCTTATTGGTCGTGGATGACCATGCAGAAATGCGTGAATTCATTGGGGGGATTTTTGACTCCCGTTTTCAAGTTATTTATGCGGATCGGGGAGAGGATGGCTTGGAAAAGGCAAATACCTATTTGCCTGATTTAGTGATTACCGACTGGATGATGCCCGGGATGAGCGGAATCAATTTATGTAGGGCCCTACGTCAAAACCCAAAAACAAATCACATTCCAATCGTAATTTTGACATCGAAAAGCTCTCAAGAAAGCCAAATAGAGGGTATGCAATCCGGTGCCGATGACTTCGTCAGTAAGCCATTTAACGCTGACATCCTTGAAATACGGGTTAATACCTTGTTGGAAGCCAAAGACCGTCTCCGCAAAAATTGGCAGAAACAAATGATCCAACAGGAATTAAGCGAGGGGAAAATGCCTATTTTTGAGGATGCATTTTTGGTGAAAGCAACTCAGCTCATCATTGATCATTTAAGTGATCCGGAATTTGATGTCGAAGACCTTGAAAAAGGTCTCGATATGAGTAAAATGCAGTTATATCGGAAGTTGAAGAACCTAACCTCCCTTGCAGGAAACGAGTTTATACGTTCGATACGTTTGCAGCAGGCTAAAGTTTTATTGGAAGCAGGTAGCTTGAATATTTCAGAAGTAGCATACCAAGTTGGGTTTAATGACCCAGCCTATTTTACAAGAGCATTTAAAAAACAATATGGCCGAACGCCAAAATCCTTTATCAACCATGAAAAAAATTAGTGTATTCATCCTGATTATTTGTGCCTCTTGGGGCTTTTTAGCGCATAAAACCTTGCAGCAGATTTCGATTTATCAATTACCTGATGAATTGGCAGGCTATTTTTATGCGAATCAGGAATACTTAGTCCAACAATCCATTCGTCCGGATGTGAGACGCAAGGATGATAAACAAGAAGATGCGAAGCATTATTTGGATATGGATGCGCCGATTTTCGGGGCGGATTATAAGACATCGATTCCACATGATTTCAACAAAGCCATAGCTAAATATGGCTTAGATAGTTTGCGCAAAGAGGGATTAGTTCCTTGGGAGGTTGTTCGAGTATATGGTCGCTTAGTAGAGGCGTTTAAAACGGAAAAAAGGGATTCCGTGTTGTTTTATGCGGCGGATTTAGGTCATTATGTGGCAGATGCGCACGTACCTTTACATACGACGCGTAATCATGATGGGCAGTTGACCGGCCAAAAAGGCATGCACGTCCTTTGGGAAAGTTTAGTGCCCGAAGCGCAATTGCAGGGATATGCCTTGAATCAAGTAACTGGCGTTCAATACATTGCTAAGCCGCAAGATTTCATCTTTCAAATTTTGTTGGAGTCACATGCGATGTTACCAGCCATGTTTGATGCAGAAAAAGAAGTGCGAGCGGCTTTGGGCGAGGAGGAATCTTTTGAGATGGTGGAAAAATACGGTCGGAAGCAGCGTTATTATACCAAAGCCTTTATTCAAGCCTATGGTGCGAAATTAGGAGCTTCAATTCCGGATCGTATGCTTTTAGCATCTTCGCGTGTTGCCTCATTTTGGTATTCGGCGTGGAAAGATGCGGGTTCGCCGGCATGGGTGAAACAAGATGCTCAGGTGGTGAATGCCTTGAATCAAGAGAAGGTGATTTGGAAGAAAAATGAATTGATTAGTGCGGGTCGTTTGATTTCCTTGCAGAATAAACGGGCGGAATAACATGGTTAAGGTTTTGTTGCTTTCGGATACGCATAGTTATTTGGATCCTCGTTTAGATGAACACTTGAAGGAATGTGACCAGATTTGGCATGGGGGAGATTGGGGTTCGGTCGAATTAGCCGATAAATTAGCGGCTTACGGAAAGCCCATCGCAGGGGTTTATGGCAACATCGATGACCGGACGATTCGCAATATGTATCCCAAAATTAAGCGTTTTCGGGTGGAGGATGTGACTGTTGCGATGACGCACATCGCAGGCGCCCCTTCCAATTACAAACCGGATGCATTGGAGGCGTTTTCTATGGGATTACCCATGATTTTTGTCTGTGGACATTCGCATATCCTACAAGTTAAACGTGATGCGAAACGTAATAATATGCTTTTTTTGAATCCGGGGGCGGCGGGCCAACATGGCTTTCATCCGGAACAAACGGCACTCCGATTTAAGATTGATGGTTCCCGGATATTTGATATGGAAGTCATTCAAATGCCGCGGATAAAGGTAAAATTAACGCCTGAGGAAGCAAAACTGCTATGACCCCGGCAGCGTGATTCCACGCCGCTGCGTTCTTCAAATTACGCTTTATTCACTTCAAAAGACTGATAATTTTCAAATACCGAGCCTTTCTGGTACGATTTTAGGATCCATCCACCCCCCACTACATCGTTTCCTTCATAGAAAACAGCCGCCTGGCCGGGTGCAATGCCACTTACGGCATCATGGAAGTCGACCTTTATTTTATCAGCAAACTGATGAATGATCGCATCTGTTCCGGCATCTTTGTAACGAACTTTGGTCAAAGTCTCTAATCCTTCTGAAGGAATCTCTGCGTATTTCTGCATATTTAACTGGCCTACCCACATACCCGTCCGATTCAAATCCTCTATTTGACCGATGACCACTTCATTCGTTTCTTTACGGATTTCAATCACATAAGCTGGGAATCCAAATGCCTTACCCAAACCTTTCCGTTGGCCTACTGTATAAAATGGATATCCCTCATGCTTCCCAATAACCTTTCCGGCAACATCCACGAAATTTCCGCCGGCTACTTGTTCCTCCAATTCCGGCAAGCGACGCTTTAAGAATCCACGGTAATCATTGTCGGGGACGAAACAGATTTCATAGCTTTCCGACTTATTCACTAAATCCACAAAACCTCGTTCCGTAGCCATCTCACGAATACGCGCTTTGGTTAATCCACCCAAAGGCAAAATGGTCCGTGCTAAACTCGATTGCGAAACGCCCCAAAGGACATAACTCTGATCTTTTAAAGTGTCTACACCTTTGGAAATTACGTAACGGCCGTTTTCTTGACGAATCTGTGCATAGTGGCCCGTTGCGATGAATTCACAGCCTAATTGGTCGGCCCGACGAAGCAATGCGTCCCATTTGATATGCGTATTGCACATAACGCAGGGGTTGGGTGTCCGACCGTCCACGTATTCTTGCGTAAAATAGTCAATCACCGAATCACCGAATTCCTCGCGAATGTCTAAGATATAATGAGGGAAGCCCAACGATACCGCAATGTGGCGGGCATCATTGATGGAATCCAAGGAACAACAACCTGTTTCCTTTTTATCACCCCCTGAACTGGCATAGTCCCAGGTTTTCATGGTCATCCCGATGACCTCATATCCTTGTTCGTGTAACAAAACAGCTGCGACCGAGCTGTCGATTCCGCCGCTCATAGCGACCAATACTCTTCCTTTTGATTCCATATTCTATTACAGGTTCAAGGCCTGCCGAAAATTTCCTGCAAGTTAGGATATATTTTCCTGAAAGCGTAGTTTTGTTCTCGCGTCTAAGCATGAAATAACCCTATGTTAAAAACACAAGTTAAAGTTTCGTCGATTACCAATTTGTCCGATGCGCGCTACTGCGCAGGCATGGGGGTCGATTTATTAGGTTTTCCTATTCAAGAAATTCCACTCGAAAAATTTACTGAAATTCGAAATTGGTTAGCCGGTGTTGAGATTGTAGGCGAGTTTTCTACGCACGATGCTGAAGAAATTAAGGCCAAAGTAGCTGAATATCAACCTGATTATCTGGAAATCGATACTAAGGTGAATTTGGTCGCTATTCAAGATCTTGCGATTCCTAAAATTTTACGCGTAAACATCGATACGGATAATTTGCCGGCCGTTTTTGCGGCATCGGCTCCTTATGTGACGCAATTCTTATTGGTAGGCGATAGTCCAAATTCTTTGGATGGCATGGAAGGTTCCGTGGAGATTTGGTCGGCACAATATCCGATTATTGTAGGGCTTGAAATCCCTGAGGCCGATTTAGATGAATGGATTGATCAAAGTTCCATCAAGGGAATTGGCCTGGTGGCAGGCGATGAAGATCGTCCGGGATTTCGGGATTTTACCGATTTAATGAATATCTTAGAGAAATTAGAAACAGAATAAACGATGTTCCAAAAGATTCAACAGTATTATTCGCTTATTAAATCCAAGCTTAATCAAGGGCTTTTTTACCTTTGGAGCTTGTTATTAATGGGTGTTCAAAAGCTTTTGGGGCAGAAGCAATATGACCGTTTAGAGGCTGTTTGCAATCAATCTATTGCTTATTACGATTTACAACGCGCAAAATTACAAGCATATTATGATGCGAGGGTAGATAAAAATTCTCCTTATTATAAACCGATTGTCCGCTTATGGCGTATTGCTGGTAAAACGGTTTTTTATGTCTTGGTCTATTTATTTGTGATTGAGACGAATATCTTTTGGTTGACCGGCCAAATGCCAAGTGTCGACGACCTTCAAAATCCAAAATTATCCCAAGCGTCCGAAATTTATTCAGCAGATGGAGTGCTTCTAGGCAAGTATTTCGCCGAGAATCGCACGCCGATTCGTGATTATAAATTGATTTCACCTTATTTAGTAAAGGCCTTGGTTGCAACGGAAGATTCTCGTTTTTATGAGCATACGGGGATTGACTTTCAGGCTTGGGCGGGTGTTGCCGTGGGCATTGTAAAAGGTGGAGATCGTGGGGGTGGAAGTACAATTTCCCAACAACTAGCCAAGAACTTATTCAAAACGCGTACGAAGAAAAGCTTCACGAAAACGGGGCTTTTGGGCTACATTCCGGGTTTAAATAAATTGATTTACAAGACCAAAGAATGGGTTACAGCAATCAAATTAGAGCGTTTTTATACGAAGGATGAGATTATTCTTTGGTATTTGAATACGGTGGATTATGGCAATAATGCCTATGGGATTAAAGTGGCAGCGAAGACCTATTTCAATACCTCACCAGATAGTCTGAATATTCAGGAGGCTGCCATTTTGGTAGGTTTACAGAAAGCAACGACAACTTACAATCCGAAGCGATATGATGGAAAGCCTTTGGCTGAAAATAAGGCTTGGAAGCGTCGGAATGTGGTTTTATCTCAAATGGTTAAAGCGGGTTATTTGAAGCAAAATGAATATGATTCATTAGCTCCATTACCTATCGTTTTACATGAGAACCAAGAATCACCGTATGATGGCACGGGAAATTATTTCAAAGTAGCTGTGGCGAAATTCATTCAGGATTGGGCGAAGGCGAATGACATGGAAATTGATTTGTATCGGGATGGGTTGAAAATCACGACGACAATTGATTCCCGTTTACAAATGCATGCCGAAGAGGCTGTGGAGCAAGGAATGCGCAGCACTCAAAAATCATTTGATAATCACTGGACGGGTCAAAATCCTTGGGTGGATGAAACGGGAAAAGAGATTCCAGGTTTCATCGATTCGGTTGCAAAACGGACTGAATATTACAAGGCTTTGGTTCGTCGTTATCCGAATAATCCGGATTCGGTTTGGTATCAAATGAAGCATGTGAAGCGGAAAATGTGGGTGTATTCACGTAATACGCTCGGGGAAGAGGAGCAAACGATGAGTGCGATTGATTCGATTAATTATTATAAGCGATTCCTTCAAGCAGGTATGATGACCATGGATCCATACACGGGCCACATTAAAGCCTGGGTGGGCGGTTTGGACTTTAAATACTTCAAATACGATCACGTTAAGCAAAGTAAACGACAAGCTGGATCTACCTTTAAGCCATTTGTTTATACGGCTGCGATAGATGGTCCGCGGGATTTGTCACCATGTTTTACGGTTGAAGATTCGCCTTATTCCTTGGAGATTGAGGAGAATGGAGAGAAAAAGATTTGGTCTCCGCACAATGCGGATGGTACCTTTTCGTATAGTTTAATGCCACTGAAGCGAGCATTAGCCAAGTCGGTGAATACGGTCACGGCGCGTTTAACCAATGAATTTGTAGGCCCTGATACCGTTGCCTATTATGCCAAAAAGATGGGGATTAAAAGTCCTTTGAAACCCGTGGCTTCCATTGGTTTAGGTTCGATCGACGTATCGCTCTATGAGATGATTGGGGCATATTCTGCTTTTGTCAATGAAGGGATTCACGTAGAGCCGATGATCATTACGGAGATTAAGGATCAAAATGGCAAGGTATTGGTCAACTTTGAGCCACAAGCTGAACGGGTAATCAAAAAGGAATCAGCCCAATTGATGCGCTATATGTTGGAAGGTGTCATTCACGAAGGTGGAACGGCAAGTTCCTTATTATGGGGCGATGGCTCCGTGTTATTGCCAGAAGGGAATAATCGTTATGCGCACAATTTTGCAGGTAAAACGGGTACGACATCTAATCACTCTGACGGTTGGTTCATCGGAATGACCCAAAACCTCATTTCCGGCGTCTGGGTTGGTGGCGATGATCGCTCGATTCACTTCCGATCGGGTGCATTGGGTGAGGGGTCTAAAACTGCCATGCCGATATACAAACGTTTTATGATCAAGGTGGTCAATGATCCTTTGTTGGCCATGTACAAACCAACGCCTTTCGATAAATTAGATAAACGCGTGGTGAAGAAAGATTTCGATTGTGGAGGAGGAACGAGCATTTTGCCGGATTCCTTGCAGGTATCGGATTCTGAGTTAGATTCATTGAATGCCTTGATGGGGGAACCTGAAACGCAATCGGATTCGAGTACTTCATCCCCTAATTAGTATGAATAAAGAGCAAATTGAAGCGTATTTCCGTGATCTACAGGATCGGATTTGTGCGGGAATCGAAGTAGCGGATGGAACAGGCAAATTCCGTGAGGATCTTTGGTCGCGTCCTGAAGGGGGTGGCGGAAGAACCCGACTGATCGAAGGAGGTTCTATCTTAGAAAAAGCGGGTGTGAATTTCTCAGCCGTTTCTGGGCCATTGCATCCTAAGATGGTCACGAGTTTGAATGTGACAGAAGAGGTTGAATTCTTCGCGACAGGCGTTTCGATCGTGATGCATCCTCTCAATGCCTGGGTTCCGATCATCCACATGAATGTGCGTTATTTTGAATTGAGCAATGGTCAATCGTGGTTTGGTGGTGGCATTGATTTAACGCCACACATCATTATTCCGGAACAAGCGAAATGGTTTCACCAACAAGTAAAGGCCTCATGTGATGGTTTTGGTCCAGATGTATATGCCAAATACAAGACTTGGGCGGATGATTATTTCTTCAATACACACCGCAATGAAACGCGCGGTATTGGGGGGATTTTCTTTGATTATTTGAAAGAAGACAAAGCTAAAACCTTTGATTTTGTGAAGTCGGTAGGAGAATCTTTTGTTCCTATTTATAGCCATTTGATGAAGGAAAACGCATCCAAAGCTGTTTCTGAGCAGGAGCGTAATTTCCAATTATTGCGTCGGGGTCGTTACGTAGAATTTAATCTTGTTCACGATCGCGGGACGAAATTTGGATTGGAAACGAATGGTCGGACGGAATCGATCTTAATGAGCTTGCCACCTTTGGCGGCTTGGGAATATATGTATGATGCCTCGGGGTATCCGGAAGGCCAACAAACCTTGGATTTACTGAAAAAGGGAATTGATTGGTTGGCATAAAAAAAGGTGAGGATTTTGTTCCTCACCTTTTTTGTTTATTTCGATTCTTCCCAGACGATTTCGAGTCCTTTGGGAGTCATGAGGAGCACGCGAGTAGGTGAGGGTAACAATACTAAACGGGCTGCTGCCGCTGGGTCTTCGATCCACTCTACTTCGACACCTTCTTTTTTGCTGATTTCGACTTCACCGTCCGCTGTTTCTACAAATTTCTTTGCTAAATAAGCCGTAGGCAATAATACATCTGATTCTGGGCAATGTTTCAAGTGAACTTTTTCAAGGATTTCCTCTAATTGGTCACCATATTTCTCATTGAAATCATCTTCTAAATCATGTAGCAATTCCTCTACGTCATCGTAATTTTCGTCGGAATAAGACAATTTACTCAATTTCAATCGTTGCTCTAAGATGGCAATCATCGCCTCGTCAATCGTATTCATGCGGATATGTTAAATTTTTGCTGAGCAAAGATAGGAGTTTTAGTCAAAAGGCGTGGCTCTTAGATGCCCCGATTTTTGAAAAATATTACCTTGTTGGATATAAAGTCCGCTTTCAAAATTATTCGTGTACAATTGACCCGTTCCTAAACCTTGCGGTAATAGATTGTTGAACTCCGCGGTAAATTGCGCAATCGCTTGTAGGCCAATGTTCGATTCCAAGGCAGACGTAATCCACCAAGCGATTCCTTGTGCTTCAGCAGCTTCGATCCAAAGCCTCGTTGCATGAAAACCGCCCAATAAACTAGGTTTTAAAATGATGTATGGCGGTTTTATTGCGTGTAGTAATTCCTCCCGCTGTTCCTCACCGATCAATTCCTCATCCAAAGCGATGGCTAAGATGTTTTGGGCACATAAATCATGCATCGCTTCCCATTGGCCAGAGCGTATAGGTTGTTCGATGGAATGTAAGTCAAATTGAGCTAAACGTTCCAGTTTTTCTGCAGCTTCCGAAACGGCAAAGGCGCCATTGGCATCTACACGGATGCTTAGGTCAGAAGCAGAATAACGAGCACGTATTTCTTGAAGTATCTCGATTTCTTGGTCAAAATCAATGGCTCCAATTTTCAATTTCAGGCAATTATAACCAGCTGCTAATTTGGCATCAATTTGCTCGCGCATGAACGAAGGATTTCCCATCCAGATCAATCCATTGATTGGAATAGGTGCTTCCTGCGTAGAAAAGGAATTGTTGAAATATCGTCCATGTCCACCTTGCATCCAATCCAATAAGGCCATTTCCATAGCCATACGCAAGGAGGGGTACGTGATAGGTATGTTTTCCAGATATGCTGGAATTTCCTCGATCGTATTGGGTAATTCAGGTAATTGATTAATAATCTTTTGAAATGAAGCCGAGCAATCTTCCTCAAATTCTGGACTTAAGCCGCGCAGGGGACCTGCTTCGCCGATACCCGTGTGTCCATCTTGTTCGATTCGAATAAAGTAACTCGACTTCTTTGTTAGAACACCTCGGGATGTTCCTGCCTCGAAATGGAAATTGAGTGTATGGGATTTCAATTGAATCATGCCCGCAAGTTATTATTTTCTATTGATTTGTTTATTTAGTAGTTTTAAGGAATGATTAAACGCTTGCTTTTTTATTTATTATCGGAGTTATACGGCCTGATTACTTCCTGCCGGAATTGGTTGTATGATCATAAGTATTTCGAAAGCAAGCATGTAGATCAACCGAAAACACTCGTAATTGGTAACCTCGCCGTAGGCGGCACAGGAAAGAGCCCATTTGTGGCTTATTTAGTTCAACATTGGCCTTTTCAGGAACGTTTGGGGATATTGAGTAGGGGCTATGGGCGTAAAACCAAAGGCTTTTGTTTGGTGGAATCAAGCTCCAAAGCATCTGAAGTGGGTGATGAACCTTTGGCTTATAAACAACTCATGCCGGAAATCACCGTAGCCGTTTGTGAAAAACGAGTTGTGGGGGTAGAAAAATTGCAACAGGATATAGATACCTTGTTTTTAGATGATGCTTTTCAGCATCGCGCGATTCAAGTGGATGTGAATTTACTGTGCACGACTTACGATAAGCCTTTTTTTACGGATAAATTAATGCCTTTGGGGAGATTGCGTGAGTCGATTGCGGGCGTTCATCGCGCGCAGGCCATCATTGTTAATCGTTGTCCGGCCACTTTAGCTGAGGCGAAACAAACGGCTTTTGAATCCTTTGGTTTGCCTGTTTTTTACACGCGAGTAACCTATGGAAACCCAACAGGACCTAATTCTTCTGCGATTAAAAAATGGCACCTCGTGGCAGGAATTGCCGATCCGATGCCTTTTTTCAAACAGGCCAAAAGTTTAGGCGATATCATTAATCAGGAGTCTTACGCTGATCATTATGCCTTTCAAACGGCCGATTTTCAGTATTGGGAATACATTGCGAAACAATGTCAGGTTGATACGGGTATCTTGACGACGCACAAGGATTTTATGCGTTTTCAAGAACATTTGGCGGATTATCCACATTTGGCAGCACACTTATATTACTTACCCATGCAAATGGGATTTGTGTCACATGAAGCGGAATTTTGGACTTGGTTAAAGCAAAGCCTTAAGCGCTAAACATTATTTAATTACCTTTGCGCTGTGAAAATGCGGTCGATTTACCCTCTTATTGTTTTTCTGTTGCTAGCCTTGCAGGGGTTTAGTCAAATTACCAATGGGCAAATGGGTGCTTATGATCCTGCCAATGCCGGTTTCCCGGATCCGAAAACACAGAAGAAAGGTGGCCAACAAACTTCGAATAAATCGGGCAGAGCTGCCTTGGATGATTCGACCAAACAAATCTATGGCCCGCAAACCGTGCATTATTTCTTGGAATCTGATGCTGTAAATAGTGAAGTGGTTCAACGCCGCATTGATACAACTTTGACGCTATTGCATCGATATTTATATCAAGAACGAGATGGTTTTTTATCCACTAATTTAGGAAATCAAGGTACAGCTTATCGGGATATTTTTACCAAGGCACCTAAGGCTATTGGTACCCAAATGGGCTATAACGCCTATATGCCTTATGCTTTCCAGGCGGATCAAATCCGTTATTATCAAACCAAATCGCCATTTTCTGAAGTTACCTACAATTTGGGAGCGGGAGGGCAGACCAATCTCAATTTTGCCTTTGCTCGAAACGTGGATTCCTTGTGGAATGTAGGGGTAGAAATCCAACGATTGGTTGCGGATAAGAATTTAACAGATGCCGCGTTTAAATCGGGGGATCAGAGTTTAACCGGCCAGTGGGGCGTTTTATTGCATACCAATTTTACTTCTCGTAATCAGCGCTATCGCTTATTGGGTCACATCAATTATTTTGACCAAGGAACAAATGACCAAGGGGGAATTAAATTAACGACGGGTCAAACGCCCGCCGCCGCTTTAAAATACATCGATAACACAGCTTTGTTGACGGAATCAAAAACGCAGTCCAACGACCAGTTTCTGAAACTGCATCTTTACCATGAGTTTGTTGGATTTAAAGGTTTGCAATTATTTCAACGCTTGGATGTGGAAACGCGGAAGGTGAAATACAGGGATTTGGCTTTTCAGACGAATTTAGCTTCTGGATTTTATCCTCGAACTTATATCAATTACATTCAAGCGCCAGCGAGTGATTCGCTTTACAATGAAAATCAATGGCGTTCTTATAGTCACCAAACGGGTATTAAGGGAATTTACCGACAGTTTACTTACCGCGCGCATGTCAAGCAGCGCTATTGGTCGGTCTATAATCCCTTAAACACGACGACCTTAGATAAATTAGAAAATTATGTGGGTTTGTGGTTACGCCAACAAGTTGGTAAAAACCTTGATTTTCAGGCAGAAGGGGAGTATTTAATCGGGTCGGATTATTTGATGAAGGCTTCGTTGAGTTCGCCTTGGTTTTGGGCAAATTACCAACGGACTTCCGTGAGTCCAACTTTGGCCAATCAATGGATGTATAATACATCGTATCGTTGGAAGAATGATTTTGCCAACATCGAGTTCGATCAATTAGCCGGTGGGATTGAAGTTAATACGAAGCATTTTTATGTGAAGCCTTCCGTTACCATTCAGCGCATTGGTTCTTGGGTATATTATGATAGTCTTGGAACAGCGACACAAGCTCGCGAAGCCATTGCTGTTTTTCGTACATCACTTGCATTGGGTGGTAATTTTGGTCGCTTCGAATGGCAATCGAATGTACATGCAAATACGCAAACGGGGCCTAATGTCATGCGTATGCCGAATTTAGTTGCGAATGCCAATTTAGCCTTGAATGTTCAATACAAGAAATTGCTTTATATGCAGTTTGGGATAGATGTGATAGGGCAGTCGGCATATTATGGAGATACGTACCAGCCGGCCATACAACAATATCACCTCCAAAATCGCTACGAATTACCGGCCTTTGTGCAGGTTGATCCATATGTTTCTTTGCGAATTAATCGGGTTCGTTTGTTCTTTAAAATGGCGAATGCGACGCAAGGATTATTGACTGATAATTATTATTCGGCATATCTGTATCCTACTATGAGTAGAGGCTTTGCTTATGGGGTAAAGTGGCTTTTATTTGATTAATTTTTGATAAGTTTGTAGGGTATTCAAAAACCTATCAAACATGAAAATGTCGAGTCGCCGTGCATGGTTAAAAGGGATGACATTA
>Ga0228701_1000182_pt1 | contig 62226 bp, 51 predicted proteins | sample McNCre117_Aug_MG_2_FD_178017 | JGI IMG/M metagenome (GOLD analysis project Ga0228701, IMG submission 178017) | Freshwater microbial communities from McNutts Creek, Athens, Georgia, United States - 11-17_Aug_MG | ecosystem: Environmental > Aquatic > Freshwater > Creek | place: USA: Georgia... | reverse complement strand
ATCGCAACGATTTGTGACTCCGTAAATTTTGAATTTTTCATACAATTTTTGCTTTACGGACTCTATTTCAAAACGTTTCAGTTTTTGGGGAAGCTTACCGAGCCTTCGATGAAATTATGGATATACCAAAGGTTAGAATTTGTTAATTCCATGATATAATAAATCAAAATGAAGGCCGAAGAATTATAAAAAAGAAATGCTGCACACAATATATTTATGAACTCACTATTCTTTTCATTCGATTTGATGAAAATTGTTTGGATAAAATATAATACAGAGTATAGAATAAATGTCAAGCAAGAAAATTTTGCAGTATGTTCTAAAACACTTCCTTGAGAATAGTCCACAAATGATATTGAACAAAATACTACCGTTGATAAAAAATAAATAAAATAATATTTTGAATTTGATATTTTCTTGTAAAAAATACTCAAACTTATAAATTCAATAATTACGTAGGTATTAAATACCAGGTGATTATTAAAATTATTAATATAAGTGTAAAGTACTATTGCTGTGGAGATAAAAGATGAAATGAGAAGAATAAAAACTTCTAAATGTTTCAGAGTGAAATTTCTTGAATAAAAAATTATTGGCAGGAAACCTGCCAATAATTGAAAAATCATCATTGAAACATGAATTTGCATTAGCTATTCAAGGGATTACCTTTTGAACAATATTTAGGACATAATCCAGCTTTGTTGTAAATTTTACCGTTTACCAAATCATCCCCATTTTCATTTACACCAACTAAAATATTAGTTAAGAAGCCCTCATTATCAACGGCGTTGTAAATTCGAATACCTACGCAACCTTCTTGACTCATTAAATCATTAAAAACATTTGAAGAATAAAATGCTGCCTTCGTTTCATTGGGAAACTTCGCACGAAAATCTGCGGTCATTGTTGAACCATCCGCTAAAGTAATAATTGAACCTGCCATAATTTTGTTTTTTTAAAGTTAATAAAATGTTTGCTTCTCAAATTTACTGAGCCATCTCATACATGACGTATTCAGGAAAAGCAAACAAAAATTAACTTTTTGACTAGCAATTTTTTATGTTTTAAAATTAAGTAATTATACCTAGTCTATTCGGTGTGAATACCCAATCTTTTACAGACATAATAATAGAGTAAGCACAAAAATACGATCAGAAATTCTATCCAGACAGCAGTATATTTACGGCATTCTAAGGGTGTTTGTACGGAATCTTGATAAATGATTGTGAAATCGACAAGTTCCGAAAGCACTAGATGATAGTATTGACGCAACAGGCTTTCCTAAAAAAAGTTTAATCTTCTTCCTTCTTCCCTACTGTTTGGGCTTCAATTAACTTATAAATCACCCATATACCAAAAGCAACACCGCCAACTACTAGAATTGTTTGGACTGTTTGATTTCTTGCAACTTTCGTTGCCTCTGGAACAAAACTATTGAATGCAGAGGCATTCAAGTGATTAAAATGTACGTATGCCATATTGATTAGATTTTGTAAAAAATAAAATTGCCGCCTTGCTGATAAAAACAAAAAGATCCGAAGCTATGCATCGTTCCATTGAAACGATCGCCCTTTATTGGATTAGTAGGCAAATCAAAAGGGAAAGCCATCGATATTAGATCAACCTCGTGAATAACGCATTTACCTTCTTTATCAGGCTTAAATATTTCTAGCAGTATTCGGATGGCTTTCCTAATTTTAAGGTCTGCACCATTGGCTGCTTTGTTTACCTTGCTTGTCTTCCTATTATTAAATGCTTGTTTACACTTTGCACAGCAGTAAACTTGGTTTTGGCGCCCGTAAAATTCACGGCCACATAAATCAAACCCGCATACATTCCAGTACTCACCTTTGTTGTAGATCATAACTTTTATTTTTACAAACTTATCTATTTTTTATTACATTTATGTAACGTTTATTATTTTTGTATTATATTTGAACTATGAGAAGAAAAATTGAAACTATTTCCAAAGGTTTTGACTATTTGGAAGCCAATGAAAAAGAGCCGTTAGAACTGATTCGAAATCCTAAGTATAAAAGGAAAAATTTGGGAATTGAGGCTCGCATTTTGAATCATTGGGATAAAATGGATCTGCTTTTGAAGAAGAATGTAAATGGCGCAATGTATACTTTTAGTCTTGGAGAATCCTTTTGGATCAAAATAATTCAAAAGCTGAGAGCCTATAACCTTCCTCTCGAAATTATTAAGGACTTAAAAGAGGCACTTAATGCCCCCTACGATGCTAATCAAAATTCAAAATTAGATGATGATTTTTTGGAATACCTGAAACACAAGGACGGAACTATTAATATCAGTGATTTTGAAAAACTTCTTAAATCGCCTGAATTTTTGGACCTCTTACAAAAAATGAAAATAACCCAACTGGAAAACATACTCCTTGATTTAATCATCACGCGTGCGGATCATCGCATTCTAATTAATGAATTTGGCGAAGTGTTTTTTTACAATCGTGAAAAACAAGTTAATCATAAAGAGTATAATCAACTATTAAACGAATTCCTAGGTAAAACCTATTTGAGCATTTCTTTATTTGAAATTATTAAAGAATTGATAAAAGATTTGGGAGAAGATGAATGTTCGGAATACCAAAACATTCTAACAAAAGATGAAGCAATCGTTTTAAAATTGCTTCAACAAGATGATATTTCCAAAATCGAAATAAATTTCAATGATAAGACAAAGAAAGCCGAAACCATTAAGGTCACAAAAAACAATAGTGTCCATCATTTTAGTAGAGTCCAGGATCTAATTTTAAGAAATGGATACCAAGATATTACCCTTAAAACCCAAAATGGACATGTTGTCTGTTGCGAAAACACCATTAAGTACAAACTCGATACCGAATAATTCGGATCTATTAACAATCAGTATGAATGACCTAAAACCTAGGAGTTCAAACACATCCAAGATGAAGGATGGGACTGAGTTTAGAAGAAAAAAGAAAATTAATTATTGAAAAAATTAGAAAGCGTAAAAAGGTCACCATCGAAGTTGCAGAACAACATTTGGCAACCTTAGAAACCTATTGTGAATTAGTCATCCAACTTACCTTGAAAAAAAGTCATGAGCAGAATTAGAGATTTTGAAAAGCTTTACGGAATCAGCACGAAGCAGAACCTTCGTAAAAAAGCCATTATCTACACACGTGTTTCTACCAAAGAGCAGGCTGAAAACAATACGAGTTTAGCCACTCAAAAGAAATATTGCGAGGATTACGCTTTGAAAAACGGGTATGAAGTAGCTGAATATTTTGGTGGAACTTATGAATCAGCCAAAACGGACGAGCGCAAAGAATTTCAGCGAATGATCAAATACGCCCGACAAAATTCAACCATTGGGTTCATTTTAATCTATTCATACGACCGATTTTCAAGGTCAGGAACAAATGCCTCCTACATTGCGGATGAACTAAAGAAACAAGGAATTACACTGATTGCCGTAACACAGAAAGTGGACACCTCGAATGCTGGTGGAATCATGCAACAAGATTTCTTCTTTCTATTGAGCCGTTTTGATAATGAAATGCGTCGAGACAAGACCAAAACGGGGATGAAAGAACTCCTTCGTAAAGGATACTGGCTTTGGGTTCCTCCGAGAGGATATAAAAACCTGAACAAGTACCATAGAGCGGTCGACTGGAACATTGTCGTGAACGAAGAAGGTGAGTTATTGAGAAAAGCATTTCAATGGCGTGTAAACAATACTTACAGCTCTGCTGAAATAGTCCGTAAGTTGAATTTACTGGGAATGAAAATTGACGAACGAAGAATCCTTGTCATTTTCAGAAATCCATTCTATTGTGGAATTCTAATCACTCGAATGCTCCCTGGGGAAATTATCCAAGGTCAGCATGAACCAATTGTCTCACAGGAAGATTTTCTCAAAATAAACTCGCCTGCAGACAAGGTCATCAACAAGACTTACGAAACGATGTCTTTGGAATTGCCTTTAAAGAAATCACTTTGCTGTCCGAATTGCAATAACCTGATGACAGGGTTCTATGTCAAAGCAAAGGACCTGTATTATTACAAATGTCAAAAGAAATGCATTGGGGTAAATGTGAGTGCTAAAAAATTACACGATGCATTCTTGGATTTACTCAAATCATACCAACTCGATTTAAGTGAATTAGAAAGTGAGATTTTGCCAGAAATTATGCAATACAAACTACTTGAACTCTCAAAAGAGGATGCCAATGAAATATCAGCAACTAAATCGAGAATAACGCAGGTGAAGAAAGATCTAGAAGTCATCGAAGAACGCTACGCTACAGGGAAAATAGATGCGCTTATTTATACGAAGTTTAGTGAAAAGTATAAAACTGAGTTGGCTGAATTGGAGCAAAAATTGATGAACCCTCACATGACGAGTTCTAACCTTAAAAAATGCATCAAAAACGGACTTGAAATCGCCCGAAAACTCAGTAATCTATGGGAATCTGCGGATGTGTTCGGTAAACACAAATTGCAACATATTTTATTTCCAAACGGATTCACTTACGATAAGCAAAATGGCAGAGTTCTAACTTTTAGAACGAACATTTTAATCGAGTTAACTCGTTGTTTTTCAGATGCTTTTAAGGAAATAAAAAACGGAGATTCGATCAATTTTGACCAAATCTCCGCTCGAGTGACCCCGGAGGGATTCTAACCCACAACCGCTGGAGCCGAAATCCAGTGCGCTATACAGTTGCGCCACGGAGCCAATTGGATCAACGTGGATATGTGATCCCCGCCTACCTATGTACAAAGATACACTCGATTTTTTGTTTTGTCAATGAATTTATCGTTCATCAACTCATTTTTCCAATGGCGCAACTGACATAAGATTTTGTTTTTGAAAGTAGGTCGTTGTTTCCAAGCTCGGGATATCCAAGTCCCGCGAGTTTTTCAATGAGCACATGTCGATCGGCGTGTCCCGTGACTTCAATTACTCCGCTTTCGATATCAACATGAATGGACTCCACCCCTACTACTTTTCGGAGGGATTTTTCAACGCTGGAAACACATCCACCGCATTTTAAATTTTCTACTTGAATGATCATGGTTTCTTGTTTTATAGCAAGTTACAAGCTATTCAAGTTTCTATGTGTAACGCAGGTTACCTATCCCCCTAAAAAGGCTCCCTCTTTCAGGGAATACGGTGAAATGAAAATGCGTTTGGCCTGCAACTGTCGCAAGACCCACCGAGTTTTAATCGCTGCCAATGGTGCCATGCGCTTTCGTATCGCGATGATGTGTGGATTCTCGTCCCGCTCGGCTTGACTCGAAGCTATAATGCGATGTAACATGTCCATGAAATGATCATATTGAACTTCATGTGCGCGTCCTTCGGCGATGAACGGTCGCTCATGCATGAGCTCAAAGAAGGTTTCAAAGCTTCCGGATGCACCGATGAGCATGTGGCTGTTTAAGGAGCGTAAAAAAGAGCCGCAGGCGGACTCTAAATAGTTTTCGAGGGTTTGGATGTCCTCAGTGGACATCGGGTCAGAAAAGGTAAATAATTGGTAAATACGGGATACGCCTATGTTGAAGGAATCCATGTCGATCACACCTTCTTCATCGGCTAAAATAAATTCCGTGCTTCCGCCACCAATGTCCATGATGACACCCGATTCTTCAAAGTCCATGGTTTGATGAACGCCACAGTAAATCAATTGAGCTTCTGCCAATCCTGAAATGACTTCGATGTGCAATCCCAATTCATCTTGTACTCGTTGGATTAATTCTGAACGATTTTCGGCATCGCGTATGGCTGAGGTGCCGATCGCTCGGATATCCTTAACGCCTTTTGATTGACAGATCGCAACATAACGTGACAAACAAACCACAGCACGTTCCATCGCATCCGACGTTATGCGTTTTTCGTGAATCCCTCCCATGCCGAGTGCAACGCCTTCTTTTTCGGAATGCAGCGTACGAATTTGTCCATCTGGAGCCATCTCTGCAATCATCAAATTGAATGTATTTGTACCTAAATCAATGAGTGCTTTCATGGCAATGAAATTCGTTAAGACTTAAACATGCGCCAAATTTGTGTCCATCTCAAACGATGTCCAAATTGAAGTATGCCATTTTTGTACAGTCGACCTGCTATTTGCAACATCAACACAGCTGAAAGTAAAATGATGAATAAGTGAATCAAAATGAGGTAATAGGACTCAATCGGAACGCCTTGCGCCAATTGAATCATGACCACCATCGGTGCGGTAAATGGCACATAACTCATCCATCCCGCAAAGGTGGAATCCGGATATTGAATGTACATGTATCCCGATAAAATGGAAAAGCCAAGCAACAATAATATCGGCATGACAAATTGTTGTCCGTCGCTTTCAGTTCCTGTCATCGCGCCAATCATGCTGAAGAATGCTCCGTAGAAATAATACGCCGCCATGAAGAAGAGGACAAAGTGAATACTCATCCACACATAATCAATGCGGGCATAGACCAAATCCAAAATTGGATTACTACTCATTCCTTCTTGCGTGGCAATCACTTGCGATTGGACATCCGCGGACATCTGAACACCTTGCCAATTCGCTGGATTCAACATGTCAGGAAAAATCGTCTGACGGAAAACCCACAAACCTAATCCGATCAAAACCGACCAAACCAGCAATTGAAACAATGCCGCCAAAGCAATTCCGGTCATTTTTCCAAGCATCAGTTGACGTGGTTTCACGGCGGATAATAAAACTTCCACAATGCGGTTGCTTTTCTCCTTTGCCGTACTGCGCAAGATGGTCATTCCGTATATTCCAATGAACAAGAATATCAAGGCTCCGAAGACAAATCCAACCCAACTTTCTAGGTCACTGGACTCGTTTTTCGGATCGTAGACATTTCGAAAATCCATGATCAACGGTTGCTTGATGCGACGGAAATGATCCAAGGATAAATTCGTGAAGGATTCAACGACCAACTCTTCAATGCGTCGTTCCATTTGAAACTTCAATTGCATTTTGACATCCACCGAAGGATTCGTGCGGTAAAACACAAAAGCTTTTTTGTTGATGAGGATTTTCTCGTTGATCTCCACCATTGCATCGAACTTTTGGTATTGGGACCCATCGCGGAATTCTTCAATTTCCACGTAATCGTCAATAAAAAAGTAATGTACTTCGTGTTCGGCCTGTGCCATGACGCGGTGATCCATTAATTCTGCCGGATCAACAATTAATACATTGATGCTTTTTTTACCTTCATCTCCCGCTTTAAAGAGAAAAGCCAACATCACCAAACAAATGATGGGACCAATGAACAACATCCACAAGAAGGTTCGGTTCCAAACGCGTTCCGACCATTCTCTTTTTGTCAGTAACCAGAAATTACGCATGTACTTCCTCCTTTCCTCGAATGATGTCGATGAATACTTCTTGCATCGACGGTAGTTTCTTTTCGATTAATTCCAATTCTACTTTCCCAACTAACGCGTTGATCAAATCGTTCATTTGACTCGTTCCACGCATTTTCAATTTCGCCATAAATCGATTGTCACCAATTTCTTCGTGTCCAAGCAATTCAAAGTCTGTCCAAAGTGCATTCACAAATCCAATCATGTTTCCTTTGAATCGAACGACATATTCGCCTTGATTGTGTTGTTCACGTAAATTCCACACGGTGTCCTCGGCTAATTTTTTCGCTTCGTGAATCAAACTGGCGCGATCGCAAATTTCATCCACGCTTTGCATATTGTGTGTTGAAAGGATGATGGTTTTTCCACTCGCTTTCAATTCTTTCATTTCCGTTAATATCAATTCCACGTTCACGGGATCGAATCCACTCAATGGTTCATCTAGCACCAACAATTGCGGATCGTGCACCAATGCCGCGATGAATTGCACTTTTTGCGCCATCCCTTTGGATAAAGATTCCACGCGTTTTGTACGCCAATCTTGAATCCCGAATTTCGTCAACCAATGGGTCACATTTCGCTGCGCTTCATGTTTGGTTAAGCCGCGCAATTGAGCGAGAAAAATCAATTGTTCTTCCACTTGCATGTTTTTATACAAGCCTCGTTCCTCGGGTAGGTAACCAATTTGCGCCAACTGTTGTTGCGTCATTAATTGTCCGTTGAATCGAATGATTCCAGCATCGGCTTCAATGATTTGATTGATGATGCGGATCAAGGTTGTCTTCCCTGCTCCATTCGGACCAAGCAAGCCATAAATTTCTCCTTGTCCAACAGACAACGAAACGTCATCAAGGGCCATTTTCCGTTGAAAGGATTTTTGAAGGTGATTGATTTCAAGCATAACAAGGGTAAAGCTAAAAAAAAGCGGAGAATTCCTACATGCTTCGCATGATTTCTTTCCAACTTGGCCAGCGATACATGCGTTTGAAGAGCAAAAATAAGCTCGGCAATAAGATCAATAAGAAAAAGAGTGAAGACCATCCCGATCCTGGATCTTGATGATTGATGAACAAAGCATCCGTTCGGAACACTTGCCAATCGGTCGTCACGAAAATAGCAGCAATGAGGTTATTCGCGGTGTGATAACCTATGGCCAATTCCAAGCCATCATCCACAGTGGTAACTAATGCCAAAAACAATCCGGAGAGGAAATAATACACCAACATGTGGTAGCCCATTTCTTGCACTTCTGGATTTCCAATATGCATTAAGCCAAACATCAGGGAACTCAATAAAATCGAAGTTCCGGTGCGTTTAATGCGCAGTTTTAATCCCTTCAATAAATAGGAACGAAACAACAATTCTTCACAAGCAGTTTGAATTGGCAACATCAGCAAACTCACCAGCAACAGAGGGAAAAACTTGGATGGATTAAACTGAAAGTTAAATGCTTGTCCGTGTCCAAAAGAATCGGCATAAATCTGAATGGACAAGAGTCCAACCATCAGAATGAACATCAAAAAGAATGCGAAAAACAAGCGCTTCCATCGAAATGTTTCCATTGCGGTAAATGCTTGAATTAATGGACGTTGATGCATCCATCGATGGTGAATCAAAACACCCGTGAAAACGAGAAAATATGGAAAAAGTACCCAAAACAAAAAACGCGTATGTCCCATTGTTTGATAGAACTCCGCATCCATGGATTCAATGGATAAGCTAGGGAAATTAAAGTGAATGTCGACTAAAACCCCCAAGCTTCCAACAAAGTACAAAATGAAAATAAGGAGAATCCCACTGACATATGTCAAAGGTGAGTTGTTTCCCTTTTCAGCTAAATCGATAAATTTCATCAATGGAACATGTCGCGCATGCGCTTAAAGAATCCTTTTTCTTTCTGGGCTGCGCTCGGACTAAAGTTCTCACTTTCTTTTAATTTTTCCAAGATTTCTTTTTCTTCTTTTGAAACCTCGGTTGGCGTATAGACATGAATGTGTACAAATTGATCTCCTGTGCCGTATCCTTGAACACTTGGCAATCCTTTACCACGTAGGCGTAAAACCTTACCACTTTGCGTTCCTGGTTCCACTTTGATTTTCGCTTTACCACCGATTGTTGGTACTTCAATGGACTCACCAAGTACGGCATCTACGAAATTGATGTAGGCATCGAAATGTACGTTTTCGCCTTCGCGACGCAACTCTTCGTGCTCCACTTCTTCGATGACAACGATTAAATCTCCTGCCACTCCGTTAAATGGACCTGCATTTCCACGTCCTTGAACGCTCAACTGCATTCCCTCCTCTACTCCTGCTGGAATTTCAATTTCGATGACTTCTTCTTGACGTTTCAATCCTTGCGCATCTGCATCCGCTGGTTTTTTGTCGATGGACTTCCCAGCACCTTGACAGACATGACAAGCCGATTGTGTTTGCATGGCACCTAAAAAAGTTTGGGCAACACGCGTGATGCGTCCAGTACCATTACAGGTTGAACAATTTTTATAGGTCACGCCTTCCGCGTTGACCAATTTGTTCACTTTGATTTTCTTTTTAACCCCATTGGCAATTTCCTCCAAGGTTAATTTCATTTTTACACGAAGGTTGGTTCCACGAACAGTGCGGGATCCTCCTCCACTGCGAGATCCACCAAAACTTCCACCGAAAGCACCACCGAAAATATCCCCAAATTGCGAGAAGATATCATCCATGTTCATGCCTCCACCGAAGCCACCTTGTCCACCCATTCCAGCGTGTCCAAAGCGATCGTATTGCGCACGTTTTTCGCTGTTACTCAATACTTCGTATGCTTCTGCAGCTTCTTTAAATTTATCCTCCGCAGTTGCATCATCTGGATTTTTATCCGGGTGATACTTAATCGCTAATTTGCGGTAAGCTTTTTTGATTTCCGCTTCATCGGCATTTTTGGAAACACCTAGAACTTCGTAATAATCTCTTTTTTGACTCATAATGTGGGTCCGGGTTATTGTCCTACGACTACTTTCGCAAAACGAATCACTTTATCGTTTAAATAATATCCTTTTTCTACGTCCTCGATGACCTTACCAACCATCTTTTTATCCGGTGCTGGAATGTTCGCGATTGCCTCGTGCAAGTCACTATCGAATTGAACTCCTTTGGCTTCCATGGCTTTCAATCCTTTTCCATCCAAAACTCCTTTCAATAAATTGTGAATCAAGTGGAATCCTTCTTTGATGCTGTCGGCATCGTCCAATTTTTCATTATTGGCGATGGCACGTTCAAAGTTGTCCATCACTGGAAGTAACTTTTGAATTAAATCCTTGTTCGCCGTTGCAATGAGTTGCAAACGCTCTTCATTCGTGCGACGACGGTAATTTTCAAATTCAGCATACAAACGCAAAAAACGATCGTTTAACTCCGCATACTTCTCTTCTGCTGTTGGTTCTTTTGGAGCCTCCTCACTTGTTTCTTCTACGTTCACTTCGGTTGTTTCCGTTGTCTCTTCGTGTTGATCTTGTGTTTGATCAGCTCTCAATTCGTCCTTCTCTTCTGACATATGTTGAAATTTTAATTCGTTTTTGGGTTCGCAAAGATAAGACCATTGTGAAAATTAAGTCAAGGTGTCAGCAAGTTTGTGCATTTCCTTGAAAAGTTGTCAGTAAAAATCATCAATCGTCAATTTTCAGCGTAAATTTGTCGCACTAAGAATATCCCCATGAACGTAATTACACGCTTGTTGATTTTTGTCGGATGCATGCTATCCTTTTCCACCTTAAACGCTCAATTGCTTTATCAAATTTCCGGAAATGGGCTAACGAAAAACTCCTACATTTTTGGAACCATTCACACCATGCCAAAGGAAGATTTCAAGATGCCAAAAAAAGTATTAGACGCGTTAAAGTCCTCGGAAATGGTGGCCCTGGAAATTGACCTAAACATGACGATGTCCGAACAAATCGAACTTGCTAAAATGACCTTGCTTCCGAATGGCGAAACGCTAAAAAATTACATGACGGATTCAGCGTATACGAAACTTAAATCGTACTGCATGGATTCCCTAGCTTGGAAAGAAGCGAAATTCGAAAAATACAGCCACATGAAACCTTTCTTTTTTAGCTCTGTCGTGCTTCAAGAGAAAATTGGTAAACAAAAATCATTTGAAATGGAATTTCAAAAATTGGCAAAGCAATACGATAAACCTTTGATGGGATTAGAAACGGTGATGTATCAAATGGAAACCATTGACCGCATTAGTATCAAGGATCAAATTCCATTCATGGATGACTTTTCAAATATGTCGGATTTCGATGTTATGTTCGATTTGTACATGAAAGAAGACATCAAGGGATTGTACACCTTGATTTCCTCTGAGACGGACATGCTTCCGGAATTTAACCACTGGTTTTTGGATGTGCGAAATGCCAATTGGATTCCGGTGATTGAAAAGCAAATCCATCAACAAGGAACCTTCATCGCTGTCGGTGCCGGACACCTCGGTGGAACAAATGGCGTCCTTGAGTTGTTACGCAAACAAGGATACGCGGTCGATGGAATAAGCGATCAATTAAAGAACTAACAAACCAGAAGCACAGAAGCACATTAGCACATTAGCACTCCGCCGCGGCGGAAGCAAATTAGCACATTAGCAAATTAACCCATGAACACAGAATTTCAACGCATCATCGAATACAGACGTTCAAACAGAAAGTTTGACGCGAACACACCCGTTCCAAACGAAGTGATTCAAACCAGCATCGAACGAGCGATACTTTCGCCGAACAGCAGTAACATGCAACTTTGGGAATTCCATTGGATTCAGTCCAAGGACATGTTAGAAACGTTTGTTCCCTTGTGTCTTGGACAAAGTGCCGCACAAACTGCGCAGCAGATGGTGGTTTTCGTAACACGCAAGGACAAATGGAAAAGCCGTGCAAAATGGAATTTAGACATGGTGAAATCAACCATTGAAGGTGAGCCAAACAAAGCTCAAAAAATGGGCATGAATTACTATGGCAAAATCATGCCACTTGTCTACAGCAATGATCCATTTGGATTTATGAGTTTACTGCGTCGCAGCATCAGTTTCTTCGCTGGACTCAGAAAACCTTTTGTTCGAACTGGGGGAATCGCAAACCAACGCATTGGCGCCCATAAATCCTGCGCACTTGCCGCACAAACATTTATGTTGTCAATCGCCGCTGAAGGATTCCATACGTGTCCAATGGAAGGGTTCGACGAGAAACGTGTCAAAAAGGCCTTAAACTTACCGAGAGGCGCTGAAATCAATATGATTATTTCAGTTGGACTTGGGACAGAACCGGGAATCTGGGGTCCGAGAATGCGCGTTCCTAATGAGGAAGTGATTTTTACCCATTAATTTCCTTTACGGCACAGCTGTTCGAAATTCCGAATTCCGACGCGCAGCGCAGGTGACATCGGATGTTCTTGAATGAGTTCAATGACCGCATCAACTTCTTGTTTGATTTCTGGATAGCGTTCAACAAACGCCACTAACTTATACAAACCATACACACGCAAAGCGACTTTATTCTCCTCGCTTTTTACGTGCAGGATTAATGCATCGAGGAAATCGCTTTCGCGGTAATCTGTCAAGGGAAACTCCAACAAACAAACGAGCATATTTCGTAAAATGGACTGATGCTTCGACTGTAAAAAACAATCGATAAAAGCGTGCTCATATGCTGCCAACAAGGTCCAATCGTGCTTTGCCACATGAATAAGTAACCAGGATGCGTGCGCCGGCAAAGGCGCTTTCTTCGTTCCCAAAGCCAGTTCAACGAGTGCTGGAATATCCTCGGGATGCGTGACAAAATGCCGATGCCATTCTGTAAACTTCGGTTCCTGAAACCGTGCAATTAAGGCTTCTTCTACGTTCATGTTTAGAAAAAGAAAAAGCGAGTTTACACTCGCTTTTCGTTGTTTTTATCCTTCTTTCGTTTCTGCGTCACCAGAAGCACTTTTCTTCGTTGCTTTCGGTTTCTTGATGGTGACTTTCAATTCGTCTTTCCCATCTTCATGGTCTAACAAAATGGTATCGCCTTCCACCAAGTTCGCATTTATGATTTCCTCCGCAAGCGGATCTTCGATGAATTTCTGGATGGCACGTTTCATTGGACGCGCACCAAATTTCTCGTCGTATCCTTTCTCCAAAATGAAGTCTTTCGCTTTTTCAGTGCTTTCCACGAAATACCCCATTCCTTTGATGCGTGCATGCAATTTCTCTAATTCAATGTCGATGATTTTGTGAATGTCTTCACGACTCAAGGACTTGAACATAATCATATCGTCCACACGGTTCAAGAATTCTGGAGAGAATGCTTTTCTCAGTGCATTTTGAATCACCAATTTCGAGTTCGCTTCTTTTGCCTCTTCTTGGGATTTCGTTCCGAATCCAACACCCGTTCCGAAATCTGCCAATTGACGTGCGCCAATATTCGAAGTCATGATTAAAATGGTATTCTTAAAGTCAATTTTACGACCGAGACCGTCTGTCATGTGTCCATCGTCCAACACTTGCAATAACAAGTTAAACACATCTGGATGCGCTTTCTCGATTTCATCCAATAGAATGATCGCGTATGGTTTGCGACGTACTTTTTCCGTTAATTGTCCACCTTCTTCGTACCCAACGTATCCCGGAGGCGCTCCAACCAAACGAGAAATGGAGAATTTCTCCATGTACTCGGACATATCGATGCGGATCAACGCATCTTCAGAGTCGAATAAATTCTTCGCTAGGACTTTCGCTAATTGTGTTTTACCAACACCCGTTGGTCCTAAGAAAAAGAAGGAACCGATTGGCTTATTAGGATCTTTTAATCCCGCACGATTACGTTGAATGGCTTTCACCACTTTATCCACCGCCTCATCTTGTCCAATGACTTTTCCACGAATGGTTTCTGCCATTTTCACCAATTTGCCCATTTCGGACTCCGATACTTTGGTCACTGGAATGCCACACATCATGGAGACAACTTCCGCCACATGTTCTTCCGTTACAACGACACGGTTATTTTTGGATTCTTCCTCCCATTTCGTTTTCGCAGCTTCTAATTGCTCTTGCAATTTGCGTTCATTGTCGCGCAATTCCGCCGCTTTCTCGTATTGTTGAGAGCGAATCACTTCCGCTTTCTGCTCTTTTAAGGCTTCAATCTTCGCCTCGATGTCCACAATTTCTTGCGGCACATTGATGTTTGTGATGTGAACGCGGGACCCAACCTCATCCATTGCATCAATTGCTTTGTCTGGAAGGTGTCGGTCTGTAATGTAACGCTCCGTCAATTTTACGCACGAAGCAATCGCTTCCGGCGTATAGGTCACCGAGTGATGTTCTTCGTAGCGTTCTTTGATGTTATTCAAAATTTGAATCGTTTCATCCACTGAAGTCGGCTCGATAATCACTTTCTGGAAACGGCGTTCTAACGCGCCATCTTTCTCAATGTATTGACGGTATTCGTCCAAGGTAGTCGCACCGATTGCTTGCATCTCTCCACGTGCCAATGCTGGCTTAAACATGTTAGACGCATCCAACGAACCACTCGCTCCACCCGCACCAATGATGGTATGGATTTCATCGATGAACAAAATGATGTCTGGATTTTTTTCAATCTCTTGCATCACCGCCTTCATGCGCTCTTCGAATTGTCCACGGTATTTGGTGCCAGCCACTAAGGACGCTAAATCCAAAGAAACAATGCGTTTGTTAAATAAAATACGTGACACTTTGCGTTGCACGATGCGCAAGGCAAGTCCTTCCGCAATTGCACTTTTCCCCACACCTGGTTCACCAATTAAAATTGGATTGTTCTTTTTACGGCGAGAAAGAATTTGACTCACTCGTTCAATTTCCTTTTCACGTCCAACAATTGGATCCAATTTCCCCGCTTCAGCCATTTTGGTCAAATCGCGACCAAAATTGTCCAATACAGGTGTTTTAGATTTCGGGTCCACAGGTTTGCGTTGTGCACCACCGTAGTTTTCTTCTTCCTCTCCTCCGCTATTGCTCGGGAATTCAGCTCTTGGTTGTTTGCGTTCTTCTAACATAACTTCGTATTCGTCTCGTGCATTTTCGTACATCACACCATATTTATTTAGGACTTGACAAGCCACGCAGTCTTCATTGCGTAAAATTGTCAACAGCAAATGTTCCGTACCAATAATCGGTGACTTGAACTCCTTCGCCTCCAAATAAGATTGTTTGATGATGTTCTCGGTTTGTTTTAATAAGGGTAAATTGAGATTTGCAATGTAGGACACAGAAGATTTCGTGAGAATCTTCTCGATTTCCGACTTCACTTGATTTAGATCCAGGTTGAATTCTTGTAAAATATGAACTCCTGTCCCCTCGTTCAAGCGAATTAATCCCAACAATAAATGTTCGGCACCAACGAATTCATTCATCAAACGTACGGCCTCATCTCGGCTGTAGCTGATTAAATCCTTGACGCGCGGTGAAAATTTCGCTTCCATGTGTTCACTTTTTAAGCAATACAAATATAACTTTTATATTTCGCAACGACTGTTAATTATTCACAATTTATGCAGTGATTTTGTTAGTAAAATTAGCTAGACCGCCTAGTTCAGCGTCCTTATTTCATTAATTTTGAATGCTTAAATTGACGAGCAGAATTTAATTATCAATAAACATGGCTGAAGGAGAAAAAATTATTCAGATAAACATTGAGGATGAAATGAAATCAGCGTACATCGATTATTCGATGTCCGTTATTGTTTCACGTGCCTTACCTGATGTACGAGATGGATTCAAACCTGTACACAGAAGGGTTTTGTATGGAATGCAAGACTTGGGTGTTTATTCGAATCGACCTTATAAGAAATCCGCGAGAATTGTCGGTGAAGTATTAGGAAAGTATCACCCGCACGGGGATAGTTCTGTATATGATACGATGGTGCGTATGGCACAACCATGGTCTTTGCGTTATCCGTTGGTGGATGGACAAGGAAACTTTGGTTCAGTCGATGGTGATAGTCCAGCAGCAATGCGTTATACCGAAGCACGTCTTCGTAAAATCGCCGAAGAAATGTTGGGCGATTTGGAAAAAGAAACGGTGGACTTCACGGCGAACTTCGATGATAGTTTAGAGGAACCAAGTGTCCTTCCAACAAAAATACCAAACCTACTTGTGAACGGTGCCGCTGGTATCGCAGTCGGAATGGCTACAAACATGGCTCCACACAACTTGACAGAGGTCATTGATGGAATTGTTGCCTACGTAGACAATAAAGACATTACAGGTGAGGAATTATTGCAATATGTAAAAGCACCAGATTTCCCGACAGGTGGAATCATTTATGGATACGAGGGTGTTCGTGATGCCTTATTAACAGGACGCGGAAGAATCGTGATTCGTGGAAAAGCGGAAATTGAAGAGGAAAATGGACGCGAACAAATCATCGTAACTGAAATTCCTTACCAAGTCAACAAGGCGGAAATGATCAAAAAGATCGCTGAGTTGGTGAACGATAAAAAAATCGAAGGAATCTCTGATTTACGTGACGAGTCTGACCGTAACGGAATGCGCATCGTATTCGAAATCAAACGCGATGCGATTGCGAATGTGGTCCTCAATAAATTGTACAAATTCACCGCTTTGCAAACGTCGTTCTCAGTGAACAATATTTGTTTGGTAGAAGGACGTCCTCGCATGATGGCGTTGCGCGACTTAATTCAAGAGTTCGTGGAATTCCGTCATGAGGTTGTGATTCGTCGTACGAAATTTGACTTAAGAAAAGCGGAAGAACGCGCACACATATTAGAAGGACTCATCATCGCTTCTGATAACATCGACGAAGTCATTGAAATCATCAAGTCTTCTCCAAGTCCAGATGAAGCCAGAGAACGTTTATCCGTTCGCTTTGGATTATCGGAGATTCAAACGCGTGCAATCGTGGACATGCGTCTACGCCAATTGACCGGACTTGAGCAAGATAAATTGCGTGCAGAATACGACGATTTAATGAAATTAATCGCGGATTTGAAAGACATCCTTGCGAATGAGGAACGCCGCATGCAAATCATCAAAGATGAATTGCTTGAAATGCGCGATAAATATGGCGATGAGCGTCGTTCACGCATCGAGTACTCAGCGAGCGAAATGCGCATGGAGGACTTAATCGCGGATGAGGAAGTAGTTGTTACTATCTCTCACGCGGGATACATCAAACGTACAAACTTAGCAGAATACAAAGTTCAAAACAGAGGTGGAATGGGATCCAAAGGATCTGCGACACGCGACCAAGATTTCTTGGAGCATTTGTTTGTTGCAACGAACCACAACTACTTATTGATCTTTACAGAAAAAGGAAGATGTTTCTGGATGCGCGTGTACGAAATTCCTGAAGGAAATAAAACATCCAAAGGAAGAGCGATCCAAAACTTGATCAACATTCCACAAGATGACAAAGTAAAAGCATACGTAAAAGTACTTGACTTAACCGATAAGGATTACGTTGAAAACAACTTCATCGTGATGTGTACGAAACAAGGTGTCATCAAGAAAACATCTTTGGAAGCATATTCTCGTCCACGTTCTAATGGTATTAACGCCATCGGTATCCGTGAAAACGATGAATTGTTAGAAGCTAAATTGACAAACGGAACGAACGAAATCGTTTTAGCGACAAGTTCTGGACGCGCCATTCGTTTCAATGAATCGACTGTTCGTCCAATGGGTAGAAATGCCTCTGGAGTACGTGGAGTTACGTTAACAAGCGATGACGACTGTGTAATTGGAATGATTTGCGTCGAAGATATTTTCTCAACCATTTTGGTGGTTTCTGAGAAAGGATACGGAAAACGCACTTACTTGAATGATCCGGAGGACAAAGAACCAGTATACCGCATCACGAACCGCGGTGGTAAAGGGGTGAAAACGCTGAACATTACGGACAAAACGGGTAAATTACTTTCGATTCAAAACGTATTCGACGAAGACGATTTAATGATCATCACGAAATCTGGTGTAACCATCCGCATGCACGTGGATACGATCCGCACTATGGGAAGAGCTGCACAAGGAGTTCGCTTGATCAACTTGAAAGCAAATGCTGAAATCGCTGCCATTGCACGTGTACCGAGAACAGAGGATGAAGATGAGGACATCGAAATCATTGAAGGTGCAGATATTCCATTGACGGATGAATCTGCAGATTCTGGCACAGAAATTGAAACAGGCGACGAAGCTTAATTAATTAGAATAGATCAAATAGAAGGATATGAAACGAAACTTCATGAAACTAACGGCAGTGATCGCATTTTCTGCCTTGACTTTTGGATCGTTTGCACAGAAAAAAAATGTGACGGACGCCATTATGACCTACAAAAAGTACAATCCGATGGCGAACGGAATCGAACCTTCTATTAAAACAGTAGAAGAAGCGCGCAAGTTCATCGATTTAGCTTCTGTAAACCCGGAAACGGCGGAGGATTTCAAAATGCACTTGTATCGTGCGGAAATTTACTACAGCTTAATTGAAGTTGCAACTTTGAATGCTGCGAAAGTTCCGTTGGATGAAGCGAAAATGAAAGAATACGAAACAATTTCGAAAGCATCCTTCAAAAAAGTTTTGGACGACCCAAAGAAAACGTATACTGGCGACGCGCAAACGTTTATTGGATTCCGCTCGGACATGATGTTCAATCAAGGTTTGGATGCCTACAACAATAAAAAATACGATGAGGCTTTAAATTCCTTCTTAGTTTCTTATTACTTGCGCTCATTCATTAACGAAGAGTACAAAGATGCGGAAATCAATGCCACGTTAAGTTTGAATAACCACGTCGATAAATTAATCGACGCCAAAGAATTCGACAAAGCGGTGGTAGCAGTAAATAGTGTGTTGGAAATTTTCCCAAATAACATCGACGCGTTGATTTCGATGGTGAACATCTACTTGCAAAAAGGAGATGTCGCAAATACAGAAACATACATCAACAGAGCCTTGGCAATTGATGCAAAAAACAAACAGCTGTATTACATCCTCGGGACATCTTACATCGAGTTAAAGCAAAATGAGAAAGCCGCAGAAGCACTTTCGAAAGCGATTGAAATCGACCCTGAGTACAACGAGGCTTTATACCAATTAGGAGCGCACTACTACAACTGGGCAGCTGAAACAAGAACAGCAGCGATGAATTTGGACATGAAAGATCCAAAAGCAAAAGAAATGGAGAAAAGAGCAAATGAGTTGTTTACATTGGCCTTAACTCCATTGGAAAAATACATCGAGAAAAATCCAAACGAAAAATCCATTTTGGATATCTTGTACAAAACCAACACGAAGCTTGGACGCATCGAGAAAGGTCAAGAGTACAAAAAACGTTTGGAAGCGTTGAAACAACAATAGACATTTTGTAATAAATAAAAGGAGGCTGCCCGATTTCGGGCAGTTTTTTTATGCCTAAAAAAATCGCCATTATTGGAGCTGGATTCTCAGGAACCATGGTCCTTCGTCAATTGTTGAACCTAGGATTCAGGGGATGCATCGACGTGTTTCAACAGGATGAAACAATGGCACAAGGACCAGCTTATTCTGACCCAAATCCTCAATTGCTTTTGAATGTCCGAAGTGCGAACATGAGCGCCTTTCCACACGATAAACAACACTTTCTACACTACCTCGAAAAGCATTTTCCAGATCAAGCAAATCCAAATTCTTTTTGTCCGAGGTACATTTATGGACACTACCTAAAAGAAGTGTGGAACGAAACGATGCGTTTAGCGAAAGACGCAGGAATGACGATTGCCATTCATCCAACGTTTCATTCTGAAAAATCAGACCATACACACCTTGTTCTTGCCACAGGAAACGAACTTCCACGCATCCCAAAAGGTATTTCCGACAAGGTAAAAAAGAGCCCGTTATTCCAGGCTAATCCGTGGAAACACCATTTTCCAATCCCACCTTCGAATGAACCCATATTCATTTTAGGAAATGGCCTTACGATGGTGGATACAGTGTTGAAATTGCGTCGTTCCGGTGCTAAACAACAAATCGTTGCCTTGTCGCGACATGGCTACCACATGTTGTCTCATCCGAGTGATTCGAAAACATCCTTGACAAACGACATTCCGAATTTCACCAGACTGAATGAACTGCTCCCCTATTTCAATCGCAAACGAAAAGAAGTTTCGCTGGACGAATTCCTTCGTTGGATTGATACATGTCGTCCTTACCTTGCACAATGGTGGCAGGGATTCACGGCTCAGGAGAAACGTTTTTTCCTTCAACACTTGCGGCATTTATGGGGAACGGTTCGACACCGCATTCCAGCTGAAATTGCGAAAAAGATACAGGAAGAAGAATCGCAAGGTGGATTATCGATTCTCGCCGGAAGATTGTTGGATGCGAACATGGAAGGAGATTCATTGACTATTCGTTATACATCCAATGGACAAGAGCACCAACTTTCCTGCTCGCTTTTTATCAATTGTACGGGCCCAGAAACCTCCATTGAACAGATGACAAATCCAAGCATTCAAGATTTTCTACAAAAACAATGGATTCAAGCAGACGCGGTTCAACAGGGGATACTCATCGATCCAACGCGACATTTAGCGCGTGGAATGTCCAATCGAGCGATCTACCCGATTGGCAATTTATGCAAGGGCACATTCTGGGAAAGTACCGCGATCGGTGAATTGAGATCACAAGCAATTGTGATTGCAAAAGACATCATCGAGCACTAGATTAATGGATTTATTTTCTTACTTTTGACTTATGGAATTTATACATCCAGAACGGCTCTGGCTTCTTTCGCTTTTACTGGTTCCAATCATTATTCACCTTTTCCATTTTCGCCGTCAAAAGGTCCTTTACTTTTCTTCCTTAAAATTCATTCGTTTCATTGAACAGGAGAATAAGTCCACACAAAAATTGCGTCACTTACTGGTTTTAATCAGTCGCTGTTTAGCCTTGATTTTCATTGTCTTAGCTTTTGCCATGCCGATCATTCCATTGAAGGATTCAGCAAGCAAAGGAGGGAAAAATGTTTTGGCCATTTACATTGACAATTCGTTTTCCATGACTGCCATTGGCGAGGAAGGAGAACTGCTTTCCGAAGCGCGGGAAATGGCGAAACGCATGTTAGCGAAAACGCCGATAGAAACAAGGGTCTTAGTTTACACCAACAAAATGGATGGTGTCGAACAACGCTTACTGACTAAAATCGAAGCACTCGCGTACATTGACAAAATTGAGCCGACCTCCATCCGCAGAAACATGGATGAAGTATTGATGTGGCAAAAGAACTTTTTGGACAAAGAGAACAACGAAGTAGAACGATTGAAAACACGCCAAATTGTTTTGCTGTCTGACTTTCAATCGAATTCCTTTTTGCTCGACAAATTGGAAGCGGACGAAAAATCGAATTATTATACTTTTCAATTTCTTGCACAGGATCCAGGGAATTTATACATCGATTCCATTTGGTTTGCGACACCTGTACACAAAGATGGCGAACCGAACGAACTCTTTGTTCGCTTGCACAATGATTCGAAATCTGATCGCGTTAACTTGGAATTGGATGCACGCATTGGCAAACAGAAACGCACCATGTTCTTGGATATCGCGCCAAACGAAAAACGCACCACTAGTTTTCCCTTCACTGAAAAAGGAACTGGCTTCAAAACGGGAATTGTCAGCATCAGCGACAAACAGTTATACTGGGACGATGACTTTTACTTTTCATACAACGTAGCTAAAAACGCGGAAGTGTTGATTTTAAATGGTGAGACTGCGAGTCCAAAAGTCGCACAAGTGTTTGCCGTTGAACCGTTTTACCACACCAATTCCCTCGCAAACACCAACTACACCAAGGACTTGCTCAATAATAGCGACCTTGTTGTGCTCAATGGATTAAATGAAGTCCCATCTGGATTAAGCAGTGATTTAATCGATTTCCATGAAAAAGGTGGAGCGGTTTTCGTGATTCCTGGTGAACATATCCATGTTTCGGACTACAACAATCTGCTATCTGGCCTTCAATTACCGCGTTTGGGAGAACTAATGTCCGACGGACTGAAAATCAACCAAATTCAATACAAGGATCCATTCTTCGTTGGCGTGTTCGAAAAAGAAAACCAAGAATTGAATTTACCCAATGTAAAAAAAGCATACCGCTTAGGTGCAGATCTTCAATCCACTAGTTTTCCTTTGTTGAAATTCAGAAACGATGCTCCCCTATTTGTGCGTGCAGGAACCCAGTCTTTTTTGTTGAGCACGGCACTTCAAGACGACTTCGGAAACTTTACTGGAAATGCCATTTTCCCAACTCTCCTTTTAAGAGCTGGTGAATTCGCTTCACAAAACTTCCCCTTATTCGCTACTATCGGTGTTGATGCAAACATTCCTATCCGTAAAGAAATCAGTAGTGAAAAACCCATTGAACTGAAAAACGGTAAGTTCTCGTTTATTCCAAGTACACAAAACCTCAATGGAAAAACAAAAATTTCCATCGCGGGAATGGAAGCGATTGAACGTTTAAAAGCAGGTGTATATTCCATTCAAAATGAGGATACTCTCGGACTTCTTGCGGTGAATTACGACCGTAAAGAGTCCCTCATGAAGCAACAAACAGAAGATGAAATTCTCAAAGGATTGAGCGATCGAGGGATAAAAAATTGTACTTTTAACACAGTCAAAGATGGACAAAGTCTCGCGGAGATTGAAATTGATAAGCCATTCGAATACTGGCGAAGCTTTTTACTCCTCGGATTATTATTCGTTCTGTCGGAAATGGCATTGATAAAATTTTGGAAATGAAAATCCTACTAAAAAACGCGAAAATCATTGATCAAACGTCCTCTCATCACGGGAAGCGCATGGACATTTTAGTCATGGACGGAAACATTCAACAAATTGCGACAAGCATTCAAGATGCTGACGCCATTGAAATGAGTTCTGCTGACCTTCACGTTTCCATGGGTTGGGTAGATTTAAAAGCCGATTTTTGCGATCCAGGAATGGAACACAAAGAAACTATTCAAAGTGGATTAGATGCAGCCTCCATGGGCGGATATACACATGTGCATGTCGTGCCAGGAACGCAACCAAGCATCGATGGAAAATCACAAATTGCCTACTTGTATCAAAAAGCGGAAGGACATTCCACTCAAATTCATGCGCTAGGTGCTTTAACGAAAGGATTAAAAGGAGAAGAATTAGCGGAATTATACGACATGTATCAAATGGGAGCCAAAGTCTTTACTGATGATACACATTCCGTTTCCGCAGGCATCATGTACCGCGCTTTATTGTACACCAAAAACTTTGGCGGGAAAGTTTTGACTTTCAGCCGAAATGAATCCTTGGCAGGAAAAGGACAAGTGAACGAAGGCGAAGCGTCCACGCGCACTGGCTTAAAAGCAGATGCAAGTATTGCCGAAATCATCGAAATCGAACGCAATTTGCGTTTAGTGGAATATACGGATGGATCCATTCACTTGAGTGGACTTTCTACCGCAGAAAGTGTTCGTTTGGTAAAAGAAGCAAAGAAACGTGGATTGCAAGTGACTGCGGATGTTCACGTCATGAATCTTTGTTTCACTGAACAAGCCATGCTGGACTTCAATTCGCACCTAAAAGTTTTACCTGTTTTGAGAAAAGAATCAGACCGTATTGCTTTATGGGAAGGCGTGAAAGACGGAACAATTGATACCATCGTTTCCGACCATCGTCCAGCGGACACGGAAGAAAAAGAATTGGAATTTGATTTAGCGAATTTTGGTGCGCCGCAACTTGAAACTGTTTTTGCCGCTCTGAACAGCATGAATGAATCGGATTTAGACACGGTTATTTCGGCCATCAGCGAACGAAGCAGAAACATCGCTGGCATTCAACATTCCTCGATTGAAGAAGGTACACGTGCCGACTTGAGTATCTTTGATCCAAGTTTGGCTTTCGAATGGTCTGCGGATTCAACTCACCACAGATTTAGTCCATTCAAAAACCACAAAATGAAAGGGAAAGTCCTTGGCATTATTCACGGCGCACAAGCAAGCCTTCAACAAGCCTAATGTCGAAAAAATCCTTTATACAGCAGTTTTTCAAAGAAAACAAAATGGTTGGCTCGCTCATACCGAGTTCGCGTTTTCTTGCAAAAAAAATGCTCCAACACATTCCGTTTGATTCAGCAAAGGTCATCGTAGAACTTGGACCCGGAACCGGCATTTTCACGGAAAAAATCATGGCGAAATTAGCGCCGGACACTCACTTGATTGTGATTGAACTAAATGATGTTTTCTATCGTAAACTTGCCGAAAAAGCACAGCATCCACATTGTCACATGGTACATGGTTCTGCCAGTGACCTGAAGAAAATCCTTCATGACTTAGGTTTTGAAAAAGCGGATTGCATTGTTTCTTCACTACCGCTAGCTAATTTCCCAAAAGAATTGCGCATCGATATCATGGAGGCAGTGACGAATTGTTTAACTCCCACTGGTACATTTATTCAATTCCAATACACCCTTCAATCGAAAAAACACTTTCAACGCATCTTCAAACATGTGTCCATTAATTACGCTGCATTCAACTTTCCACCAGCCTTCGTCTATCGCTGTTCGAATAGCTGATTTCTTTTGCGTATCTTTGCGCAAAATTTGAAGCATGTTAAGTGTAAATAACCTATCCCTCCAATTCGGAAAACGCGTACTTTTTGATGAAGTAAATGTGAAATTTGTGAATGGCAACTGTTATGGTGTCATTGGCGCGAATGGAGCGGGAAAATCAACGTTCTTAAAGATCTTAACGGGTGACCAAGATCCAACTACAGGTCGCGTAGAACTTGAGCCTGGAAAACGCATGGCGTTCTTGAAACAAAATCACTTTGAGTTTGATAAAGTACAAGTATTGCAAACAGTGATCATGGGACACAAACGTCTGTATGAGATCATGGTGGAAAAAGATGCGCTGTACGCTAAAGAAGATTTTTCCGATGAAGACGGTATGAAAACCGCTGAATTGGAAGGTGAATTTGCTGACCTAGAAGGATGGAATGCCGAAACAGATGCGGCTACACTTTTAAGTAACCTTGGAATCGATGAGTCCAAACATTATTTGTTGATGGAAGAACTTTCCAACGACTTAAAAGTACGTGTCCTACTTGCTCAAGCCTTATTCGGAAATCCAGATGTGTTGATTCTCGATGAGCCAACGAACGACTTGGATTTGAAAACAATTTCGTGGTTAGAGGACTTTTTATTAGACTTTAGAAATACGGTGATTGTTGTATCGCATGACCGTCACTTCTTGGATACGGTTTGTACGCACATCTGCGACATCGATTATAGCAAAATCAATATGTTTACCGGAAACTACTCGTTCTGGTATCAATCATCACAATTAGCATCTAGACAGCGTTCGGATAAAAACAAAAAAGCAGAGGATAAGAAAAAAGAACTCTTGGACTTCATCGCTCGCTTCTCTGCGAATGCCTCTAAATCGAAACAAGCAACGAGTCGCCGCAAAATGCTCGATAATTTGGACTTGGAAGAAATCCAACCATCTTCTAGACGATACCCAGGAATTACTTTCCACCAAGACCGCGATGCTGGAAATCAAATTTTGAACATCAATCATTTGTCCAAAAGTGTGGATGGAAAAACACTCATTCACGACATGAATATCACGGTGAATAAAGGTGATAAAATCGCTTTTGTATCCAAGGATTCAGTCGCGTTAACGGCATTTTTTGAGATCCTTACCGAAAACATGAAACCGGACCAAGGTGAATTCATTTATGGAACGACCATTACAACGGCTTACTTACCGAACGACAATCACCATTACTTCGATTCCAAAATTTCCTTGATCGATTGGTTGCGTCAATACGCGCAAACAGATGAGGAACGCGAGGAAGTGTATTTGCGTACTTTCTTGGGACGCATGCTTTTCACAGGTGAAGAAGCAATGAAACACGCGACGGTATTATCCGGAGGTGAAAAAGTGCGTTGTATGTTGTCAAAAATGATGTTAGCCAAAGCGAATTTGTTGTTGATGGACGAACCGACGAATCACTTGGACTTGGAGTCCATTACGGCATTGAACAATGCGATGAAAGATTTCCAAGGAACCTTGTTGTTTACTTCTCATGACCACGAATTGGTGAACACGGTAGCAAATCGCATCATTGAAATTACGCCAAATGGCATCATCGATAAAATGATGAGCTTTGATGAGTATTTGGCAGATGACAAAATCACGCAACTACAACAAGAATTGTACGCGTAATGTCCCAGGTGATTCAATACCAAGTCTCTTGTGTTAACGCTCATCAGCGTTACATTCAATTTTCAGCGACTTTTCCGGCAACGGAGTCTCACCTTACCTTGCACTTGTCCGCATGGCGTCCTGGTCGCTACGAGCTAGGTAACTTTGCGAAAAACATCAAGGATTTTCGGGTATTCGATGATCAAAACCAAGCGCTTACCTTTGAAAAATCAAACAAAGACACATGGCAAATTCCAACCTTGGAAACGAAAACTGTCCGTGTGGAATATTCCTATTATGCCAGTGAATTAAACGCTGGATCCAGTTACTTGGACGACCAACAATTGTATATCAATCCGGTGAATTGTTTCTTGTTCACAGATGAAACGCATGCGTATGAATTGAGCTTAAACATTCCTTCCAATTGGAAAATCGCGAGTTCACTTCCCTTTGAAAACAACCGTTGCCAAGTTGCTCATTTTGACAAACTAGCGGATAGTCCATTTATCTGCTCTCCCAACCTTTCTAAAAAATCGTACGCAGTGAATGCGTATCAATTCCACGTTTGGTTCAATCATCAAAAACACATTGATTGGGAGCGATTATTGGTGGACTTCGAAAAATTCACTCAGGCACAAATTGCTGATTTCTCTGAATTCCCTGTTCAAGATTTTCACTTTTTAATTCACTCATTGCCTTACGCTGCCTATCATGGCGTAGAACATTTGGAAAGCACGGTGATTACCTTAGGTCCAAGTTATGAGGTGTTCGGAAGTTTGTACAAAGAATTACTCGGTGTCTCATCCCACGAATTATATCATGTCTGGAATGTGAAGAGCATTCGTCCGGCAGAAATGTTGCCTTACGATTTCAAGGCAGAAAACTACGCCGTTTCTGGCTTCGTTTACGAAGGAGTAACGACATATTTAGGCGATTTATACCTATTGAAAAGTGGCGTTTTTACCCTCGAACAATATTTGGTCGAATTAGGAAAACAGCTGCAAAAACACATGGACAATCCAGGACGATTGAACTACTCAGTTGCAGAGTCCTCATTTGACACATGGCTCGACGGTTACACACCGGGAGCTCCGGGACGCAAAGTTTCCATCTACACGGAGGGATGCTTATTAGCCTTCGTGTGCGACCTGAAAATCCAACAAGCAACGAAGCACCAATTCGGCATTCAAGAAGTCATGAAACGACTTTACGTTGACTTTGCAAAAAAAGGCATCGGTTACACGTGGCAAGACTACCAACAAATCTTGGAGCAAGTGAGCGGCATTTCTTTTGACGATTTCTTTCAACGTTATTTCTTTGGTATCGAATCCTACAATAACATTCTAACAGAAGCTTGTGCTTACCTTGGACTAGAAATCAAACCCGCACCAGCATCAAGTTACGCCGAGGCGAAATTGGGAATGAAAGTCCTTCCAAAAGGAACGGATGCACAGATTGTGGCGATTTATCCCGGTTCTCCTGCAGATGTCAGCGGACTGGCCATAAACGATGAAATCATCGGAGTCAATCAGGTGCATTTGCAAAACAATTTGGATCAATGGCTTTCCTATTTTAGTGCTGAAACGAAAAGTCTTTTAGTGAATCGCAGTGGTCGTATCATGGAACTGTCCATAGAAGAAGACAACCATTCATACTACGCGATTCAATCTGTGAAACGACTGGAGACATTGAGTGAAGCGCAGCGCAGCGCACTCAATCATTGGGGCAACCTATCCATCGATTAATTGACGAAATGCTTCTTTCGGGAAATTCAAAAAGGTCAATTTCTCAGTGGCTCTTGTGACCGAAGTATAGAGCCAACGCAAGTAATTTTTTGATTTCATTTCCTCCGGAATAAATCCGTAGTCAATGTACACATGTTTCCATTGTCCACCTTGTGCCTTATGCACCGTGACCGCATGCGCATATTTGATTTGAAGCGCATTGAAATATGGCGACTTCATGATTTTTTGATAACGTTTATTTTTCACACGTTCATCACTAAAATCCTTTTCAATGGCGTAGAATAATTGACTTAATTTATCGCGTTTCAAGTTCGGTGATTCTTCCGTCAAACTAGCGGTATGAACGATCACAGTGATGCTTGGGACCTCTGGATAATCCACAAAACTCAAGTCCACATGAACGAACTCAAAACCATATTGCTGTTCAACTTTTCGTACCCGCTCCACACGCGCTAGCTCACCGTTTGCGATGAAGCCCATTACGGACGCTGGATCCAACCAAAAATAATTATTCTTGACAATCATCAAAAGATCTCCACGTTCGAGGACATCCTCACGGTAAAAAAGTCGTTTGCGAATTTCTTGATTCCACTGATTCGCGCGTTTATTTGATAAGGTCAACACGATGGTGTCCTCCACTCCTACTTGATCAATCGACGATTCAATCCACTCTTGGAATTCGCCACCTTCACAGCGAAAGGTGCTTTGCTCATCAATTTCATGGATAAAAGGTGTCACATAATCGGCTTGTTCTCGAATGAACGTCGCATTTTTTAGAATGGCTGAATGTTCTTGCACGCGCACAACCTCGGACAACTGACTCGCAAATACCCGAACAGTCGGAAACATGGCTTGAAACGCTTCGGCATTCAACGCAATCGATTCCTCTTGTCCAACCGGCGGTAACTGTCCCAAATCGCCAATAAAAATCAACTGACAATTGACCCCTTGAAAAACGTAGTTCATGAGGTCCATCAAGACATTTGGTCCTTCGTATTCCGATTCGTTGCTAATCATGGACGATTCATCCACAAAGAACAAGGTGTTTTTATAGAGGTTTTTCGCCGGTGTGATTTTCGCATTCGTTAATTCATTTCCAGAAAAATAAATCTGCTTGTGAATGGTGCTCGCTGGATATCCCGCGAAATTGGACAACACTTTAGCCGCGCGTCCAGTAGGTGCTAATAACTTAAATCCGATTTTCTCCTGTTTCAAGGTTTTTACCAAGGCAGAAACCATGCTTGATTTTCCAGTTCCAGCAAAACCTGATAGTTGCCAGACCTTGCGTGCATGGGTATCCGTGAAGAAGGAATAAAAAGTACGCAACGCAGCGTTTTGGTCCGAAGTAAATTCAAATCCAAAATTGGCTCGGACAGCCTGCATGTACGTTTCTTCTCGTTGATCCATTTCGCTCGGGATTGTGCCTCGTATTTTTCCATTCAGAAGGTTCGGGTATAAAGTTAAATATTGTAGCTTTGTAAAGCTTGATTTATCTCAATTCCTTTCGAAAGGATGAAAGATTTTATCAACCAAGGTAAGTGACATGGAAAAAAAACTCGTTCTTGATTTTAATTCACAGCAACTTCTAATTCTATTAGAGGATGCCGCAGGTGAATGTCAGGAAAAACGCATTCCTTACGACATGAAGCGACCTTTTTCGTTGGAAGAAGTGAAGGATCATATTCGAACGGCCATGTCGGAAGCAAACTTACACCGCCTTACTTGGTTTGGAACGGATTTCACCTTCATTCCTGAAAACATCTTTCTTGAATCGGAGTTGCAAACCTATTACGAATTGAACTTTGGAAAATTAGCAAATGACCACGTGTTGCAATTCGAAAAGCTACATGTCCAACAAGCCGTTTTGGTCTATGCCGTTCCAAATTGGTTAATGGAACTCGCAACCGGCACATTACTTCAATCACATGTCCCTTCTTTAGTTCACCTCTTATTACAGAAACAATTTTCGGATAACGAAGCGAATAGCGTTTTCTTGTTCATTCAAGATGATTCATTTGTCCTTTCGGTGAAACAAAACAAACAACTTCAATTGTGTATTCCATCGGAATTCCATGGAACGACCGATATTTTATACTTCATCCTTGCAAATCAGCAAAAGATGCAACTTCCGAAAGTCAATGCCCTGCACGTTTATCCCGCAAGTGCGACCTTCGATCAAGAATCGTTTGAATCACTTTGGAAGCAATTCAAAGACTTTAGTGAATTCGACACCCATTTTTATTCTCAAGCAGCTTACCAAAAATCGATTTTGTGCGCATCATCCGTGGTTTCTTAAAAGGAAAGCGTTTCGCTACTCCGCCAAATTTCCCTTCTCGTCCAACAACCGACTTTGCGAAGGAAGGACTGTTTAATGTCCTTGAAAATCGTGTTGACTTGGAGGACATGGACGTACTGGACCTCTGTGCAGGAACCGGAAATATTTCCTTTGAATTCGTTTCTCGTGGCGTAAAACATTTATTGGCGATTGATAGTCATCCACGCTGCATTCAATACTTGAAAGGAAACATTCGCGACTTGAAAATCGAAGCGCAAATGCAGGCTTATAAGTCGGACTGTGTCGTGTATTGCCGCAATGCTCAAAACGTACAATACGACTTAATTTTTACTGATCCACCATTTCATTTGAACTTTCACGAAGAATTGATTCAAACGATTTTCGATAAGAAGTTATTGAAACCGGGGGGACTTCTCATTGTGGAGCATGGGAAACAAACGAATTTGGAAGCACTTCCTCAATTCAGCTTTTCTCGTAACTTTGGAAATGTACATTTTAGTTTTTTAAGCGATGAAGCGTAAAGGATTATTTCCAGGATCGTTCGATCCATTCACCAAGGGGCATGAAGCCGTCGTGTTAAAAGCGCTCGAGGTTTTTGATGAAATCGTTATTGGCGTAGGAATCAACAGTAAAAAACAGAGTTACTTTACGGTTGAAAGCCGAATCGCACACATTACAGCGCTTTTCGCAGAGTATCCAGCGGTGAGTGTGAAAACGTATCAGAAACTGACGGTGGACTTCTGTAAGGACATCGAAGCGTCCCATATTATCCGCGGACTTCGGGATTCCAAAGATTTTGAGTACGAGAAAACGATCGGTCACATGAATCATGCGATTTCGGGTATAGAAACCGTGTTCTTTTTAACCAGTCAGGAGCACAGCGCCATTAATTCGTCCATCATTCGTGAAATGCACCAGAATCATGCGGACATTTCTCCTTTTGTAACTTCTACCCAACTACTCGTTAAATAAGTCGATGCATAAAATAGGTTCCTTCCTTTTTTTAATGACGCTTTTGAGCACTTGGAATGTCCTTCAAGGACAAACCTTGTTGCGCGGCATTTCCAATTGGAAAACGGATGAAATCCGAGCTTACCGCGTTTCTGATTTTATTAGCGAGACCGAAGTCGAAATCGGACGAGCAAAAGTGGATACAAATGATGTATTTGAGTTTACGTTTGTTTCAAGCGGCATTGAGAAAATCATATTACGAGGAGCGAATTACTATTCGTGGTTGTACATCCAACCGAAAACGACCTATTTCGTAGAATTGCCAGCTCCGGAGGAATTCATTGGATCGCTCGAACGAAACAAAGAAATCGAAATGCTTTTCTTTCGATTGAACGAGAAGGATATCAATTATAAAATTCTGGGTTTTGAAGCGTGGATGGATGAAACCATCGCGGACATCTATCAACTTAAGGACGTTCATCCGGAAGAATTCATTTCAAAAGTACGTGCGTTTAAGAATGAAACGGCTCAAATATACACCGAGGAAAATGATCCGTTTTTCTTGAATTACGTGAAATATTCCGTTGGAATCACCATTGACAATTTCAATATTATCGGTGGACCTTCCAAGAGCGATAAATTCGAGTTTTATTTATCCGAAGACAGCATTCAATTCAAGAATCCAACGTACATCGCGTTTGCACAATTGTTCTACGAAAAGTACTTTTATCAATTGGACAAAGACATCAAAACAAAAGTAGAAAGTGCCATACGCACGGCCTCTCTCACCGCTTTGTTAGATGCACTAGAATCGGATCCCTCCATACAAACAAGAAAGCGTGCCGAATTCGTAACGCTCCTGACGTGCAAAGAAGCTTTCAGTCAAGGGTATTTAGATCGTGCTTTGATCTTTGACTTGTTAAATAGCATTCAACAAACGAGTCCAGTCGAAGAACACCGCTACATTGCAGGAAATTTATTGAACGATTTCAAGCGCATGCAAATTGGCATGACAGCACCAGATTATCCCTTATCTGAATCGAAGCACTTTTATCAATACAAAGGAAAATGGGTTTATTTGCATGTGTTTGACCCCTCAAATGAATTATGTATCACGGAAATTTCCGCATTGAAAAAACTACAAAGTAAATACGGAAAGAACTTTCAGTTCATCACCATTTATCCAAAGAAAGCTAACTATAGCAAATCGGAACAACGCAACCTCGATGCATTGACATGGGATAAATATCCCTTAGATATTTCCGATGAAATCTGGAAGAACTTAGAAATCAATAGTTATCCGCTCTACTTGCTTTTCGATCCGAATTTAACCTTGATTGCTTCTCCTGCATTGAGTCCAACGCCAAATGGTCGTTACGAAACAATCGAAAAGGTCTTTATTCAGACGCTGCGTCCTTAAAGTTTCCCTTTATTAAATCCCCAAAATGCCCCCATTGCGCCACCAAATAAGTGTGCAAAATGTGACACTTGTGTTTCTTTCAAAGAAGCGAGGATTTCCATTCCAAAATACAAGGCTACTACGAGAATAAACGTAAATGGAATTTCACGGTTTCGGATATTCAACAAGGTCGAAAGCACGATGTACATAAACACAACACCGCTGAATCCAAGCAATGAATTGTCCCAAAGCAAGGTATGGAGAATCCCTGTTACAATGGCCGTAATGATGGTCATCCAAACAAAGCGTTGCGTTCCATATTTCAATTCAATGATCGGCCCTAAAATCAACAGTAAGGACATGTTACCCAATAAATGATCAAGCGATGCGTGTCCAAATATGTATCCCAGCATGCTGACGTACCATGTCCAATTCGTAAATTGGGCATCCCCATTTAAAATGAAAATAGAGGAAAAGGACATATTCGACATGACCGCCATGCTTCCCAAAACACAAAATAAAGTCAGGAATAATGTTCCTTTGGATTGAAAGGTTATTTTCATGTTAATCAACTTTTGCACTTAATCCTTGATTCAACAGTCGCAAACACATCGACTGAACCTCATCAAACGTTCCAGTTTTTACTAAACATTTTCCATTTGTATGGACGATCCACGCACACTGTTCCGCTTGCACCATGTCATGTTTACAGATGCGCATCAAGCACGAAATGACGTGATCAAATGAATTCACATCATCGTTAAAGAGGATTAATCCTCTTTCGTCCTCGGTTCGTTCTTTGCGCTTTACACGCTCTTTTGGTTCTACTACACTCATCTTTAATTCAATCGTTTCCATTTGATCATTGTTGATACAGCTTCTAACTGATCTAATTGCGTTTCATTCTCAGGATAGAAGTGGAAAATCCAAACCTCATCCTTTTTATGGGCATCGTAACTGATGTTTTGACGCAACAGCCAATCGTAAAAATCTCCTTTCAATTGTGCTGAAGAAATCTCCACTTCGAATGGTTTCACTTTACTTGCTTTCTCCTTGATGCGTTTCATGTCCGCCAAATACAATTGCTGATTCACCGTCAATGAATCCAAGACATATTTCGGGGAAAGAATGCGGTTCTTCTCGGCCTGATAGGTAAATGTCCCTACGCGATTAAAGCGCGACAATTGTCCCAAATAGTTGGACTCGTCCACGCGCAATTCATATTGCACGGTCGAATCGCGTTTCACCACGGCAACCAAGGTTGGAATGACAACCGGAACATTCGTTTCAGTGGCCACATTTGTTTCCGTTGGTATCGAAACTTCTCCACGTTTTTTCGGTTTCACACCTGCCGCTAAGAGTTGATTGGCTTCTCCAATGGAAATGCGCTTCCCGCGGTAATATGCAACTACGTAAGCGTCTTGAATTCCTTTCGCTACGACTTCGTTTTTACGTTGACGTGCTTCCGCGAAACTTGTGAACTCACCAGAAGAATAACGGTATTGTCCCTTCTCTGTTTTCGTTACCAACAATTCACCAATTCCTTGAATGTTATCCGATGTCAATGCTTTATTGTACACCGCCACCTGAACCGTATAATACAGATCCAAATTCGCTTCTGTGCTGTTCGCATCTGGTGTATTCGCTGTTGGACGCGCCACTTCAGGAGTTACTGTTGACGCTGTAGCTTGATTGCGCATCAACTCATTCAACGCCAATTGCAATTCCTCTGACGTTTGTTTGCGACAGATTCCGTTTGCTTCCATCAGTTTACCTTCGTTGAAGGACATGCGTTTTCCGTCGCAATAAGCCACAATAAACGCATCGGCATAACCAAGTTTACGAATGTTCGTTCGTGCCTGAATCGCATCAGTGGAGCCATTGAAATATCCAGCCAGGTAACATGTAAGTCCATTGTTCAGAACCTCTCCCGATACAGGTCCAAATTCGCGGAAAAGTTGATTTGGAACTGGTTTTCTAAACGCCCCTACTTGGACACGGAAAATGAGTCCATTCGGCAAAGGAACATTGATTGGATGATCCGGGAATCGTTGATTCATTGTCGCAACCGCATTCATTGCAAATGGAACAGTCGTGGTGCTAACTGTATTGGACACCTGATTGGATGATGTGACTGTTGAACTGGCTGGAATGCCATTTTGCATCATCCATTCGTAGCTGGATTGATCGACAAAATCCACCAAGCGTTCATGCTGTTCATGTAGTTGCTCTGTTCGTTTCGCGATGTCCTGTGTCAATTCAGCATGACGTCCCGCAAGTACTTGAAGTTCGCGAATGGCAATTTCATTTTCCGCGGTCAACAAGTTGCGCATGTTGTCCTCTATTTCTGATTTGACTTGACGCAACGAGTCCAACTTGATCGTATTTTCTTGGTAGGAAACCCGCTGATTCGCATATTGAACATAGCTACTTTGAGTTTGTAGCACATTCAAATTGGCAGGCTCTTCTGTCGCTAGTGGAAGTACATAAGAACGGTTCGGAATTGGTGTTGTTTCCCGGGAAGAAATCGTCGGCTGTATGGCTTTAATCGACGCAATTTGCGTTTGAAGGATTTTCGCCTTTTCTGGATTCGTTTCTGCAGCCAAGGCCTGCTCCAAGGCTTGAAGGTTTAAGGTATTCACGCGCGTCGACGCTTGTTCGTACGAAACTTGCATATCGCGGATACTCGGATAGCTTGCCCCCAAAAGTTCCAAGGATTCCTCCATTGCGGCGCGACGTTTTTCAAGTAATAATGCAGCTTCCAATTCAGCTTTCAATTGTGCTTTCTCCTTTGGACTCACGCTCGTCGACGTCATTTGATCCACCTGACGGATGGATTCCTCAATCGAAGTCATGCGGGCTGTTTCTTTCACTTGATCCACTTGAATGGTTTCGGGTAGGCCGTTGGACGTTGTTTCTGGTTGGCCGATGCCCGTTGTTTGTTGGCCGTTGCCCGTTGTTCGTTGACCGTTGGCCGTTGTTTGAGTGGTTTCGGTTGTTTCTGGTTGAACGATGCCCGTTGTTCGTTGGCCGTTGTCCGATGTCTGTGCGGTTTCGGTTGTTTCTGGTTGGACGTTGCCCGTTGTTCGTTGACCGTTGGCAGTTGGCAGTTGGCCGTTTTCCGTTGTTTGAGTTGTTTCGGTTGTTTCTGGTTGAACGATACCCGTTGTTCGTTGTCCGTTTTCCGTTGTTTGAGTTGTTTCGGTTGTTTCTGGTTGACCGATGCCCGTTGTTCGTTGGCCGTTGTCCGTTGTTTCGGTTGTTTCTGGTTGGACGATACCCGTTGTTCGTTGTCCGTTTTCCGTTGTTTGAGTGGTTTCGGTTGTTTCTGGTTGAACGATACCCGTTGTTCGTTGTCCGTTGTCCGTTGTTTGAGTGGTTTCGGTTGTTTCTGGTTGAACGATGCCCGTTGTTTGTTGGCCGTTTTCCGTTGTCCGTTGGCCGTTGGCCGTTGTTTGAGTGGTTTCGGTTGTCCGATGCCTGTTGTCCGTTGGCCGTTTTCCGTTGTTTGAGTTGTTTCCGTTGTTTCTGGTTGGACGATGCCCGTTATTCGTTGGCCGTTTTCCGATGTCCGTTGGCCGTTTTCCGTTGTTTGAGTTGTTTCTGGTTGTCCGATGCCCGTTGTTCGTTGTTCGTTTTCCGTTGTTTGATGGATGTTCAGTTGAGCCAACGTTTCTTCTTGAGATTTCAAACGGTTTTCAGCCAATTGAATTTGCTCTTGCAACAATTCTTGTTCGCCTTCTGTTGCGTTTGTTGCGGCAGCTTTCAATTGATTGACATGTATCGTCTCGCGCTGTTTTAACAATTCTGCGCGTTTGATTGGATCTTCATTGGCGGCATTGATTTGTGCGATATCAGCAGAATAATTCGGGTCTATCGCTGTCCATTTTTTGACCTTAGCGGTTTGAACGGATAATTGTTGTTGTTGAGCTGTTCGTTGTTGAACAAATTCCGCCTGTTTTGCCTGTTCTTTTGCTAGATCAAAGGGAATGGCGGCAGTTGGTAATGGCATTTTTTCGGAGGACAATAACACTTCCTCTACCAGGGACTGACGCTGATGAAAAGGAACATTCGCGGATGTTGCTTGTGCTTCCAATTGTTCTGACCAATTCTTTAATTCCTTTTTCAACTTCGCATTCAATTGTTCTTTTTCCAATATCTGCGCATCTAACGCTTGTCGCTCTTTGCCTTTTGCGGTGGACGCTTGCGTCTTTAATTGGGATAATTGTTGTTCGAGTTGGACTTGGTTTTCCTCTTGCGTTTTATATTGTGCAAGCTCTTCATTTTGCATGCGTTCTTGTTCTTGTGCATAGGTGCGTATCACCGCCGCCAAATCTTCACCTGCAACCGCGAGTTGATCTTTGATTAAGGTTTTTTTCTCCGTTAACAAGTCCATAATGGCCTCGGAATTCTGCTGATACTGAAGCAAGGCAATTTGTTGGTTGATTTCCTCTAAACTTTTCAGTACTTGAATATTTGGTATTCCTCGTTGCTGATTCGCCGTCATCCAATCTTGTAAAAATTGAATGTCCTTCAGTTGCGCATCCAACTGTTTTTCCATTTGCTTGGACTCCTGCAACCATTGCTCATTCAAGACTGGATCTAAGGTACCACTGCCTTTTTCCATGCGCTGATCAAAGACCGTCATCTGACGTTGGAATTCAGTCTGTTTTTCCTTCAGTTGTTCAGCAAGGTAGTTTGTCAAACGGACTTGATTTTCTAAATTCACTTCTGCCGCTAACAAGGAATCGGATAGAATGGCAATCAAATTGGCCGTATCCTTTGCCGTTACCCCCCACTCCATTTGCATTTTTTGTTGTGGAGTCAGTTCGACTTTTCGGTTGAAGGATGCTAAATTGACATCCATTTTAGATGCAAGATTTAATTTCTCACTTAGCAAAGCCATGTTGTCCACCGTTTTCGGTTTCATGCGAGTCATGACCTTCAACTGCTCCTTGGAATCAACCATGGAATAAATCAATTCCTGTTGTAATTCATAATCGGAATCCATCACCGGAATCTCTAAGCTTTCTGAAAACACTTTGTTCGATCCAGTGACCGTGATTTCCATTTGATAGGAACCTGGCCCTGGTAAGCCAATCAAATAATTTCCATCTAATTGACTGACAAACGGTCCAAATCGCTCGTTCGTTTCAGGTACAATGATTTCAATTTTAACAGATTTGTTGGTCTGATCAATTTGATCGGTTAAAATTCCAGTAATGAATTGTAATTCTTTGGGTGTCTGTGCAGCACTGACCAAGTAGGTTTCTACTGCATTCAATTTCCCATTTCGATTGGAAGCAAAATTGGCATTTCCACTCACCAAATCCGGAATGTAAAAATAGTCGTCGTTTGGCGAAGAATAAGGAAAATGTAGGTTTTCTACATCCGAACTTACGTTTTGCTCTAAATCGTATTTTGCTCGGAATAAATCATACCCTCCCATTGACTGATGTCCTTTCGAACTAAAATACAAATATCCATATTCAGCATCATAGAAGGGATATATTTCATCTGAGGTGGAATTTGCCTGTCCGAGGATTTTTATGGGTTTATCCCATTCATTGTTCGCATTCTTCCGCTGGACGTAGAGGTCCAAATTAGGCGATTCCGGTCCGTAACTGGCAAAAACACGGTACTTCATCCCCCGTTTAAAGGCATAAATTGGTTCATACTGATGCTTCCCATTTTCTTTCGGAAAGACTTCCGAAGCTTTGTAAAAACTAAAGGCATCGTCGACGAACGTATAGTGATTGTAAAACGCTTCACCATAGGGTTGCGATTTCTTAAGGACATTTAGCGTCAACATGTTTTTCATGCCTTGCATCGCATATTGACAAGCGTTGATTTCACTCTGAACATCAAGCTGCAACGCTAATTTTGGATCCTTTTGAGTTAAGGTGTTGAATTGTTGAATGGCAGTTTCAAAATAGTACTGATGCTGGTAGATTTTCCCCAAGTAATAATACGTTTCCAACGGAAAAACGGCATCCTTTTTTGCCAAAATGAAATCATAATATTTTCGCGCATTTTTAATATCCTCCGTGTAATAAATACACGTAGCATATTTGTAATTTAATTCGGGATTTTTTTGATTCTGTGCCAATAACTGACGGTAGTCGACTTTTGCCGCTTCATACTCCTTCTTTTCGAAGGCCGCATCCGCTCGTTTCTTAATGGCTGTAATAGATTGTGCATATCCGTACTGCACCGAAAGGAACAGCAAGAAACAAACAAAAAGGTACGAAATGGACTTTTGTTTCAACTACACATTGTATTTACTAAGTCTTCTTACGCCTTCTTTGAGAAAAGGTTCATTTTGTTCTCCTCTCCTTTCCATAAACGCTCAATGTTTTTTCGATGCGCAAGAATGACCAATAAACCGAGTATAACGGTAAAGACAATCATGATTCGGGCATCCTCATTAATCATAAAGTAACTAATGAATGGAAAACTCAAAGCTGCAGTGATCGCACCTAAGGAAACATAGCGAGACGATAAAAAGACCACTAGGAAAAGTGCCAGACAAACAACAGCAGCGTATGGATTAATGCCAATGACAATTCCAAGGGAAGTCGCCACTCCTTTTCCACCACGGAAATGGGCAAAAATTGGAAAGACATGTCCAAACACCGCACTGAAAGAAGCGCACAATTGAAGAATGAGAAATTCGTCTTTGTATCCAACAAGCATGTGCGTGAAAAAATGAGGCAAGCAAGCCGCCAACACGCCTTTAGATACATCAATGATTAACACGAACCAGCCTGAACGTCGGCCCAATACACGAAAGGTATTGGTCGCCCCAGCATTCTTACTTCCATGTTCGCGGATGTCACAGCCATGAAAAGCCTTCCCAACCCAAACAGCGGTTGGAATCGAACCAATCAAATAACCTAATAATATTACAATCGGTAGTAGCATCTTTCTATTTATAAAGGAAGTATCCGCGGAATTTAGCAAGTAAACTCTTCGCTGCAACTTCATCCATGATATCAAAATTAAAGTTTTTCGTTTTGCGCTTATCCGGTTTTATGGCAATAATCGCATCATTCAAAGCCTTGTCCGTAGCAAATATACGCAATTCACCATCGCGTTTAATCATCGAGTAATGCATAAAATACTTGGTGTCATCCATCAGACTTAATTCCCAAGCAAAGCCTGGATCAGACTCATCTGAGAAGGATTGCAAATAGAATTGATGCCATTCCACTTGTTTTAAGACTGGAATGCCATTCACGCTTAATAATCCAACTTGATTGTTGACCGAAATTAGTCCTTTGTCGATTTTTTTCACACTTGGCTTATTGCTTCCGTAGGATTCTAAGACGATGTCTGTCAAAATAAACGAGGACTCCAAACTTGCAGGCATTTTACGCAGTTTATCCTCATCAAAATCTTTGAATACTTCCTGTGCATCCTTCGCGTTCGACCAATGAACCAAGGTGTTTCGTAAGCCTAAACTTGCTTTTTTGATGTCCAATTCCTTCGCTCCTTCTTGCGCTTTCACTTTATTCGCCATGATTTCCAATACATTGGAAGCAAGCGGCATGGTTACGCGTGCATTGGCAGCAATTCTCGTTTTACTCAACTCTTGGTCATAGTTGATTTTACCGTACATTTCCATTTTTACATCACCCGTATTGATGCCCAATTCGATGTCACCGAAGCCAAGAACCTCACACGTTTTAACGTCCAATGTGAGGATATTGCTCAAGGTATCCATTTTACTCAAGCGATTTTTAGAGGCGATTTGAAATTCGCTCAATGCTTGATTGTATTGTAAATAGCCAGATGCAGAGAAAAGACTTGGGTCGTTCGGACTTTCCACTTTGGATAAGAAACTTGGATACACACGTAGGCTATCCGTTCGATCGGTTTGGCGCCATAGGAATCCAACAGCTAAACGCTCTCCTTTGGCGTTTTTAGGTTCTGCTTGAATGGGAATTTGAATGTTTGTAGCAAGTACAGTATCCTCAAATGTCATCCATGATTTGTCGTACTTACAGTCGTGATTCAAGCGCGTGGATCCTTTCAGGAACAATCCTTGATTGGAGGCCCGTACAATCACATTCCCATAATAGTCAAATTCCTTGCTCAATTTAAAACGATCCTTTTCTTTGACTTCGCCTTCTGCCGTTGTCGTTGAATTGACAAACTTGATGGAGTTCATCGGTAAGACTGTTAAATTGCTATCTCGGTCGTAATAGGGATACTTCGCCGTTCCCTCGTAATATTTACGGGATGAAATTTTGATTTGAGCCTCCTTAAACGTGTGGTATTTCGTGATGTAATTGGCAACAATCATGGCATTTTTCAAGGTATCCATCGCTGCTGCCTTACGGATGCGGACACGTGAACTATCCGGATAAATACGTGCATCTCCCACTTGGATGAAGTCCACCGAATTACACAAAATCAATTGCGTTTTCAAATCGTATTTCGCACTGAGGGATTTGAATTGTAAGGTGTCTTGTTTTTCATCCGTGGAGAAGAAATTGTTACGAGTTAAATCAGCACCACTTTCAAAGTTGGTCTCGCCTCCTTTGTTCTTCTGAAAGTCTAAACTCTCCCCATCCATGAACCAAGTAAACTTGTCCATTTGACAATAATAATGATTCGCAGGGAACATAATGCGCTTCGTTCCATTTTGCGTGAATTCTCCTTTTCGCGTTTTGAAACTGATGTTCGTTTTCATTTCATCTGATTGAATCGCTAATGGATTCTCGCCATATTGACTGAAACGGTTGCGCAAACTGAAGGAGGAATTTTCAGAAAGGATGTCCTCGTTGGTGAAAACGAATTCCTTTGAATTTAAACTAGCCTCCTTGAAGGACAATAATCCTATCCCTGTGATTCCTTTTTTATCGATTAAAATGGTTCCGTTCATCGCAACATTGTCTTTGAACATCACTAATGGATTCTCTCCGAAACTCGAAACTTTCAACAACGCTTTACGCGGTTGATAGGAAATGAGCGCTTGTTCGGATTGAACAATCGGATAACGGACACCTGTTTCAACTTCTTTGTTGACAAATTGCGCCAATCCAATCGTTGAATCTGGAAGAAACGTCAGCTTTTTGGAAATGGATGTCGACTGAATAAAGTTGATTGTTCCCGTTCCTTGCAGTCCATTATTCGAAAGAACAATTTTATTTTGATACTTGGAATCTGTCTCATAGAATGGATATCCCTCTGCCGGCGCCTGTGCAATGAATCCAAAAGAATAATCGTTCATGATTTTTAATGGCTCTGGAATTTTAGGGAAAATTCCCGCAGAATTCAAGGCACCTTCAAATCGCAATGTAGCTTCTGAGAAATCATCCAAACTATCCAATTCAAAAGGACTCACGGCATAATAAAATCGCGTACTATCATAGGCACCTTTTAAGATGTCTTTTGAACTGTAATATACTTTCGCCTCACCGATGGATTTCAAAATAGGATATTGGGCATTTTTGCCTTTTCTACCTGATTTAGATTCGACATCATCAATTAACAATTCACCTTTGATGTTTTTGAACGAACTGAACATGAGAATACGCTCCGTTCCATCTTCTTTTCGCAATGGATTTACCCTTAAGGTTGCTTCGTCGGTGGACAATAAATTGATTTTAAAGGCCTCGTAATCGAATTTTGAATATTTGGTGAATAGTTCCATTTTTCCCGCAACGACCCAACCGCGGAAACTCAAATCTCGGTTCTTGTACATGGTAACGTACATGGAATCTGGATAGAGATAGGTTTGCTGTGCATCGGATAAGGAAACTTGATCGACTTGATTCAAACGCATTTCATTTTTATCCAATTGAATCACCGCATAAGCGTTCGTGGCGCGTTTGCGTTTGTTTTGAGCATCCATGCGTGCGGACATCTCTTTCAAGTATGGATCCGCAGCGATTTGTTCTTTGGACTCCTTCATGGTTTGTGGACGCAAATCCGAAAGGATGTTGATATTGTCGTAATCACTCTCTCCAGTACTTGCTTCCGCATAGGCAAGCAATTTTGGCGAAATACTCACTTTTTTTGTCTCCGAATTCATCAACAATAATCCATAAGAAGCCATGTCCACCAACAAAGGCTTACATTGATCGATGGTTTTTTTCAGGGACGAAGCCACTTCACCTTCCGTGAATTCCATGCGGTTGTTCTTACGAGCCAACGCAGCGATTAAGGTGAATGGGTGTCCAGAACCCACACTTTGAAACTTCTGAAACACGGCTGGATCGAAGTAATTCATCGATTGAAAACTCGCCATTTTTTGTTCTTGTGCCGTTCCCACTTCAAAGGTGTAATACGGATCTGGCGTTCCAAATTTCCAACTCAAAACGGGAGCGTATACATAAACTTGGAAATAGGAGTCAATAAATGGCAAATACTCGTATCCCTTCTTGATGGAATTGATGCTCAATTCTTTATTCGCTTCATTTAAGGTAAAGAAGCAAGATTGAATGATCAATGAATCACCTGATTTATAGTTCATTTTCGCACGTGCATTTCGCGCAATGACCTGTTGTGGATTCATTTCAAAATACACGGAGGTGATTTCAAACAAAGGAACGCCTTGTCGTTTAAAGATGATTTTAGCTGGCTTTTCAGGTGTTCCGCGTCCAATGAAATCTGGACCTTCCAAGGTAAATCCACCATCGTAATCCATTTGATCCCGCAAGTTTGGAATCTTCAATCGTTTCTCGAAGGAGTTAAATTGCGGAGATCGTTCTCCTTCACTTAAGTCGAAAGTCGTTAAATCTTGTAATTTTCCTAAAATCGGCGTTTGGAAATAAGGCGTGGTAAGTTCAACCGTATCCACTTTTAATTTGGCCGTGGAAAAATCACATTTGTAGCCACGCAAGCGAGCGAAGGTTTCGTTCTTCGGGAATTTCACTTTTTCCCAAGTCACGGTTCCTTTCGATCCAATCCACTTGTTTTGAATGACATCGAAATAACCACTCGTTCCATAAACAACAATTGAATCTTCTAATTTTCGGTCTTCGTTGTATTTCAAACATTTCAAGTCCACATTGGATGCTTTGATGCGCAACGTTTTTCCTTCCTCCCATGCAATTTGACCATTGGCATAAGTCCAACGATATGCGGACTCGCGGTAAAAGGATTTATAGCGAAAGAAATTGGCGGAGAATTTTAAGAATTTCGTCAACTCCTCTCCGGGATCCTTCGCGTAGTCATTGACATAATTAAACCATGGATTGACAAGGTCTCCAGGAAATTTATTTTCCACTTGGTAAATGCTTGCCATCATGTAATGATAGATTTCCGGATACAAGGGAATTTCCTTTGCCGCATATTTATTACAGTTTTCCACCAAGCGATGAAACTGTGTTTCATTCAACAAACTTCCTTTGATCTTTTGGGGAAGTTCTTCTTTCAAAAATGGAACAGCGGCTTCATCCAAGACTAACTTTTGCCATTCTTTCACAAACTTATCTCGTTCATTGGGAAAGGTTTGTGCCTGGACCATGGAATAAAGTCCACAAGCAATTAGCAAAGAAAAAAGAATTTTCATTGGATTACTTTTTAAAGATTAAGACTGCCCATCCTTCTAATTCGTGTTGAGCTTCAAATTGCAAGGACAAATGCGATGCCAATTCTTTCAATTCATCGGTGTCGGATACAAAAAAGCCACTCAAGAGCAAATGAGCCCCTGTGGACATGCGTTCGGCATAGGTTGACAGTTGAGCCTTAAGCACGTTTTTATTGATGTTCGCAAGAATCACATCAAAGGATGTTGCTGGAATCGTTTCAAGTCCACCATGCAGCGAAGTAATTGCCTTGCAACCATTACGAGTGGCATTTTCCGCACAATTTTCCGCGGACCAAGCTTCGATATCAATGGCACAAATGTCCGTTGCCCCTAATCGTTCTGCGAGAATGGCTAAAACACCCGTTCCACTACCCATGTCCAACACTTTCTTCCCTTGAAAATCCATGTCAAACATAGATGCGCACATTAAATGGGTTGTTTGATGGTGTCCAGTTCCAAAGGACATTTTCGGTTCAATGATGATCTCTATTCCCTTAAATTCCGGCAATTGGTGAAAGGGCGCCACTACGCGAATATCCTCCCCGATAAAAACCGGTTCAAACTGAGATTCCCATTCGGCATTCCAATTCTGCTGGGGAATCAAGCTCACTTCAAATTGATCGATAACGTGTTGTTCGCGTTGAATCGATGTGAACAAGTCCTGCAATGCCGCGCCATCATAAAATGATTCTTGAATGTAGGCTTTGACGGTCGGCGACTCTTCTTGAAAGCTTTCAAAATCCAAATCGGCTAAATACGCCACAATAATATCATTCCAATTCTCAAAATCAGAAAGGTGAACAGTTAATTCGTAGTAATTCATTTAAAACAATGTGCTAATTCAATAAATGTGTGCGCGTTCAAGGACGCTCCACCAATGAGACCACCATCCACATCTGGACAAGCAAAAATCGATTGTGCATTTGACTCTGTGACACTTCCTCCATACAAAATGGAAACTTCGGAACCTTCTTGACCAAAATGCTTTTCCAAAAGTTGACGAATATAGGCATGTACTTCATTGATTTGTGTGGCATCCGCTGTTTGTCCAGTTCCGATTGCCCAGATTGGTTCGTAGGCAATGGTTAACAAAGGCAAATGAGCTTTGTCCAAATGTAAAATCGCGGCTTCCAACTGTCCTTTGATGAAATCCAAATGTTCACCTGATTGACGCGTTTCCAAGGATTCTCCACAACAAAAAATGAAGGAAAAGTCCTGCTGACAACATGCGTTCACCTTATCCTTCAAAAAGGCATTTCTTTCATGGAAATAGAGTCGGCGTTCACTGTGACCAATCAACACCGATGATGCACCTACGCTGATTAATTGAGGAATCGACACTTCCCCTGTAAATGCTCCAGATACAGAAGGATGAACATTTTGTGCTCCCACAGAAAGTACTTCTGATTTTGCTAAATCGTGCAGGTAAAGTGTTGGAGCGTATAACCGAAATTCGACTTCGTGCATTCCTCCGTTTCCCGATTTAAATTCAGTCAACCACGCTTGCGCATCGGCATAGGATAAGTTCATTTTCCAATTTGCCGCAAGGATCTTTTTTCTCATGTTCGAAAATAGTAATTATTCCCGAAAAGGAGCCGAAAAACATGTAATGCCGCTGAGACTATTTCTTCGTTTTCTGCAATTGAAGGTTGAAGTCTGCCTTATTGAATTTATTTGGACCTTCGGTTCCATTGTAGAATTTCATGATGTTCCCATTCCACAAATAGCAAACTCCTGGGACATCTTTCTCATTTCCAATGGCATTCCAAAATTCAATCACATCCACGACTTTGTATGGATAACTTGCGCCGGCAATTTTAAAGAAATTTGGAATTTCTTCCGCTGCCTCATCCATGAAAATAATTTGCATGTCAGGCATGTTTGGATTTGCTTTGCGCATTTCCGTAAGTTCTTTTGCGGTTGCTTGACAATGTTCGCAAGATGGAGCGAAGAAACATAGGATTTTCTTTCCTTGGTCAATCCCTGCATAGTACTTCGCGTATCCCGATTTCTTTTGTTTTGGCCCGATTGGTTTCTCAGGTGTTTTCGATGCCGTATCCTGAACCGCTCCAGTTGTCGTTGGTTGAGAAGATACCGGAAGGACTCCTTGCGCAGAACTCGTGTCGACTACACTTGATTTAGTTGGATCTTCGTTCGCGAATTCCGTTGTTTTCTTGTAAAGTGGAACAAACATAAACATTCCCAATATACAAGCAGTTACAATATTTGTCATGGCTAAATAATTTGATTTTTTAGGTAAAACCTCGTCGTGTTTCCATAATAGAAGGACAAGTAATCCGATGGAAAGGAGGTTTTTCATTACTGCCTGAAGCGGCGTCATGGGCAATAAACTTCCAAAGCAACCACAATTCCCTTTGTTTCCGTGAGTGATGATCTCCAAGCTTAAGTGGATGCAAAAAACCGCCAACATTAAGATGATGGAAGGAATCACCCATTTCTTTAAATTAAATGGAAACAAGATTAAAATACCCAAGGCAAATTCCACCCCGATTAAGGTACGGGAAAAATACTTTGCCAACAGTTCCGAAAATCCCATTGGATACAATTGTTTTACCTCAAAGATGGAGATGGTCCCATAACTCGATGGATCCGGATAAACTTTCCCATATGCGGAAATCAAGAAGAGTCCAGCAATGATGATGCGAATGGACCACGAACTAATGTTTAAGGTATCTTTCATGCGTTAGGTTTTGAGTAAATGTACAAGAAGATTAAAAAGAACTTTCGGAATTAACAGGCTCTTAACATTTTACATCCAAATGGATTAATGCAAAAACACTGTAGTTCAACATATCAAAGTAATTTCCTTCGATTCCTTCAGAAACCAGTGTCATTCCGGCATTGTCCTCAATTTGTTTGATGCGCAATACTTTCGTCAGAATTAAATCAGTTAAAGAACTCACGCGCATGTCACGCCAAGCCTCTCCATAATCATGGTTTTTCTTTTGCATCAATTCAAATGCTTCCTTTTCGATCACTCGGTAAGCGTCAATCGCCTCTTGAACCGTCATATCGTCGTTGATTTTCGCTTCGTGACGCAATTGAATAATCGCCATAATGCAATAATTGACAATGGCCATGAAGGCATCCTCAAAGGACTCCCCCACTTTGTTTTCACCCGTTTCTTGTATGGTACGAATGCGCTGCGCTTTGATGAAAATTTGGTCAGTTAAGGAACTTGGACGAAGAATTCGCCAAGATGGTCCGTAGTCAAGCGATTTTTTTTCAAAGATCTCTCGACAAACATTCATTACATTTGTGTATTCAAGTGTAGTTTTTTCCATGTATTCAGTATGACATCAAACACGTCTTTTCGCAAAAACCAATTCATTCATATGAAAGGTCGGCTTCACGATTTCAGCATCCCAAAGATAATGGGAATTCTCAACATGACGCCAGATTCCTTTTATGAAAAAAGTAGAAAAGTAGCCAACACGGCATTGATCGAAGAAGTGAAAGAAATGATCGCTCATGGTGCGGACATCATTGACATCGGCGCAAGCAGCACGCGTCCCGGCGCTGAAACACCCTCCGCAGCAGAAGAATTAACGCGATTAAAGGAGGTGATTCCCATGCTCCGTAAAGCCTTTCCAGAAATCTTGATGTCCATCGACACCTTTTATGCAGAAGTCGCCGATTTCGCATTAACCGAAGGAATGGACTTGGTGAACGACATTTCAGGTGGACAATTTGACCCCAAAATTTGGGAAGTGACTGCCAAGCATCGCGCACCTTATATCCTCACCTATCACCGAGGAGAAATAGCCAATGCCGCGCAATCATTTGTCGAAACAAATTTACTATTAGACGCGCTACATTTTTTCGCGGAAAAAATTTCGAAATTGGAAAAATTAGGCGTGCGTGACATCATCCTAGATCCAGGTTTTGGTTTTGGAAAAACAGTCGACGAAAACTTCGAGTTGATTCGAAAATTCAACATGCTTCACATCTTCGAAAAACCAATTATGGTGGGGATTTCACGAAAATCCATGATCCGACAATTACTGAATGTAGACACGGAAAACGCACTCAATGGAACGAGCATTTTGAACACCCTTCTTTACACGAAAAATGCTCAGTTATTCCGAGTTCACGATGTGCAAGAAATGAACGAAGTCCGCCTTTTGATGGAGGCGAGTCTTTAAATGTTTATGTAAATGAAACTTTTTTGCTTACTTTCGTATTATTGAATCAACTATTTCAAGCTATATGAAATCAATTTTCCTCTTTGCTGCATTGTGCTTTACGCAGTTCGTAATGGCACAAGCACCGAATGCCAACTTCACCATTTCGGATGAAGATTTAATCCTATGCGAAGGCGACTGCATCTACGTTACAAACAATTCCACGGGAAGCGACTTAACGTATTTATGGTCTTTTCAAGGCGCTACACCAGCGACCTATGTTGGACAAAATCCAGGTCCAATTTGTTTTCCGTTAACGAGTGGTTCTACTCCTTATGCGATTACATTGGTTGCAACAAACCCACAAGGCGTTACAAGTACGTTGACACAGTTTGTTACGGTAAATCAAACACCAACCATGAACTTGACCTTGTCTGATACAACCGCTGGAGCGTATGTAGTGATCAATGACACGACGATTGACATGTATCAAAATGCATATTTGTACGCAGAGGGAACACCAGCAGGCGGAAATCTTTATTGGTATCCGAGCGGCGTTCTTTCCGACAGCATTTTAGGTTGTGCGCCATGTACAGCTGGTGATTCATTGACAGTAAATCCATTTTACACTACAAACTATGTGGCAACGTACACATTAAATGGTTGTTCCGTTTCGGACACTGTTTTAGTAACAGTGAATTTTGCAACTGAAGTGTTGATCGAATTACCAAACTCCTTTTCACCGAATGGCGATGGAGAAAACGATTACTTCCGTGTGTTGACCAACGTGGACAAAGACCACAACTTCACGAACAATGGAAACAATGGCTTTGAAGAAGGAGGAGCAATCGCTGAATTGGATTTACGCATCTTCAATCGCTATGGACAACAAGTTTTCAGAACGACGAATCCGCACGAAGGATGGGACGGAACATTTAAAGGAAAACCGTTGAATCCTGCAACTTACACGTATATTTTAAACTTCCGTACCATCGATGGCCGTTCAGGAGATCGCACGGGTAACGTTACTTTATTTAGATAATACCTATGAAAAAAATCATTCTTTTTTCGGCAAGCGTTCTGTGCTTCATGCAAGCAAAAGCGCAACAAGATAAAAACATCAGTGCTTGGTATCAATCGCAAGTATTGTACAATCCAGCTGCCGTGGCTACAGGAGCGGAAGATTACAGCATCTTTACAAACTACCGTGCGCAATGGTTAACTGTTCCAAATGCTGGAATGCGCACGAATACCTTAAACGCTGAATTCAAAATCCGCGATGGTGTGATGGGTAGAAATAGTTTTGGTGTCGGAGTTTCGGCTGTGAACGACCAAACAGGAGACGCAAGTTTCATGACTACGAGTGTTTCGATTCCATTTAACTATACCATCGCTTTGGATCGCAACAATAAATTCTCTATTGGACTATCCCCTGGATTCTATCAGCAAAGCGTAAACCGAGCATCTCAAACTTGGGAAAGTCAATGGAATGGAATTGGATTCCTTTCTACTCCATCAACGACTGAGTTGAGTTTGAATAGTTCTTACGCAACCATTGACTTGGGAACTGGAATGTACTACCAACATACCACGCGTAACAAATCCTCATTTTATGCAGGATATGCTTTGAATCACTTAACACGTCAAAAAATTGCTTTCTCTTTTGGAGGTGACAAATTGTACATGAACATGGTCGTTCAAGCTGGAGCAGATTTAACCACAAAACGTCGTGATTTCCACGTACAACCAAGCATGATTTTCTTCCGTTCAGGTGTATCTTACAACTTTACAGCGGGATGTTCATTTGAACACACCATCAAAGAAGGATCAGAAATCACAAACATCAACAAATCAACGAATGTGACTTACGGTGTATACTACCGTCATAATGATGCAGTAGTTGCAACAGTTGGTATGAAAATTAAAGCCGTGAAGTTTGGTTTAGCATTCGATGCGAACTACTCCAAATTAAGTCAAGCAACAAGTAGTTTAGGTGCAGTAGAAGCGTACTTCAAAACACAACTGTACTACAAAAAAATGAACCACAGAGGTAAATTAAGATAGATCTTCGAGTCTAAAAAAAAGTCCTGACAGCAACGTTAGGACTTTTTTTTTGCTCCCTTTTTTTACCTTCATTTTTTTATTATCGGGCAAGATTTATTAGAAGAACAGCATGAATCACTGGTGCTTTTTTCGATGCTGTGAAAGAGCTCACTCATATTGGTGTCCAGAGCTAGGCAAATTTGGTGGAGGAGTAAAATGGACATGTTTTGGTCTCCTTTTAAAATACGCCTTATGGTGCGTTCATCCACATCTGCAGCATACGAAAATTCCAACTTTGAAGGATATCGTTCCTGATAGCGGCTTTGGATTTCAGTCGCCAATTTTTCCAATATTTCCTTCGACATACACCAAAAATCGTCGGAATCCGAAAACTTAACTCGGCATTTATGCCGTTTGATTAAAAAAACGATAAATTTGGAACTATGAAGGAGGTGATTCAACAGATTTACGAAAAGAAAGAGCACTATGTTTGTCGTCATACCGGCGAAGAATTACTGCTCATTCCGTTAAAGGACAACGTTGCTGATTTCAATCAGTACTTGACCTTGAATGAAGTTGGCGCCTTTATTTGGGATCACATCGAATCGGGTGACGATGAAGCTTCACTGGTTGCAAAAATCTGTCTGGAGTTTGAAGCCGATAAAAATGAGGTGTTGATTGATCTTCAACACTTTTTAGAAAAATTGCGCAGCTTTCTAGTCATTCAATAATGCCACACAGTAACATTCATTTAACCATCGCGGATTTTATCCTTCAATTAAGTGTACCATCGGACCATACATTTGAATTAGATTTGGGATTTGAGGGATATGCGATGGTGCCTAGTGCGGAGAGCCTAGTGCCAGAGCGACCCGCCTTCGTTAAAGCTTCGGCGGCAAACCGACCAGACTTACGATTGAATTGCCATGTGGGATGTGCGAATGCACCGAAAACATGGGGAAAAGAACTGTATCGTGCAGCCAATGAAACGGACGCACTTTGGTACATTTATGAGGATCCTAATGGCATCTGTTTGCATGTGAACGATTCGGAGGAATTATCACGCTTGCAACACATCGCTTTTTACGACCCACAGCAACAATTGTGGAACATCTATTCCGATTTAAATGAAAAAGGTTCCTTGGAGTCCTTGCGTTATCCCATGCTTCCCTTGATTCTCTATTACTTGAGTACAGAACATCAGGCCTTGTTGATTCATGCTTCGGGCGTATTTGACGGGACACATGGACGCCTGTTCTCCGGTTTTAGTGGTGTGGGAAAAAGTACCATGGCCGGACTTTGGCAAGCCTCCGGTGCGGAAGTCATCAATGACGATCGTCTGATGCTGCGAAAAATCGATGAACACTGGTGGATGTACAACACACCTATGTACTATTCCGATATTCCGAAAAAAGCACCTTTGCATTTCATTTACTTGCCGTATCATCATCCCACTAATCTCTACGAACGCGGGAAAGGAATTCAGACGAGCATGCGTTTTATGGCGCATTGCATTCAACATGGCTACAACGAAAAACACGTGCAGTGGCATTTGGATCAGGTAATGGACATTGCGAATCAGATACCCATAACGCGTTTGGGTGTCGTTCCAACAATGGACGTTCTCACTTTTATCAAGGAGCATGAGTCCGCGTGAGTCGTTTCTGCAGCGTTCATCGATAGAGGTTCGCTTCTTACTGGAACTCCTCCGAACATACGTTAAAAACGCGGAAAAGCCGTCCATTCCCGATGAATTCAACTGGCCAGCTTTCATTCAACTTTGTTATGCGACACATTTCGCTGGATGGTGCTACGATCAACTGAAGTCCTACGATACGGAGCTCATTCCTTCTGAAGCGCTACAGTCATTGAAATCATATCAATTGCGTGTGCTGACTTCCAACGAACGACTGTTGCATCAATACCAGGAATTGCTGGACATCGCGCAACGCGAAAAGTTGACACTTTATCCACTCAAGGGCATTACGCTGATGAACGATTGTTACGAGCGCGTGTACCACCGTCATTTGTCGGACATCGATGTGTTGATTGATCCAAAGGAACTTTCCATTTGGGAAGCGCACCTATCACGCGCTGATTTCCTTGTCAAACGCCGTGTCGCGAAATCCACGTTTCACGAAAATGCAGGACTAAAATACGATCCGCTACAAGCCTTCAAACAAGATGCCGTCATTGATTTTCACAGCTCATTGAACTCCGGGATGGCGCAGGTGCGTATTTCCTTGTCGGACCTCAAAAAGAAGCAGCAAAACGAGCACACATTGGCTTCCATGGATCAACTCATTTTCGTGTGTTTGCATGCGTATAAGCATGTGTATGTGGGACAATTGAATCCACTGCACTTGATGGACATTCACCTCCTCTCACAGAAAGTGGACGAACAGCAGCTACTTGCTCAAAGCAGCGCATACCACTGTTCAAAAGAAGTTCAATCGATGTTAGAGCTCACCCGATTTTTCACGGGACAAAAGCATTCTTCCATTCCACTTTGGCAGCTATCCGTTCTAGATCATGTATTGAATCACACCGAATTTACAAAGTCCCAAAAGCGTCAATTTTACTACCGCAAGCACTTTCGGATTCCAGTTTCAGTGAAGCAACTCCCCTCCTACTTATGGTTCCAAGTTTTCCCAAGTGCGGCATACTTAAAGCAAAGTGACGGAACAGGAAATTACCTAGTGAATTGGTTGCGTCGGATGGCCCGTTTACGTTGTATGTTCATTGGTACTTCGGACAACTGACATCGATCATCGGTCATCGACTTTTTTCGTTTTCCGTGGTCCGTTTTCCGTGGTCCGTTTTCGTTGATTATTCATTGGCTCTTCGGACAACCGTAATCGGTCATCGGACATCGATTTTTCGTTTACCCTCTATTTGAAAAACTTCAAAGGATTAAACTCCAAACTATTTCCTGGATTGTTAGGGATTCCTTGTCCTGTCGAAGTCGTAAAAAAAGTAAACTCCGTGTCAATCTGAATTTTCTCCACGACAGGAGCTTGGTAAACGCTACGTTTGCTGCGCTTACTTTGATCTTTTTGTGTGTCTTGGGTTTGCATGTTGCGTTGTTTAATGTTTTTATTCGTTGTTCGATGTTCGATGTTCGTTTTCCGTCATTCGATGTTCGTTTCCCGATCCCGATTTCTCAGGATTCGGGACGTTCTCTGCGCCGCGGCGGACTGTTAATTAATCACTATTTTCTTCTTCACCATCAACTTTCCAGCGGATACTTCAACAAAGTACATCCCCGCTTGTTCGTTCAGTTGAATCGTTGTTTCTTGGTCGTTGAAATCTCTTTGTTCCACGAGACGTCCACTTGCATCGAAGATGCGGATGCTTCCTTCTGGTTTGAATCCTTCGTCTAAGCGGACAATCACCGTTCCTTGGTTGTTGCTCGTGATTTGAATGTTATCCGTGCTAAGTTGATCCATTCCAAGGTTTTCAAGTTCCTGTGGACCACCAACCAACACTGGAGCACTCGCCAATTGGAAACGAACCACGAAGCGTGTCGCATTGGTTCCAGCGTTTCCAAAGAAGGAATACGTTGGATTCATCGTTAAGTCTTGAATGATGCCTTCTTGCTTGTCCTCGAGTAGTATGAGTCCATCCTCGATGTTAAACTCTTCTGCTTGGAAGGTGTAGCTTTTGCTTGTTGGCAATTCCAAGGTCAATGGAACGGATGTTTTCGCTTTGACGTTTTTCATTCCGTTAATCACCAATTTCTTCGCGTTTACGGTAGAGTAGAATTGTCCATAGCCACTCGCTGGCATTTTCTCCGAGTCGAAGGCATCTAAACTCATCGTCGCGTCTGGGGACATCAATAAAATCACTTGGTCTTTGTTTTGTCCGTCGATCATGTTAAAGCGCAAATAAGCCGGAAAATCGATTGCTGAACTACGCAGTCCGGAACCACTTGCTTGGTGACTACGCATGGAGTTATTCATCGTCAATGAACCTGTTTGTCCATCAGCAGCAACTTTCACCCAGAATCCTTGCATTGGAGCAATATACTGCGTCATGGTTGGACCTGAAATGTTCGTGCCTTGTCCATTTGCTGAATTATAGGTTTCCAACACATCTAAAGTACTTCCGGAGGCCGTTCGGACGTACATGGTGGTTCCGATGTTCGTTTTGGTGATGGCATTCCAATCCAAATAGCTTGGATACGGATTACTAATCAAATGACAACCACGATAGGTTTGTGTGGTTCCAGTACGTGTTAGTCCAGAGACGGTCACTGTGCCGTTTGACAAACCAGCACCTGAGAAGTTGATGGTTTCCGAAGTTTGTCCGCTACGCAGCACATAGGATTTACCTTGAATCAGTGGTTGACCACTTGCAACTGTTGCATAGGAAAAAGTCGATTCATTCCATTGCCACAATTGGTTTCCAGTTGAATTTAACAAATCAGCACTTGACGCATCTGACAGTGCACCACCAAGGTACCAGAAGCGACCGTTTGGCGTAGACCCACCGGAACCGCTTACTGCTTGTTTGACATTGTAGGTACCATTTCCAATGTTGGTTCCTGTTCCTGTTTGAACCAAGGTTGCGCCGCTTTCGATGGTTAAAGTACCATTGTTCGTGATGATTCCGCTTAAAGTCAACATCGTACCTGATGCCAATGTCACAGATCCACCGCTAGCAATGGTTAAGCTACCATTCAAAGGATCATTTGTACAATTTGGAACCGATACCACAGCCGTAGTTGGCGGAACACCTGCTGGGGTCCAATTGGCCGCTGTATTCCAATCGGTATTGACACTTCCATTCCAAGTATATGAATCGCTAATGACAACCGCCACTACGTTACTCGTAACATCAGATCCACAATCGCCATGAACGATGACAAAATAATACATTGCTCCGGCCGTTGTAGACGGCGTATAGCTCGCATTGGTAGCTGAAGAAATAAGCGTCGCATTCGTTGTACTATTGACGGTATTTGAATACCATTGATAAGTGAGATTCGTGCCAGATGCTGTTACGGTCAAAGCTGATGGACTCGTCCCGGTTGCTAGAATGGTATAGCCAGCAGGTTGCGCGGTAATATTTGTGGACGGATTTACCGTTACAGTGGAACTTGCCGTATTTGTACATCCATTTGCATCCGTTCCCGTCACCGTATAACTTGTAGTTGCTGTTGCGTTAAATGGTGTGTTATTGCTGATTCCACCTGTCCAAGAATAACTTGAAGCACCTCCTCCATTCAGTGTTACACTGGCACCATTACATACAGTTTGACTTGTAGTCGCTGTTACTGTAGGTAGTGCATTTACAGTGACGGCCAAACTTCGTGATGTACCTGTGTAACTAGAGCATCCAGAGGCTGAATTATAAGGTGTTACCGTGATGGTTCCGCTTCCTGCAGAACCAATGGTAGAGGAAATGGAATTTATTGAACTACTTCCAGTTATATTATTAGGTAAAGACCAAGTATAAGCAACTCCAGAAACAGCAGTCACTGAATAAGTTTGTGATGAACCCGCACAAACTGATGTATTTCCGGAAATAATGGAAGGTTGTGCTGGAGTGGAGCAAGATACAGTACCTGTTAATGTAAAGTCATCTAGTCTAAAAGTTCCTGTCCCTGTAGCCCCTGTTAAGGTAATAACTATTGTAACTGTACCTGTAAGTCCTTGAATGGTATTTGAAACATTAGTACTTCCAATAGCTGAACCGGTTGTTGGTACTGTTCCACTACCTGCTGAAGTTCCATTTATTGTCATGGCCCAACTCTGAGCTCCTGTGTTGCTTCTTTGGCGCCAAAAATTGAATGAAGAAACACTTACTTGTTTACCAATTCCAACATTAAATGTTAATGTATATGTCGTGGTACCTGATGAGTTGTTTATACTTAAAGCACTTCCGGCACTTCCTGCTAAATCAACAAAGCCTGAAGAATAAGATGTAGTCCAAGTAGAATTACTTAAATCAGAGGCAAATGTACTAGGTGAAACTGTATAACTTGATGTTCCAATTGCAGTAGTCCCAAAATCATGTTGATAAATAACCACCGGTGCATTCGTCACCGTAATAGAACTACTTGTCACGGATGTTAATGGAGACAAACTAGCGGTTATCGTGAAAACGCCTGTACTTGTTGTAAATTGGGTAGCTGAAAACGTTGCCACACCATTGACGAATGTTGCGGTTGTTCCCGTAATTGTACCCGTACTTGAAAGAGTTACGGTTCCGGAGTATTCAGAATCTACTGTATTATCTGTTCGTTGGGCTTGAACGGTGAACGAACTCATATTGGTATTCAAATAGGCTGTAGAACTCGGTGCCGTTCCAAATCCTAATTTAGTTGCAACTGCAAGTGTGTTAAAGGTTTGTGGACTTCCATAAACGTAAGTTGATCCATCGAAAACATACGCTTTAACCGTATAGTTCGTTGTTGTCGATAATCCTGTCAATGCAAGCGTAAAAGCACCCGAAGTCAATCCCGAAACAGCAGTTTTGGTCACTCCTGTTCCACCAACAAATGGATCTGCATTTGTAGCACTTACCGAATATACAAATCCTTTTTCAGAAGTGGCTGGACAGACTCCCAATGTGGTGACGGATCCATTCAATGTTGCTGTAGTATTGACAATTGAAGTAGCTGCATTCGTCACAACAACACCTGTTACGCTAGCAGTGCCAGTTCCGGAAAGAGAACTCGTTGTTGCTTGAGTTGATGTATTGTAAAAAACAGTAATCGTTGCTGATTTTGCACCAGCGCTAGTCGGCGTAAAAACAACATTGTAGGTCGCCGTTCCATTTGCTAATATCGTCGTTGATGACAAATTACTCACCACAAATTGAGGATCACTAGAGGTAACAACGACATTGCTTGCATCCGCTCCTGAATTCGAAATTGTATACGTGATACTTGATGCAGATGTATTCGGACACACACTTCCGTGAGCGGTAGTACCCGAAACGCTCAAATTTGGATTCGATAGGGTCGTAAAAGTTGCCGCTGTACCATATGTGTAGTTTGACCCATCATATACATATGTGTTAAATGAGTAACTTGTCCCTGGCGTTAATGAACCTAGTGACAAAGTATAAGCACCTGTCGCGATACTTGAAACAGGTGTTTTCGTAACTCCGGATCCGCCCACCATTGGATTTGCATTCGAACTAGTTGCTGCATACACAAAACCTTTCTCTGTACTTGGTGGACAATTTCCAAGTGCTGTTACATTTCCATTTAAAACAGCCGCTAAAGCAGTTATGGAAGATGCAGCATTTGTTGTGACTGCTTGATTTACTTGGGCTGGAGGTGATACGGAAATATTGAAGGCACCAGCATTTAAACTATAATTTACAACTCGAATGTAATAAGTTGTACCAGAAGCAAAAACGAAACTCCCTGATTCCGAATTAACAGTAGATGATGCTGATGAGAAATTTTCAGCACCACTAGTTGGACAAGTGCTTGTAGTGAAGATATAGAAATCTATGTCATCCGCACCAGTTGAATAAGTAATTGCGACCAAATGAGACCCAGAACAACTTGTTGTAAGCTTATACCAAACATCTTTTAATGTTGCTGCACTTGAAAATGAATTTGAATTTGTTGCTGAAGTTAAAGTTCCACTGATTGCGGATGCGCCCGGTGTTAATGTTATTGCATTACTACATAGATCATTAACTGGTGCAGGCGCTACAATATTAAAGGCACTCGAAGTAATACTAGTCAATGAACCGGAAGTAAAAGTTATCGTGGCTCCCGTAACAGCAGCGGAACTTGTTGCCGTTAAGTTTGTAAAAGTGACCAATCCGGCACTTGCAGCAACAGAAGTTGTTCCACCAATGGTCCAGGCCCCTGCGCCAACAGAAGCCGTCACGCTTGCAGTACTAGCTGTGTTATTTCCATATTGATCTTGTATGTACACTTTTGGCTGTGTTGCAAGAACGGCACCATTTGTCGCTGGAGCTGTTGGCTGAACATTCATTGCAAGTTTTGCCGCTGCTCCAACTCCGATGGATTGAGACACGGTAACAGATGGATATCCGGTAGCGCTAATAACGATAGACTTTGTACCCGCAGTTTGTAGTAAATTAGTTAACGAAGGCGTGAAAACGATTTGCCCAGAAGTACTAGTGGAATATCCTGCGGACATAGTTGTTCCTCCTACCGTAATCCCCGTAATCGCTGATCGCCATGAAGAATTATCAGTAAAGGTCATAGAAAATGCCGCATCCACAGTTACACCAACCGCAGCAGTCACCGATGGTGAAATTCCAGGAATCACAAAAGAAGATGAAGTCTGTGAAATCGTTCCTGTTGAAAAGGTAAGCGTAGCAGTATAAGGCGCACTCGGTGTCGTTGCATTTGTAGCTGTTAATCCAGAAAAAGTAGCCAATCCACTTCCATTGCTTGTTACGCTGGTCGTTCCACCTAAGGTCCAAGATGAACCTTGTCCACTTGTTACTGCTGCTGTTACAGAAGCACCAGAAATGACATTCAAATATTGATCTTTAATCGTCATCACTGGTTGTGCAGCTAAAGTCGCTCCACTCGTTGCAGGAGCGGTTGGTTGGGTAGAGATCGTGATACTTGAGGCGGCACCTACTCCGATGGTTTGGGAAACGGTGGCATCTGAATAACCCGTTGCACTTATCACTATTGACTTTGTTCCAGCTGTTTGGAGTAAGGTTGATAAAGACGGGGTGAAAACAATTTTTCCTGATTGGGTATTATCGTATGCTGAACTAGCTAGAGAGCTTCCCCCAACTGTTATTCCTGATATGGCTCCTCTCCATGTTGCATCGTCTGTAAAAGTTACGTTGAAGGATGCGTCTACTGTTGGAGATACGGCAGCTGTAAGCGTTGGAGCACTTAGAGCCGAAGAAGATGTTACGGTTAAAAATAATTCACCACTCACCAATGATAAACTTGCAGTTGTATTTGCCGCCAATCCTGACCCAGCCATTGTCAGTGCACCCGGAGTACCTGTAACTGTTGCTGAACCTGATTTAGCAATTAATTTATATGTACCTGTTCCTAAAGCTGTAGTAGTTGTTACCGTAACAGGTGAACTAGCTAAGGCTAAACTCCCACCTGTACCAGCTACAGTCATTGGAGCAGTGGTTCCGCCACCATAGCTAGCAAAACCAAGCCCCCCGGCAGATAGCGTTAGTGTTGGTGTAGCGGCAACAGTCACAGTGGCAGTTGTATTATTTCCCGTAGCAGATGAACGCAAAGACTGACCAGCTGCTAATGTTAAAGCAGCACTTCTCCCTGAAATATCAAAGGTTGCACCAGCACCAATAGTTACGATGGGTGAAGTTGATATTGATCCCGAACCGGAAAGTGCTAGGGTACCTGATGTGATTGTTGTGTTACCTGAAAAAGAATTCACTCCAGAAAGTGTTAATACTCCAGCTCCGGTTCCTGATTTTGTCAAATTTTTTCCTGAACCACTAATTACACCAGTGATTGTAACACCTGCAGTACCATCAATGTTTATAATGTTTTCCGTACTATTCCCCAACAAAAGCCCTAAAGGGGCAGATCCTCCATTACTAATTGTAAAGACACCGGCAGAACTTGAACTACTATTTCTAATTATAACATTATTTATACCATTAACTGTTGCACCATTCAAATTTATTACTGGAGACGTTACATATGAAGTGCTGCTGTTACTTATATTTACAGAGGTTGCCGTTGAACCAGAAATTGAGAATGCCCCTAAATAATGAGTATTACCCGTAAAATTCATATTTATTCCTATTGCATTTGCATTCGAAGTACCGGTAGTAATAGAGGCAATGTCTGTATTTGAGGTCACGGTTTTTGAACCTGCGAATAGACTTCCGCTCCAATTAGTAGCTGTAAAATACGCAGCGCTGGTTGTACCTGTCCAAGTCTGCCCCCAACTCATCCCACCAACCATCACCACCAACAACAAACTCAAGACCTTCAAACCACACCCTTTCAACAACAAACGAAAACGATCAACACCAATAAAGGATAAGGAAAAACTAGGATTTGTAAACGATGAGCTGAATGTAGTTTTCATGGGCATGGGTCGTAAAATCAAAAAACAGGCAATTAGTTGCGCAAATGTCGCGTTAAAATGGAAGGCTAAATTTAAGAGAATATTAAGGTATCATCAAAAAATTCACTTTCCCTTTCTCTGAAATTTTCGTTCTTTTTTTCAACAGTAAAACACGCGCTAAATCCCTTTTGTTTAAAACCATTCATAAATAAAAGTTATTCTAACGTGGCCTAAGAATCACTTGAAAAAACAAGACTCATTCGTTATTTTCACTTGATTGACAAAATGTTGATTTTGTGTTATTCTAGATGGAAGAGCTTCAAATTTTGTGCGTTTTCCAAAACATCGGAAAAGGCTTGCTCGATTGTGTTAATTATCGCGCTGAATGCGACCTAAAAAATGCTTCCACAACCAAAAAGGCGTTGAATAAATCCGACCCAATTGAAGGGACAAGCGAGCTGAAATGGATGTTGGTGAAACGGTACGCCAGGAGTTTCTGCGCTGGACGGAAATGACTTTGGCGAGGTAATTCTGCTCGTCGACCAAAGCATCGAAATTTAGATTGGAATCACCCTTGGTCAGAAGATGTATGGTGCCTTTCTCAAAAATCACGGCATGAACCCGGTGAACGACCAAGTAATCTGCTTTGTGAAAGGCCACCAAATCTCCTCGGACAATCTGTGTCATGTCCACCGTTGCTAATTGTACTTTCTGTCCAGGACGCAAATAGGGAATCATGCTGCGACCATAGGCACTTAACTCCACGGTATGTCCTTGTTTTAACAAGTCCTTGACCGTTTCACTTAATTTTTGCCTGGATTCCTTCATTCCCGAAATTTGGATTTCGTGGAAAATTACACAATTTTCGTTGTTCGATGTTCGTTTTCCGTGGTACGTTTTCCGTGGTCCGTTTACGTTGATTGTTCATTGGCTATTCGGACAACCGACATCGGACATCGATTTTTCGTTTTTCGTGGTCCGTTTTCCGTTTACGTTTAATGTTCATTGTCTATTCGGACAACCGACATCGGACATCGATTTTTCGTTTTCCGTTTTCCGTTTTCCGTTTTCCGTTTACGTTGATTGTTCATTTGCAACTCGGACATCGGGCAACGGACAACGGGCAACATCTTTTCGTTTTCCGTGGTACGTGGTCCGTTTACGTTGAATGATCATTGGCTGTTCGGACAACTGGCATCGGACATCGATTTTTCGTTTTCCGTTTTCCGTTTACGTTGATTGTTCATTTGCAACTCGGACATCGGGCAACGGACAACGGGCAACATCTTTTCGTTTTCCGTGGTACGTGGTCCGTTTACGTTGAATGATCATTGGCTATTCGGACAACTGACATCGGACATCGATTTTTCGTTTACCCTCTATTTGAAAAACTTCAAAGGATTAAACTCCAAACTATTTCCTGGATTGTTAGGGATTCCTTGTCCTGTCGAAGTCGTAAAAAAAGTAAACTCCGTGTC
>Ga0228701_1000181_pt1 | contig 62449 bp, 50 predicted proteins | sample McNCre117_Aug_MG_2_FD_178017 | JGI IMG/M metagenome (GOLD analysis project Ga0228701, IMG submission 178017) | Freshwater microbial communities from McNutts Creek, Athens, Georgia, United States - 11-17_Aug_MG | ecosystem: Environmental > Aquatic > Freshwater > Creek | place: USA: Georgia... | reverse complement strand
GCTCGATCGAAACGATGGCTTGGCTCATGCTGCAAGACTACTTGCCGGGTTCCAATAGGTGAAACAAGCATGCTGATGGTTGTTATTCGTGCACAAGTCTCGCACCCTCCAAACGCTTGATGCGTTTTCCGGGCAAAATGCGAATGGAGATGACGTTAGTCATCTCCATTTGTGCATTTTGGGTGAGTAACGGGACTTGAACCCGCGGCCCCCTGGACCACAACCAGGTGCTCTACCAGCTGAGCTATACCCACCATGTGGTTGCACCTAAGCACAACAACCGAACAAGTCTAACAGATAAGCGTGCTTACTCGAAGGGTAGCCTGATCACCGGATTCGGCAGTCTGCCGCGGGGGTGTCAAACGCTAGAGCGCGGCTGCCTTGCCCGCAGCTAGCATTGCCTCTTCACTGCTTGGCCCTGGTTGAGCCACAAAAACAGTCTGGCGATAGTACTGGAGTTCAACGATGCTCTCGCGGATATCCGCAAGTGCGCGATGGTTCCCGCTCTTTTTAGGCATCTGGAAGTAGACCCGTGGGAACCAACGACGACTAAGTTCCTTGATCGACGAGACATCGATGTTGCGGTAGTGCAGGTGCTGATCAAGAGCTGGCATGTAGCGGTTTAGGAACATGCGGTCAGTGCCGATCGTGTTGCCAGCCAGTGGGGCTTCCTTGGCATTTGGGACAAATCGTTTGATGTATTCCAGGACAACTTGTTCGGCCTCTGCCAAATCAAGTCCGTTCTCGAATTCCTCGATAAGTCCGCTGTCGGTGTGCATCTGGCGCACAAAGTCGTTCATGCCAGCTAACGAGTCAGATCGGGGTTTGATAACTAAATCCAGACCCTCATCCACAATGTTTAGTTGGTCATCGGTGATGACAACCGCAACTTCGACTAGACAGTCTTTTTCAACGTCAAGACCGGTCATTTCGCAGTCAATCCAGACCAAATGAGAGTTAATATCAACCACACCTAAAAGCTAAAGGGAACCACCCACAATTTTAGGCGCTTACTGGGCTGCAGCCTTGCTCAACTTACGAGCAGATTTGCGCGCACGCTTACGTTCCTTGCGTCCAGCAGCAATCCAGTAGAGAACCGGAACAATCACCAGGGTCAGGACAGTAGACGAGAACAATCCACCGATAACCACCACGGCTAGCGGCTTGGAGATAAAGCCACCACCACCGGTGACTCCAAGAGCCATAGGCGTAAGAGCGAAAATTGTGGCGAGTGCCGTCATGAGAATCGGGCGAAGGCGTTGGCGCGCACCGTTCATAATGGCCTCGTGTACGTCCATGCCAGACTCGTGGTACTGGTTAATTAGGTCGATAAGCACAATGGCATTAGTCACCACAATGCCCACCAACAGCAGCATGCCAATCAGAGCAGGTACTCCCAGTGCGGTGTTGGTAAGCAACAGTGCCACGATCGCACCTGTGGCCGCGAATGGGATGGAAGTGAGCAGCAGCACCGGCTGAAGCAGGCTGCGGAATGTAGCCACCATCACCAAGTAGACGATGGCGATTGCCGCCAAGAGTGCTTCACCAAGCTGAATGAAACTGTCTTGCTGGTCCTTGCTAACTCCACCGATGGTTGCAGTTGCACCGGCAGGCAGGTTCACCTTGGCCAGACGCTTGGTCACCTCGGCAGTTATGCCACCGAGGTTGTCACCAACCGGCTTCAGCGAGACAGTAGCGGTCGGATTGCCTTGCTCGCCCGTGATGGACGTAGGAACCTTCTGTTCGGTGATGCTGGCAAGAGTGGCCAGGCGCACCGTTCCACTTGCAGTTGCAATGGCAATGTTTCGGATCTGACGAACGGTCTTTGGCGACTTGGTTTGCACAACATAGATTGGAGTGCTCACGCCATCAAGGTTTAGTTTGCCGATGGCGCTCGGGTTCATGGTGTTTGCCACCATCGCACCGATTGCAACCTCACTGAGGCCAAGTTTGGCGGCTGCGGATCGGTTGACCGAAACCTGCAGGGTACGTTGCTCTACGGCCAAGGAGTTGGTGATCTCCGACACATTCTTTGTGCCCTTCATAGCGGCAGCAACGGCCGCTACGCCAGACTTCAATACGGCATCATTGCCCGAAGTCACCTTGATGTCGATGGTGCCGGTAGAACCGAAACTTCCACCCTGCTGAATCTTCACCACACCGAGGCTCGAATCGGCGGCTGCCTTGTCCAGAATCTTCTTCTGAAGTGCCTGTTGATCGATGCCTTCCTTTGTGGTTACCTGCAGCTGAATGCCACCTGCTGCGGCGCCAAATGCAACGCGGCCATCGCCAGCGCTGCCCACGGTGGTCAGCACGGTGTCAACATTCTTTTCGGCCAGCAAAATGCTCTCAAGCTTGGCTGCTGCCGCGTCCTGCTGTTGCAGGCTGCTTCCAGCTTTGAGCTCCTGGTTCAGGACGAAGGCGTTGCTGTCGCTGTTGCCAATGAAGTTGGTCTTCAGCAAACCGCCCATGCCAAAGCTCAACACCAAGATCAACGCGGAGGCAACTAGCGTGACAACTGGATGTGCCTGGGTGACGCGCAGAACCGGTAGGTAGCCGCGCTGCAACCAAGACTTACGCTCGCGCTCTTCCTCGTGCTTTCGCGCCGCATCGGCTAGCTTCTTAGCCTCCTTTGCGTCAGCGTCAGCTGCAACCGAGTTTGACTTTAGGAACCAGTACGCAAGCACTGGAACGATGGTTAGCGACACAAAGAGGGAAGCGGTTAGCGCAACCGCAAAAGTGAGTGCGAACGGGCGGAATAGCTGGCCTACCAGCCCACCAACTAGTGCGATCGGCAGGAACACGGCCACTGTAGTGATTGTTGCCGCGGTGATTGCCGCGGACACTTCGCGAACTGCAGCCAGGACAGCCTGCTTCTTAGGTTCGCCATAGCTGAGGTGGCGGTTGATGTTTTCAATGACGACAATGCTGTCGTCAACCACACGACCAATGGCGATGGTAAGAGCACTCAGAGTGAATAGGTTCAGCGAGTAACCGGAATAGTTCAGTCCGATGAACGTGATCAACACCGAGGTTGGAATGCTGATTGCGGTCACCAGCGTGCTGCGCAACGACATCAGGAAGATCAGGATGATGATGATGGCAAAGCCAAGACCAAGCAGGCCTTCCTGATTCAGATCACGTAGCGACTTCTCTACGTAAGGTGCCTGGTCAAACTCGGTGACGATGGTGACATCACCCAACTTGGCCTTTAGATCTGGAAGTGCGGCGGCTACCGCGTGGCTCAGGCTAACCGAGTTGCCATCTGGAGTCTTGGTGATGGAAATGCTCAGTGCAGCCTTACCGTTTACGCGAGAAATCGAGGTAACTGGTGCATTGTCCAGGCTTACTTTGGCTACGTCACCCAGCTTGACGGTTGTGATTGCGGTGCTAACAGTTGGAGTTAGCGCCGATGCAATCGAGCTAGGTATTGCGGTGGCAGAACTGCCTCCAGCACTTGGGAAACCAGAGGCCTGACCCGAACCCGAGGTTGGGAAGCCTGAACTCGAGCCAGCACCGGTTGAGCCACCAAGCAAGCTAGCCATGCTGGCTGCGCTCGGGGTTGAAACACTGGTCTTTGAGCCAATCAAAGGGAGGGATTTGAGGGCATCTAGGGTTTCAACTGGGTTGCCGGTCTGAATGCTGAGCTGACCCTGATTGTCGGTAATCGAACCGGCAGCCATAACGATTCCATTGGACTGAAGGGCTGTAGTGATCGACTGGGTGGATACTCCAGCGGCCTTCATCTTGGCGGCATTTAGGGTTAGGTTAATGCGCTTGGCGATGATGCCGTCAACGGCTATGTCACGGACTCCGCTGATTGAGCCAAGCACACTCTTGGCGACATCCTGAAGGTTCTTGCTAAGGGCGGTGTTGTCGCCGTTCTTGGCCGAAACGCCAAGAGCAACGATCGGGATGTCATTGAGCGAACCAGATAGCAGCTTGGGTGCAACTCCGCTTGGAAGACCGGTAACGGTAGCAAGTGCGGAGTTGATGCGCTCATTGACCTGAGCTGTAGTGGTGCCGTAGTCGAAGCTGACGCGCACAATAGAAATGTTTGCCTGCGAGGTGGTCGAGGTACTGCTCACGCCGTCGGCGGTACGGAGGGCATTTTCAACCGGTTGGCTGACTTGCGAATCGACAACGCTCGGTGAGGCACCCGGATAAGTGGTGACAACTGCAGCCTGCGGAACTTCGATGGAAGGGAACAGTTCCTGACGAAGCGACGTCAAGGACACCACACCAAAAATGGCGATGATGATGGTGATAAGGGCCACTACAGAGCGATTGGCAAGCGATAGCTTGGCGAGACGAAACACGTATCCTCCAGGTTTTTGCAGAGTTTGAGTCTATCCAGCGAAATTGAACGAATTTCGGCTTAACTGACACTGCTGTTAGCAAACCACCATTGAGGTTAGTTATTCCCCGGAATCCAGGTTTGAGCTTGTTTGCTGGCAGACTTGACCCGTGGCGGAACTCATGCTTGTTATGTTGCTCGGACTAGCCGGGCCGTTGCTGGCTGCGCCACGAAGGTTTGCCATCCCAGTTGCGGTGGGGGAGATTCTCGCAGGTGTGCTATTTGGCGCATCTGGGTTGCACATCATCGACACCAGCTCACAGAATCTGACCCTCTTGTCCCAGATTGGTTTCGCTTTGGTCATGATGGTCACAGCCAGCCACATCAACCTGCGCAAGGTATTCACTGTAAGCCTCATCGCAATTGCGCTTAGGAATGCAGGCTTAGTTGCTATTGCGGCTACGGCAATTGCATATCTTGCGGCGGTCGCAACTGGTCAACAGTTCAACTTTGCAACTCTCGCCGTAATCATGGCCTCATCATCTGCGGCTGTGGTCCTGCCCAGCTTTAGCGGCGTTCCCCAGTCGGTTGCAAACGCCGGCCTCTTTTTCTCCCAAGTGGCAGTCTCTGATCTGCTGGCCATCATCGTGCTGCCGCTGGTTGCCGGTTCAGCAAACACCGGACGTGTCGCCATCGGGGCTGCCGCAATCAGCATCACGGCGGTGGTTATTTACTTCCTGTTGCGGTGGGCGCAAACCAGCGGCGACTGGAAACGAATGCGCAAGTTCTCCGCTCTCCATGGCTTCGGGCTAGAGCTTCGACTGAGCTTCATCCTGTTGCTAGCTCTGATTGTCCTTGCAAAGTCTTTTGCGGTCACAATCATGATTGCCGGTTTTGGCCTAGGCCTGGCCATCGCCGCGAATGGGCTTCCTCATCGTTTGGCAAAACAGTTGTTCGCGGTGTCCGAGGGTTTCTTCTCACCGGTGTTCTTTGTGCTGCTTGGAGCTGGCATCAATGTCTCGGCGGTTTTTGCCTCCAGCAACCTGCTTTTAATGGCCCTCATGCTCGGTTTCGGATCGATTGTCGCTCACCTAGTGCCAATGCTGTTCGGTATGCCACTTAGTTTTGCGGTGGCATCGTCCGCCCAACTCGGCGTGCCGGCGGCAGCGGTCAGCATTGGGCTTGCAACCCATACCCTTGACGCCGGTCAGTCAGCTGCCATCATGCTGGGTGCGATAATTACTTTGGCGGCCACCGCAATCGCGGCAGCCGCCAAAAAGTCTGGTTCAGTTTCGGGCTAAGCCAGCTCGAACTGGCCACCCTCAATCTGTCCCTGACGACGGTACATGTCCAACTTGGCGCGGGTGTCTGCAATGTCCAGGTTGCGCATGGTCAGCTGACCAATGCGGTCGGTAGGTCCGAATGCGGCGTCCTCGGTGCGTTCCATCGACAGCTTCTCTGGGTGATAGCTAAAGCCCTCACCCTCGGTGTTCACGATGGTGTAGTCGTCGCCACGGCGAAGACGCAGGGTCACCGAACCGTTTACTGCCGAGGCAACCCACTTGGTTAGGCTCTCACGAAGCATCAGGGTCTGCGGGTCCAACCAACGGCCTTCATACAAAAGGCGACCCATGCGTCGACCCTCGGCGTGGTAGTTGGCAATGGTGTCTTCGTTGTGGATAGCCGAAACTAGGCGCTCGTAAGCGATGAACAGCAGAGCCATACCTGGTGCTTCGTAAATACCGCGGCTCTTGGCCTCGATGATTCGATTCTCAATCTGGTCGCTCATGCCAAGTCCGTGACGGCCACCGATGCGGTTTGCCTCCTCGAACAGCTCGACGCCAGAAGCGAAGTCCTTGCCGTTGATGGCAACTGGGCGGCCCTGTCGGAAGGTGATCTTCACGTCTTCGCTGTCGATACGCACCGATGGGTCCCAGTGCTTTACGCCCATGATTGGCTCTACGTTTTCGTAGCTGGCGTCCAGGAACTCAAGGGTCTTAGCCTCGTGGGTGGCACCGAGCATGTTGGCGTCGGTCGAGTACGCCTTTTCGGCAGACGCGCGGTACGGAAGCTTGCGCTCCAGCAGCCACTCGCTCATCTCCTGGCGGCCACCAAGCTCGGTGACGAAGTCATTGTCCAGCCAAGGTTTGTAGATGCGCAGGTTTGGGTTAGCCAACAAGCCGTAGCGGTAGAAGCGCTCGATGTCGTTGCCCTTATAGGTGCTTCCGTCACCCCAAATTTCTACGCCGTCTTCGCGCATGGCTCGAACCAGCAGGGTACCGGTGACTACACGGCCCAGGGGAGTGGTGTTGAAGTAAGCCTTGCCACCGGTGCGGAGGTGGAACGCGCCACAGGCGATAGCGGCAAAGGCCTCTTCTACAAGCGAGACGCGGCAGTCAACCAGTCGACCAGCCTCGGCGCCATACTGCAGCGCGCGGCCAGGAATCGAGTCGATGTCGGTTTCGTCAGGCTGACCAAGGTCTGCGGTGTACGCAAACGGAATGGCGCCCTTCTCACGCATCCAGGCAACCGCAACCGAGGTGTCAAGACCACCGGAAAACGCGATGCCGACCTTTTCGCCGACTGGGAGGGAAGCTAATACTTTAGACACCCTCCAAGGTTACCAACTAGATGAACAGTGTGGTCTTCGACTCCGCGGCCTCACCGAGGAAGGTTGCCACTCCGCCAAAGTTGATTCCATCCAGCAGATCTGACTCTGCGATGCCGAGCAGATCCATGGTCATGGTGCAACCAACGATGTAAGCGCCGCCATCCTGAGCTGATTTCATTAGCTCTGGTAACGATGCAACGCCGTTGGCTTTCATGACGCCCTTTATCATCGCCGTGCCGGCACCAAGCATGTTCATCTGCGAGAGAGTGGTGTGGTTGGCATCCTTCGGCATCATCACGGTGAACATCTTGTGCAGCAGTGACTTCTTGCGGGCAGGTGGATTGTTATTGCGCAGAGCATTGAGGCCCCAGAAGGTGAAGAACATCGAAACCTCTTTGCCAAGAGCAAGCGCACCGTTAGCGATGATGAATGCCGCAATCAATTTGTCTAAATCACCGGAGAAGACAACAAACGAGACCTTCTGTGGCCCTGCCGGGTCAAGTGCCACCGAGGTTTGCGTCGCCAATGCGCCTGCTCCACCCTTCCGGATGACGGCCTGGTATCCGGCTCCGCTAGGTTCGAGTGAAACAACGGTATGTCCATTGTTTTTAGCCCAAGCTGGGGCATCCAGCGCAAAGCCAGGGTCAGACACCTTGACGCGCAATTCGTCGCCTAGACCCAAGTCCTTCATCTTCGCCGACATTTTCATGATCGGGCCTGGGCAAGCCAGGCCGGTGCAATCTAGATCGGTGATGCTTCCGCTGGCAGCAGACGCAGGTGCAAATACAGACTCGCGTTCAGCGTAGTTTTCGATTGGAGTAATTGGCCCAGCCTGAGCAGGTTCTAGTTCGTGGAAGAACTTAAGAGTTGTGGAACCACCGCTGAGGGTGGCTACGTCAGTGAAACCGCGCTGCACCAAGGCTCGGTCGGCCAGGTAACTGCGGAAACCAACCGCACAGTAAAGGCGGATTGGTGTGTTTTTATCCCAGTGCGCGCTCGCTTGACGAATCGTGGCAAGCGGCACATTCTCAGCGCCGGGCACATGCCAGATTCCAAACTCCTCCGGCGTACGTACATCGATTAGCCGCACACCCTCGACGTTGGCTGGATAGTCCTCGGCCTTCCAAAGTTTGAGGTCGCCTCTCATTACGTTGGATGCTACGAATCCAGCCATGTTCACGGGATCCTTGGCACTACCAAACGGGGGAGCGTAGGCAAGCTCCAGACTCTCCAGATCAAAGACCTTCATGGCCTGTCGAACAGCAACTGCGAGTACATCCAGGCGCTTGTCTACGCCATCAAAGCCAGCAGCCTGTGCTCCTAAAATCGTGCCGTCGGTAGGGTCAAAAATCACCTTCAGGTGCATCATCGCCGTACCTGGGTAATAGCCGGCGTGCCCCGAAGGGTGTACGTGCACCGATTCAAACTTGCGACCAGCGTTGCGTAACTGACGTTCGGTGGCTCCGGTTCCACCTGCAACCATGTCGAAAACCTTGACAATACTTGTGCCTTGAGTGCTCTTGTATTCGGTGTTGCGACCACAAATATTCTCAGCCGCTACTCGACCTTGTCGGTTCGCTGGGCCAGCCAAGGGCGCCAATTCCAGGGAACCTAGAACAGTATTTGGAGTTTCGACGCCGTCACCGGCAGCCCAGATATTTGAGTCACTGGTTTGCATGTGTGTGTCAACCTTGATGCCACCGTGCGGACCAAGTTCCAACCCGGCTGCTTTTGCCAGTGCACTTGCAGGGCGGACACCGGCGGCCATGATCACGAAGTCGGCTGCCAAGGTTTTGTGGTTGTCCAACTCAACGGTGAGCATGCCATCCTTGGACTCCCGGAAAGCAGCGGCGCTAGTACCAAGGAAAAGCTCAACGCCGTGTGCCCGGAGATGTTGTTCCACAGGAACGGACATCTCTTTGTCCAGTGGTGGCAGAATCTGTGGTGCCCGTTCAACTACGGTAACAATCGCGCCTCGGTGCTTTAGATTTTCAGCCATTTCCAGGCCGATATATCCGGCTCCAACCACAACTAGATGAGGCTTTTTTCCGCTGTTGATCAGCGCGTCCAATTTGCCCTTGATTGCATCCATGTCGCCAATTCGGCGAAGAACATGGATGTTTGGGGAATCGATGCCCGGAACAGGCGGCAACATGGCATCGGCACCCATGCAGAGTGCAAGTTTGTCGTAGCTTTCCTCGTGTTCTTCGCCCGTGTCAACATTGCGAACGAGCACTTTTTTAGCTGTGCGGTCAATGGCCAGCACCTCGGTGGCAATGCGGACGTCTAATTCAAGCGATTCCCGCAGACTTTCAGGAGTCTGCAGCAGCAAGCGGTCACGATCGGTGATTACTTCACCAATGTGATACGGCAGACCGCAGTTAGCAAACGATATGTGGTGGCTCTTTTCCAGCACAACGATTTCGGCAAATTCATCAAGCCTGCGTGCACGGGCGGCAGTTGAGGCGCCAGCAGCGACGCCACCGATTACGACGAGTTTCATCGGGTACTTTCTAGTTTTGTAATAGGAAGAACGGAGTTTTAGGTCTGCTCGGGGGCTAGCTGAGCAGGTTCTTCATCTGGTTGTAGATGATGTCAGCCACTTTGACGGGCATGAGGCGCGCCATCTTGTCCAACATTGCGGCGTCGCCACCAACGAAGGCGCGAGGAGCCTCATTTTCAATGGCGGTAATCATGATCTTGCCTGCGGTCTCAACCGGTGTGGTCTTTGGCTGCTTCATTTCAGCACCCGCCGGCATCTCCATCTTGAGGCCAGAGTTCCCAGCAATATTGGTATTGATGGCTCCCGGGTAGATGAGCGTCACCTTCACCGGGGTTCCGTAGAGTTCGGTGCGCAGACCCTCGGTGAAGAGCTTCACCGCAGCCTTAGAGGCGCCGTAAATGGTTTGCCCCGGTACAGGCGCGTATGCGCCCATCGAGGAGACATTCGCAATCTGGGCGGCAGGGCGTTTCAACAGGTGAGGCAGGAATGCCTTCACCATGTTTACTGGGCCGTTGAAGTTCACAGCCATGACGCGGTCGATGTCCTTGAACTCCAGTTGGTTCACGCGAACGAATGGCTGGATGATTCCAGCATTGTTTACAAGGATGTCGATGGTGCCAAACTTGGCGATTACTTCATCGGGCAAAGCCATTACGCGCTCGCGGTCAGCGATGTTGGCACTGGCGTAGGCAAATTTCTCAGAGCCCGTAATCTTGGCGGTTTCTGCCAAGGCCTCCTCATTTAGGTCAACACCAAACACCGACGCACCACGCGCCAATGCTTCGATGGTCATTTGGCGTCCCATGCCATTGCCTGCACCACTAATGACTACCACTTTGCCGCTGAGTTTCACTCTTACTCCAGTTCCCGGGATCCCCATGGTCCCTTTAACTTCAATCTACGCCCGCAAAGCCTGACGCAAGTTGTCCTTGAGGTGAAACTTGGTTAGGCCTACTTAACTTGAGTTTGGCCGGAAAAGTAGAGTGCGGGCACCCAATCGGGCACCCGCACTTTATCAATTCAGCGCTAGTGGGTTGCTAGGTTAGTAGTCACCAGTCGTGGGGTGATGGTCCACAGGTTTGGGTTGCTTGGGTTTACGTCAAGCTGGACCCAGTGGTTGAAGCCCGAACCGAAAGTCTGAACGCGGGTGAAGTACTCAACGAGGCTTCCCTTGTCCTTCTGGACTAGCTTTCCGGCGGTTTCGTTCATTGGCATGTCTACCTGGTACCAGTGCTCGTCACCGTTCTGAAGCAGAACTGGCTTCTTGAAAGACAGGGTGCCGGTCAGGATTGCCTGCTTTACGTTGTCGTAAGCAGCGGTGTACTCGTTGTTCGGGGCAGCGAGTCCGGCAAGGTAACCCTCCCAGTCCAAGTTCGCCTGCTCCACGATGACAACACCGTTCGACGCCTTGTCCTTGGCAACCTGGAAACCACGCTGGATCCAAGCTACGTTGGCTGCATCACGAGCTGTGTACTCAGCGGCATCGCCATCCTTGGCAGTGTCGTTGTAGGTCTTGTACTTGTCCGAAGTCACGGCAGCGTTATCAGCTGAACCCGGGATGTGAGGCAGGATGAAGGTGATCTTCTTGTAGGTGAACATCTGCATCTCTGGGTAGTTTGGGTCGTGGTCGATTGCCACACCGGCAAGCTGGCCCTTACCTAGGGATACATAACCCGAAGCGTCCTTGAAAAACATGCTGCGAACCTTGGTTAGGCGCTCGTTAGGGTCGTATGCTCCCTTTACTGCTCGGTCGCAGTCAACCCACTCGTTGTCACCAACAGAGTAGAAAACTGGCTTGTTGAACTTGTCGAAGAAGTCGGTCTTGATTCGGGTGTAGTTGTCATCGGTGCACTTGTCACCCTTGCCGCTCATTGTGTCACCATCGAACAGGCTGAAATCGATGTTGGCGCCATTCAAAGCGTTAATCACATTTGGCGTCTGGGCAACACCGAGTGCGTCGTAAGGCATGTCACCGATGAGCGCGATGCTGAATGCATTCGGGTCTACAACTGGCTTGGCGGTTACGGTGACGGTTGGCTTTGGCGAAGGCTTAGTGGTCTTTGCGTCGGCAACGCCGGTGCTGAAGAGGGCAAGTCCGGTTACCGCAATTGCGGCAATCGCGGCTGGGAGGATTCTGGAAAATGGCTTAATAGTCATGAACCTAGAAAATGCTGACAAAATGACGCAACGGTGAACGCATTTTCGTAGCCAGGTGAATGGTGACTTACAGCTTCATAGCATTCTCGGGTTATCCCCAACGGGTTAGAGGGATGAGTGCGAACTGAATCGTATTGTTTTGGTCGTGAAGCTCTCGCATCGTCACAAAAAAGCCTTGAATAATCAGATTGGTAGACTTGACCTCGCCTTGTCAGGCAAGCGCTGCCTCCGTAGCTCAGTGGATAGAGCAGGAGCCTTCTAATCTCTTGGTCGCAGGTTCGATTCCTGCCGGGGGCGCTCGTAATCCGTTAGAGCGGCTGCTGCTGAGTGATGCAGTGAATGCCGCCGCCGCGAGCAAACAGCGGTCTGGCATCCACAGCCACTACTGTCCGCCCAGGATAAACCTTTTCGAGTATTGAGCGGGCTGCGGCGTCATTCTCATCACCGAATGAGCACATGATCACTCCACCATTGACTATATAGTGGTTGATATACGAGTAGTCGACCCAACCCTCATCATCGCTCAAAACCTTTGGCGCCGGCACCGCAATCAACCGGGAGGTACCGGCAGCTTCTAAAGTTGCCTTAACCTCGGCTGAAACCAAGTAATCCGGGTGAGCCGGATCTTGCTGATCGTGAAACAAAATCGTCTCGGCGTCAGCAAAACAGGCAACGATGTCAATGTGACCGCGGGTGCCGAAATCGTCGTAGTCGCGCGTAAGTCCGCGCTTGATCCAGATGGCGTTATCGGTTCCAAGTAGCCTATGAATCTCGGCTTCGACCTCTGCCTTTGAGGCTTTAGGGTTCCTGCCTTCACCAAGTTGAACGGTTTCGGTTAGCAACACCGTTCCTTTGCCATTAACGTGGATCCCTCCACCTTCGTTCACCAACCAACTGTCCACAATCGGCGTCTGGCTTTGACTACTTATAAAAGTCGCTACCTTGGAATCCTTGCCCCAAGCGGCCCAAGGTTGGGCGCCCCAGCCATTGAACACCCAGTTGACTCCCGCAAGGTTGCCATGATCGTCGCGAACAAATGTTGGCCCAATATCCCGCATCCAGGCATCATCGAGTTCGGCGGGAATAAGCTCCACAAGGTCATTCAGGTATTGGCGTGCCACTTGCATATCCGCCGGCTCGCAGAGCATTCGAACGGGTTCGAAATCGATGATCGCGTTAGCAACTGCAGCCCAGGTGCGACGCGCTTCGTCCTTAGCCTCATCCGAGTTACCGAGCGTGTAGCCCGATGATGGCCAAGCCATCCAAGTGCACTTGTGGGTGTCCCACTCGGGGGGCATTCGGTACGTAGTCATGAGGCCTTCTATTGGGCAACGCCTGCAATGCCACCATCAACACCATCGCCATCATCTTGACGAGGGTTGGCGACAGGGTCGGTTAGGCGTCCGTAGGTGTCGGGACGGCGGGTGGCCAGAAACGGGAAGAGGTCGAGCCAGTCTCGGCGCTGATCGAGGTCCAAGTCGGCTACTAGAACCTCGTCACCCTCGCGGCCTGCGCTGGCCAAAACCCGACCAAATGGGTCGCAGATAAAACTACTGCCATAGAAATTGATGTTGCCTTCGTTTCCCCACCGATTTGGAACCACCATGAAGGTTCCATTTGCGATTGCATTACCGATAATCACCTGACGCCAGAGCGGTTCGGTGTCGAAATCGGGGTGGTCGGGTTCGCTTCCAATCGCCGTCGGGTAAGCAAGAACCTCAGCGCCGCGCAGGCTGTAATTGCGTGCTACCTCTGGAAACCACTCGTCCCAACAGGTTGGCAGACCAAATGCTGCAGTGGTCCCACCCATCAACAGTGAGTTCACGGGATAAGGGTCACCTTTGGACTTACCTGGGGCGAAGTACTGATCTTCGTAGTAACCCGCGGTTACCGGAATGTGCAGCTTTCGAGTTTTGGCAACAATTTCCCCGGTAGGCGCCACGATCATGGCTGTGTTGTAACCGCGTCCATCGTCAAGTTCCACTCGTTCAAAAAGCGAAACGTGCACGTAGACCTTATGTTCGCTAGCAGCTCTCGCTGCAAAACGATATGTAGGCCCCTTGTGTAGGTCCTCTGCCGTCTCTAGTGGGTCGCCGCTGGGTTTCATGTCGGCGGGATAGCGGCTCAGGGTGAGTTCCTGAAGGAACACAATTTTGGCGCCGGCATGTGCCGCCAGACCTATTCCTTCATTTAGCTTGGCGGTGTGCTCAGTTTCGTCCTCATGCCATTTTGTTTGCACCAGGCCAACTCGCAGCGGATCCCGGGTTGCCGGCTTCACGCGACTCAAAGATTTTGGTGCGGGAGCAAAAGTTACCTTCATGGTTTTTCCGGTTTCTATTTCATAGTGTCCAGTATTTGAACCAGGAGTTCAAAACTAGTCTCGGGATTAACAATCGCAAATCGGGTATTTGGTTTTCCAGCGTGGGAACTTGGCACCACAAAAGCCAGCTGACTTTCCAGGAGGCCATTGCTCCAGCGCTCGTAGTCTGCCAATTGCCAACCAATTCGTTCGAATACGACCACGGATAACATTGGTTCGCGCACCAATTTCAGATTAGGTCTGGTGCGGATTTCATCGGCTATTTTGGCCGCGAGTAAGACATTCGCCTCAATGGCCTTGGCATAGGCAGCGGTGCCATGGGTTGCCAGCGAAAACCACAGCGGCAATCCACGTACTCGGCGAGTCAAGTTATAGGCGTAGTCGCTCGGGTTCCACTCATCGCGTTCGGTGAGCGTGTCAAGGTATTCGCCATGTTGAGTGTGGGCCGCCCGAGCTAATTCGGGGTCCCGGTAAACCAAGGCGCAGGCGTCATAGGGTGCGTATAGCCACTTGTGGGGATCCACGATGAAACTGTCAGCTCGTTCAGATCCGGCATAGAGTGGGCGGGTTTTTGGAGCCAAAATGCCTGCCAGCCCATATGCACCGTCTATGTGAAACCACAGTCCGTTTTTCTTGGTTACCTGACCCACCGAGTCCAAATCATCGACAATGCCGAAGTTGGTGGTTCCAGCCGTAGCGACTACCGCGAATACCCCGTCACCGGCCGCCCGAATCGCCGCTGCCACTGCGTTGCCACTTAACCTGCCGTCCGAATCTGCAGCGGCCAGCACCAGCTCCACGTCCATAACGGCGGCGGCAGCCTTCAGTGACGAATGCGCCTCACTCGAAGCGATGAATTTCCATCGATCCGGCTGGGCATTTCCAGCCTCGCTGCGTAAGCGTCGAGCGGTATGGCGCGCTGCTACAAGCGCCGATAGGTTTCCCAGCGTACCTCCCTGCACGAACACACCGCCGGCTCGCTCGGGTAGCCCAACTTCGGCGGCGAGCCAGCTGAGAACCTGATTTTCGGCGTAGACGGCACCGGCTCCCTCCAGCCACGAACCGCCATAAATCGAACTTGCCGAAACCACAAGATCGAAAAGCGTAGACGCCTCGGTGGGGGCAGTTGGAATAAAGGACAGATAGCCAGGATGATCGCTGGAGAGCGTGGCCGGTGCCAATACATCGGCAAATAGACCGAGCGCACGCATGCCGCCAAGGCCACCGGGGGTAATTGTGTTCCCGGCGTTCTCCTGCAGCCACTCGAGACTTCGGGGGCTGTCCAGCGGTGGCACCTCGTAACCCATTCGGGTACGAGCATAGGTCAGGATGTGTTCGCGGAGGGCAGCGGTTTCGACCGTTGGTTTATGCATCTTTGCAGAACCTTCTGCGCGCGTCTGGTTGTGAAACGAGGACCCGGCTACTCGGCAAGGTTTAGTCTATGACTGCCTTTGGCTGGTCGCTGATCAACTCGGCGTCAAGCGGCAACGATTCAGGCAATTTGAGCAATTCCGATAGTTCGTCCTGGCCAAGAATCAGCTTTACCGCGCCGATTGCATCTGCCACGGATTGAACCTTAGTTATGCCTGGCAACGGAATGATGTTGGGGGATAGGCTTCGCAACCATGCCTGTGCAACTGCAAAGGTTGAGACGCCCAATTTCTTCGCTACACCCGCAAAGAGTTCGTAGGCGGGAGTTCCGGCGTCAGATGGGCGAACGCCCTTCATCGGTGACCATGGCAGAAAGGCCAGTCCGTGGCTCTCACAAACTTCAATTACGTCAAGTTGTTGACGGTAAATCGGATTCAATTGGTTCTGCACCGAGACTAAACCACCATCGCCAGGCCCACCCAGTACATCTAGCGCCTGGAGCAGCTGATCGGCCGAGTAATTGCTGACGCCAAAGTGTCTGATCGGTGCATTCTTCTGAAGCTTTGCAAGGTTTGCGAGTTGTTCCGCGAGGGTCAGGTGATAGTCAAGGCGATGATGTTGCCACAGTGGAATTTCGACAACTCCAAGGTTTTGGAGCGAAGCTTCTACTCGTGTGCTCAGGTATTCGTAGTTGGCGTTTCGCCCCCATATTTCGCCGGGTCCGCGTGAAATGCCACCCTTTGTCGCCAGAATGAGCTGAGCCTTTTCTTCAGGAGTGCCTTGCCAAGCGGCTACTGCTTCGCGGAGCAGGACCTCATTGTGACCCATCGAATCCCAACTCGGAGCATAGATGTCCGAGGTATCGAAAAGGCGCACTCCAGCTTCCATCGCGCCAACAAGCACCTGAATGAACTCGGCTCTTGCGTTGGCGTCATCGAGAACCGGCGAACCCACCCATGAGGCGTTCATGAAGCCGAAGCCCAGCGGAATTCCGAAGTTTAGTAATGGATTCATAGTTTGATGCTCTCTGTAGTACTCAGCTAAATATGGAAGCGGCTAAAACTGGTTTTCGCCAAGGTCGATGGCGAGCAGTTCCGCTATGCAATCGGTAGCAAGTTTGTGGTCGGTGCGCTGGGGGAGGCCTGAGACGGTCACTGTTCCAACTACGCCGGCCCCGGCAACTCGAATCGGAAAACTACCGCCGTGAGGTGTGTGGTCACGCGGGTCCAACGCCATTGCTGAAACTAGGTCTTCTCCGGTTTTTTCCCACAGGCCGATCAGGTAGCTGGACCTTTGAATCTTGTTAACTAGGTTTCGCTTGCGCCGTGCCCAGTCGGCATTTGCAGGTGCGGTTCCAGGCATCGAGCAGAAAAACAACACATCGTCTCCGCGGCGAATGTCAACAACAATCGGGCCGTATTCGTCGGCTCGCTCGCGAATCAAAAGCCCGAGTTGCAGTGCAACATCCTCATCAAAATGATTGAAGATTAGGGCTTCTTCCTGTGCCTTAACCTTCGCAATGTCTAGCTCTATCGTCGCGTTCATGGCTTAACACTAGGCAAGTTTGGTGATCAAACTAGTGCACTGTGACAATTTGGTCGATGTGCTGGCTTGGAGTGATTCCGTGCGAGATTACGACCACGATTCGATTAAGTTTTGTCCTCGCGATTTGAAACACTAATTGCCAGAGTGAGTCTGCCGATGCCTGATCCAGGTTCTCGGTGGGTTCGTCCAAGATCAGCACCTGGAAATCGGCAAGCAGCGCTCGGGCTAAAGCGAAACGCTGCGCCTCGCCACCGCTGATAGCTACTCCTCGGTCTCCAAGCTGGGTGTCCAATCCATCTCGACTCCGAAGCATTTGGTCTAGACCAACCTGTTCCAGCACCTGCCATAGCGTTTCATCGGTGGCAGTCGGGTCGCCAATGCGGAGGTTGGTGCGCGCATCCGCGTCAAAAATCGTCGGCCTCTGCTCCAGGTATCCGATTCGGGCTCGGATGTCGGATTCTCGATAGGCGCTGAGATCGCGTCCATTTAGCAGCACTCCACCCTCTGCTGGCTTCAAGAACCCTGCTATCGCAAATGCCACCGAGGTCTTGCCGGCACCGCTTGGTCCCTGCAGCCAGGTAATTTGACCAGGCTTTAGCGCGAAAGTTATTCGGTGTACCGCAACGGATGATGAATAGGGATAACGAATGGTGGCATCGCGGAATTCGATCGAATCGACACTCTGCAATTCCAGGTCTCCTAGGTTTGGTAAAACCTCTGCTGGTATTGGCAAATCCAATGCCGAGGTAATGCGTTCAGCGCTCGCCCTATAGCGCTGCCACCCAATAATGGCTGGTTGGGTCGCCACCAGGAATTCGAAAACGGCCATGGGAACAAGAGCCAATACCGCCAACCATCGATGGTCGAGCTGGCCGTTTGCAACGCCGGTTGCACCTGCGAATGAGGTCAATACAACTGCCACAGTGCCGAGTAACGCGAAAATGCTGGCGCCTACACCCGCTGAAAGCGCATTACGGTTAGCGGCGGCTATGGCCTTAGTCTCGTGTTCAGCCAACATTTTTAGGCGGGCATGGTCCCAACCGTAAGCCTGATACATTTCGAGATTCTCCAGGTATTCGGCTGTTGCTACATTCAAGTCGGCGCGCGTTTCAATAAGCACTTTTGAGGCTGCGCTGCCAGATAACTTCGAGAAGAGTACGGCAGTCGCTGATGCCAATAGCGCGACTAAGCCCAACCATAGGAAGGCCCAATTAGCGGGCGAAATCAACGCCAAGCCAATCACGCTCAGTGCTGTCACTCCGAGTCCCTGAATGAGAGGGGCAATCACCCGCAGGCTCAAGTTTTGCAGTTCGTCGGTGTCCTGCACCATTTTGGTTGCATAGTCCGATGAGCTGATTTTGCCAAGACCTGCAGGAGCCAGTGGCGCCACTTTGCTAAAGAGTCTCGGCCTGACGCGGCTCAACATTTCAAATGCCGAGTCATGCAGAACCAAGCGTTGGGTGTACCGGAAAAACGCCCTACCCAACGCAAAACCACGAACGCCTACGATGGCCTCATTGAGGTACATGATCGGCGGCTGCTCTGCAGCGGCGCTAATGAGCCAGGCCGAGGTTGCTAAAAGCGCAATTGCTGCTACAGCCTCGAGCCCGGCGAGAGTCAACCCCAGTGCAAATTTGCGGGTGTCCGGCAGTCCGAGTCGAAAAACGCGGCTAAACATCGGTAACCGCCAACTGGTTGTCGACTGGCCCTACGTGCTGGTGCGAAATCACCACGACGCGCTTACCCTGGCTCGCGAGTGAACGAATGGCAGAGGCAATTTTCTCGGCGCGAACAGCATCCAATGCTGCAATTGGTTCATCTAGCAGTAGCCACTCGCAATCCTTGCCAAGCGCTCGATAGAAAGCACGTGCCAACGCAACGCGTTGCGCTTGACCACCGCTGAGCATCGTGGTTGCATCACCCACTGGCGAGTCTGCAGAAACGTCGTCTAGTGCCGCCAACGCGAGGCTTTTTTCCAGTAGAGGAGCATCAATATTCTGCCCAGGCCCAGCGACATTTTCGCTTACGGTTCCGGGGAACAAGCTAGCCTGCTGTGGAAGCCATGCCACTGTCTCGGCCGGTAGCGCACTGCGAAGTCTGGCCATTGCTTTGGTTTTACCGGCACCGCTCACGCCTATAATCCGCGTGATCTTGCCTTTGTCAAAACGTTCAAGTGACTCACTGGTCAGCGTACTCTCTGCCGCTGTTGGAGGAAGCGCCTCGGCTGCATCAAGAACGTCGAGGATTTTTCCAGAGGCCACTACGCCCTCATTGGAGGCATGAAAGTTGGCACCCACTAGGCGTATAGGTAGGTATGCCTCCGGAGCCAAAAGCAACACAAATAGTCCCGTGCTCAGCTCTAGAGAGCCGTCAATCAGCCGTAGACCAATCGATACCGCGATTAGTGCCACCGAGAGTGATGCCGCAACCTCAAGTGCAAAACCGCTCAGGAAGGATACTCGCAAAACCCGCATGGTGCGTCGACGGTAGTTCTCAGAGCTTGCAGCAATGAAGTCGGGTTGCTGTGGCAACCTGCCAAACACTCTAAGCGTCGTGAGCCCGCGCAAGACTTCATAGAAATGCCGAGCCAGTCGGTTCATGGCGTTCAACTGCTCTTGCTGAACCTTGTTGGTTGCCCAACCGATGAAAATCATGAACAGCGGTATCAGTGGGAGCGTGCAGAGAATCGCTATGCCAGACCAGACGTCGGTGGCGAAGATCAGGGCGGTAAGGACGGGCGTAACGATTATCGAATAAACCAGCTGTGGCAAGAACTTGCCAAAGTAGGCATCCAGTGCATCCAGCTGTGATGTTGCAAGTAGGGCGACCTCGGCGCTGTTTCGTTTAGCCAGCCAAGCTGGTCCTAGTCGTCCGATTGCACCGAGAAGGCTCGTCCTTAGCTGCCTTTTGGCAACTGCTGCAGCCCTTGAGCTCAACCAGTCCTGCAACCATAGGAGGCTGGCCCGGCACGTGCCAAAGACGAGGACAAAAATCAGCAGCGTGTTGGTACCCTCCGGTAAACCGGTTGAACTCACCAACGGCGAATCAGCAGTTTCGGTGGCGCCTGCCGAGCCGAAGACTTTTGCGATGAACCGGCTCAGTTCCCAGGTGTACCCTACGACGGCAGCCAAAGCCAAGACCGCCAGGACCACCACGCAGGCGATAAACCAACGTGAGGCCCTGGCGGTCTTTAGTAGGCGTGGGTCAAGCGGCTTGATGATCCACTCACCCCAGTCTTTCTAGTGCGATCCAGCCGGAATGTTTTTGCGGCTAACACGCTTGCGGAACACCCAGTAGGTCCAGGTCTGGTAGGCAAGTACCAGCGGCATCATGATGCCGACTACCCAGGTCATTACAGTCAGAGTGTACTGGCTGCTTGATGCGTTCTGGATGGTAAGACCGTAGGCCGCATTTGTGGTGGACGGCAATACATTCGGGTAAAGAGCTGCGAATAGCGCACCCACCGCACCGATGATGGTGACCACCATGAGGGCAAAGGCAACACCGTCTTTCTTTGCGAAGTTGGCGGCCTGTGCAGCAATCAATGCCAGTGCCGCAACCACTGTTAGAACTGCGCCAATCAGGCTGAGGTGTGCAAAGAGCGTCCAGAGTAGGAAGCTGGCTGCGATCACAGTCGCAACGTAACCCACCTTCTTAGCCAACGTACGGGCACGATCACGGATTTCGCCTTCGGTTTTCAACACGATGAAGAAGAGCCCATGCAGGAAGAAGACGCTGAGGGTGGTTAGTCCACCCAGCAGACCATACGGATTCAGCAGGGTGAAAAGGTTACCGGTGTAAACGTGGTGGGCGTTGAGCGGCACGCCATTGACGATGTTCGCAAACGCCACGCCCCATAGCAGGGATGGAAGGGCGCTTCCAACCACAATCATCCAGTCGAAGGTGTTGCGCCACTTAGCGGTGTCACCCTTGCCGCGGTACTCGAAAGCAACGCCGCGCGCAATTAATGCCGCAAGTAGCAGAAGCAGTGCCAAATAGAAACCGCTGAAAAGCGACGCGTACCACTCTGGGAAGGATGCGAACAGGGATGCGCCGGCCACGATAACCCAGGTCTCGTTCAAATCCCAGACTGGGCCGATGGTGTTGATCAGGACGCGGCGATCGGTGTCGTCTTTGCCGAGGAATGGCAGGGCCATTCCAACACCAAAGTCGAAGCCGTCGAGGACGAAGTAACCAATGAAAAGGAATCCTACGATTAGGAACCAGAGTTCGTTGAGAGCCATTTGAAGTATTCTCCTTTGATTCCTAGTAGGCCACGGTCAGTTGGTCGTCATTGTCGCGCTGATCTTCTAGCAGCACGTCTGGGCCAGCGGCGATTGCCTTGGTCAGAATCTTGAATTCGACAACGGCCAAGATGCCGTAGATGAGAGTGAAGACGACGATGCTGATAAGCACGTCCAGCCCAGTGATGCCGGGGGAGACGCCATCGGCAGTCTTCATCAGACTGAATACGATCCAGGGCTGACGACCCATCTCGGTGAACATCCAACCAATCGAAATGGCAAGCAAGCCAAGTGGGGAAGCCCAGATTGCGGCGTTCCAGGTCCACTTTGGTAGGTTTACTCGGCCCTTTGCGGTGGTTATCAGACCAACAACTGCAACCAGCATCGCCAGCACGCCCAGTCCGATCATCCAGCGGAAAGACCAGTAAGTCAGCCAGATGATTGGCATGTAGTCGCCTGGACCGTAAAGGTGCTGGTACTGCGCTTGGAGGTCGTTCAGTCCTTCGACGGTGCCGTTCATGGTGTGGGTGCTGAGGAAGCTGAGCAGGTAAGGGATTCGCACCGAGAAAATCTCGCTGTGTCCATCAGGGGTTCCCCAGCTGAATAGCGAAAACGATGCGTCATAACCGGTTGAGGTCTTGTAAAGTGCCTCGGCTGCAGCCATCTTCATTGGCTGAGTCTGAACCATTGCTAAGCCCAAGCCATCACCACTGATGACAGTTCCGATGCCGCCCAGCAGCGAAGCCCAAAGGCCAAACCGTAGACCGGTGTACATGCTGTCCAGGTACTGCTTGCGCTTCAGGTGATAGGCGGCCACAGCAACCACTACTGCACCGGCAAACATGATCGAAGCGGTGATTGTGTGAGGGAACTGGTTTAAGGCAACGATGTTGGTCAGAACGGCACCGATATCTGTGAGTTCTGCGCGATGCTTTTCAACGTTTAGCTGGAAACCAACTGGGTGCTGCATAAAGGCGTTGGCGGCAAGAATGAAATATGCGCTCATCCATACACCCAGAGTGGTGATCCAAATGGTTGCCAGGTGTACCTTCTTGCTGAGACGGCCCCAACCGAAGATCCAAAGGCCAATAAAGGTTGCCTCGAAGAAGAATGCGAGCAAACCTTCCATGGCAAGTGGTGCACCGAATACGTCACCCACAAAGCGAGAGTAGTCGGACCAGTTCATACCGAACTGGAATTCCTGCACAATTCCTGTGACCACACCCATGGCGAAGTTGATTAGGAAAAGCTTGCCGAAAAGTTTGGTCAGTTTGAGCCACTTTTCGCTGCCGGTGCGGGTCCACACTGTCTGCATGATCGCAACCAGCAGGACCATACCGATGGTCAATGGAACGAACAGGAAGTGATAAACGGTGGTGAGACCGAACTGCCAGCGGCTGAGCGTTAGCGGGTCAAGGCCCCAAAGGTTTTGTGCTGCGAGCAGTCGCATGGCACCCTCGAACTTTCTGGAGGGTCTCTCCAACCCTCCAACTCCATTTGTAACGAAACGATAACGGGGCAGCCAGTAAGGGGAACCTAAATTTCTTAAGTTTTTTCTTAGGTTTACCTAACGGCGAGAAGATGTGTGCGAATTTTGCAGCCTAATGCGCGTGCTCAAAGATGATGTTGGTTCGGGTGTTTGCCACTGCTGGGTTGGCGGAAAGATTCTCTAGAACAAATTCGCGTACATGATCGCTGTCAGTAGTTGCCAGATGGAGGATGAAATCTTCGCTACCACCCAGGAAGAAAACCTGCTGAACTTCGGGCAGGGCTTTCATCTCGGCCATAAAGGCAGCAAGCTGCTGTCTTGCCGTTGCTCGCAGCGTTACCGAGATAAGCACCTGCAAACCATAACCAGTCGCGGCGCGGTTCACCTTTGCATGGAAGCCGGTAATCACGCCGCGGGCAACCAGATTGCGCACCCTCTGGATGCAGGTGCTCTGGGCTATTCCGACGCGGTTTGCCAGCTCGGAGTTGGTCATCCTGGCGTCCGCCTGCAGTAGATCCAGAAGCTGATGATCGATGTCATCAATTTCCAGCGATTGCGTAATCTTCACGTTTTCCTGCCTTTTGGGTTGCTTTTCGGAGGTTTTCGAAGCAATTGTGCCAAATAGCCGAAAAAAATGCGATAAAACTGCAAGAAATCGGCATATTTGCCAGACTCAGGGCATAGTAACCGTTTAGGAGAAGCAAATGCGCGTGGGTATCCCAACTGAAATCAAGAACAATGAGGGTCGAGTTGCAATCACTCCCGCCGGAGTTCACGAACTGGTTCACCACGGACACGAAGTATTCATTCAAGCTGGTGCCGGTCTCAACTCTGGATTTGCTGATGCCGACTACGAACGCCAAGGCGCGAAGGTGCTATCGACAGCAGCAGAGGTATGGGCTCACGGCGATCTTCTCCTAAAGGTCAAGGAACCACTGGCAGCCGAGTTTCCACTTATGCGTGCAGACCAGGTGCTATTCACCTACCTGCACCTTGCCGCCGACAAAGAGTGCACTGACGCGCTGCTAACTGCCGGGACTACTGGAATTGCCTATGAGACCGTTCAGCTTGCCGACCGCAGCCTTCCGTTGCTTCAGCCAATGAGCGAGGTTGCCGGCCGCCTGAGTGCCCAGATTGGCGCAAATTACCTGACGGCTCCACTCGGTGGCACCGGCGTACTCATGGGCGGCGTTCCTGGAACGACTCCCGCCAAGGTCGTTGTTATCGGTGGCGGAGTTGCCGGCGAGAACGCTGCGGCGATTGCCCTGGGAATGCGCGCCGATGTGACAGTCATCGATGCCTCGATTCAGCGCCTGCGCCAACTCGACACCATCTATGGCGGCGCCATCAAAACCCGAGCCAGCAGCAAACTGGAAATCTCCGAGCAGTTAAAGTCGGCGGACCTAGTAATTGGCTCGGTGCTGATTCCAGGTGCCAAGGCACCAAAGTTGGTCACCGACGCCATGGTGAAGCAAATGAAGCCGGGTTCGGTGCTTGTTGACATTGCAATCGATCAGGGTGGTTGCTTCGAGGGAAGTCACGCCACAACTCATGACAACCCAACCTTCCGCGTTCACAACAGCACCTACTACTGTGTTGCCAACATGCCAGGTGCGGTACCGGCAACCTCAACTCAGGCGCTGACCAATGCAACGCTGCCATACGTAATTTCTCTGGCTAACAAGGGCGTTAGCAAAGCGCTGGGCGACGACGCGGCTTTGGCAAAGGGCCTGAACACGCATGCTGGAAAGGTAATGCACCCTGCGGTTGCCGAAGCCTTCGGCTACGCACTCGGTAGCATCACCGAGGTGACAGCGGCCTAAAACTTCGACGAAATCTCTCTTCGTCGAACCGCCCGTTGATTGGGGCAAAAAACTGGGGCCGACTCAAAAGAGCCGGCCCCAGTTTTCGAATTTTTGACTGCCGATATTTGTTACTCAGCGATCGCCTGCGTATTTATTACTCAGCAACCGCTTCGGTTTCGGCCTCCGCCTGAGCGGCGATTTCAGCACGAACGGCGTCCATGTCGAGGCCCTCAATGGCGGCCAAAAGTTCTTCAAAACCAGCGGCATTCATTGCGCCTGGGCGGTTGTACAGCAGGATGCCGTCGCGGAAGGCCATCAGGGTTGGAATAGAGGTGATGTTTGCCTGTGCTGAAAGCTCGCGTTCGGCCTCGGTGTCTACCTTTCCAAAGGTGATTTGCGGATGACGCTTGCTCGCCTCTTCGAATACAGGTGCAAACATGCGGCAAGGGCCACACCATTCGGCCCAGAAATCGACGATGGTGATACCGGGGGCGCTGATGGCTGGCACGAAAGACTCTGCGGTCAACGTCACGGTCTTGCCGAGTACTGCCTCGTTCATTTGTTCCTACTTCTTTGGTTCAATCCGTACTGTAGAGGCACGTTGTGCAAGGACAATTCCTGCAATAACTAACACCGCTCCTACGAACTGTATTCCGCTAACTCCTTCACCCAGCCAAAGCGCGCCGAAGGTGAAGGCGAAAACAACCTCGCTGATACTGGCTAGACCTGCCCCGGTGGAGCTGATGTGTTGCAGTGCCAAGTAGTTGAGGAGCATCGGCAGGAAGGATCCTAGTAATCCCAGCCAGAGAAGTGCCACCCATGCGGGTAAATGCAAACCGTGTAGGTTGCCCGTCAGGTCCAAACTCGTTGACAGGTTCGGTTGGTCCGAAATCGAAGGACGCGTAATAAGGTTCCAGACCAGGCCACTGAAAACCATCGTGTAGAACAGAGTCGAGTACGAGTCTCGGTTGCTTTGCACGTGTTCGCTGATGATGAAATAGAACGTGGCGCAACCCATTGCTCCGAACGCGAAGGCGAGTCCAACTGGGTCCAGGGTGCTGTGCCAGATTTGCGAAACAATAAGCACGCCGGCCATCGCGAAGGCAATTCCGAGCCAGATACCCTTGCCGGTTTTCTTGCGAAATAGCAGCCAGTTCACCACCGGAATGACCACGGCGGAAGAGTATTCGATCAGCAGTCCGATACCGACAGGGAGTCGGCTTACCGCGTTGGTGTAGGTCCACTGCAGCATGCTTATTCCAACTACGCCGAAAAGTGCAAGCATCGGTAACTCACACCAACTGACTTGCAGGGACTTTGGATTTACGGACAGCACCAAAATCAGCGCCATCACTGCGGTGAAGGTGGATCGATAGCCCACAATGAAATTTGGTTGAAAGCCAGACTCAACTAGGACCTTGCTTGTGCTGGCGTTTAGCCCAAAGAGCAGGCTGCTGGCGATGATGAAGAACCATCCGCGATTTTCGTTACGGCTACGGTGCACCCTGACAGCCTAGGCTAAAGACATGAAAAATTTTGTGCTCGGCGGCGGCTGTTTTTGGTGTCTCGATAGCACTCTGATGCAGTTTCGCGGGGTGTCGGATGTTGAGGTCGGTTACGCCGGAGGTTCAACTCAGAATCCCGACTATGAGTCGGTGTGCTCGGGCAAGACCGGCCATGCCGAAGTTGCGCGCGTGACCTTCGATGAGTCGGTGCTTCCGGCATCGGTGCTGCTAGACATGTTTTTCACGCTGCACGATCCAACCCAGCTGAACCGCCAAGGCAATGATATCGGTACGCAATACCGCAGCTGCATGTTTTATCAGGACGAAGAGCAGCGCTTGGAGTTTGCAGAGGCACTCGAGCGCGCCCGTGAACACTGGGGTGCCGGTCTAGTCACCGAGCTGCTGCCACTTGAGAAGTTTTGGGTAGGGGAGGACTACCACCAGGACTTCTTCACCAAGAACCCTGGACAGGGGTACTGCAACCTGGTTGTCCTACCTAAAATGGTCAAAACCCGAGCTGCCTTCGAGGAATATCGTCGCTAGGGGCAACCGCATTTTTGAGCTCTCGCTGGGTTAGGCTGACAGCATGATTGACAGAGTTGTCTTGAATGCACTTTTTGAGCGTGAACGTGAGCGCTTCATCGCAGCCCACCCTAAGAGTCAGACGGCCTACCAGCGCGCCGATCACCTGTTTGGTCGAGTCCCAATGACTTGGATGAACAAGAAAGCCGGTGGATTTCCCATCTACCTGGATCGCGCGTACGGCAATCGTGTCTGGGACATCGATGGCAACGAGTACATCGACTTTGCGCTAGGAGACACCGGCGCAATGACTGGCCACTCGGCGCCAGAAGTGGTTTCTGCCATTACCAAACGCGTCGGTGACCTCGGTGGTTTAACAACCATGTTGCCCACCGAGGACGCAGAGTGGGTGGGCGCCAACCTCACCGAGCGCTTTGGCATGGCCAAGTGGTCGTTCTCGCTTACCGCCACCGATGCCAACCGTTGGGCAATTCGCCTCGTTCGCGCCATCACAGGTAAGCCAAAGATCTTGGTGAATAGCTACTGTTACCACGGTTCGGTTGACGAGTCTCTTATCGTGGTTGGCCCAGACGGTGAGGGCATGAATCGCCCTGGCAACGTAGGTGCCCCTGTGGACGTGACACTAACCTCGCGGGTTGCCGAGTTCAATGACCTTATCGGTTTGGAGCGTCAGCTTGCTCACGGCGATGTAGCGGCAGTTCTGATGGAACCAGCGATGACAAATATTGGAATTGTCTTGCCCGAACCCGGTTACCTAGCGGGCGTGCGCGAGCTGACCCGCAAATATGACGCACTGCTGATAATCGATGAAACCCACACCTTCAGCGCAGGCTGGGGTGGAATGACCAAGCGAGACAAACTGGAGCCAGATGTCTTCGTCATTGGTAAGGCAATCGCCGGTGGAATCCCTACCGGTACCTATGGTCTGAGCGCCGAGCTGGCCCAGAAGGTAATGGACAGAACCGACCTGGATTTGGTTGATATGGGTGGCGTTGGCGGCACACTGGCCGGAAACCCGCTCCAAATTGCTGCTATGCGAGCCGCTCTCGAACTGGTTCTTACGCCCGACAATTTCGAGAAGATGATCGACCTTGCCACCGAATTCACCGACGGTGTACAGCAGTTGTTTGACACCTATGATCTGCCCTGGTCGATCAACCAGCTGGGAACACGTGCTGAATACCGCTTTGCTAAGCCTTACCCGAAAAACGGCACCGATTCCCTTGCCAGTTATGACGGAGATTTGGAAGACTTCCTTCACCTCTATCTGCTGAATCGCGGTGTGATGCTTACGCCGTTCCACAACATGGCTCTGATGTGCCCCACCACGTCAGCGGCAGATGTGGCACGTCACAATCAAGTATTTGAAGAAGCGATTCGCGAACTGTTGGCTATCTAGATAGTTGAAAACGAAAGCCCCCGACTCACATCGGGGGCTTTCGTCTTTTGGCTTACTAGCCGTCGCGGGTGAGGCGACGGTAGGTGGAGCGGTGAGGCTTTGCAGCTTCTAGGCCCATGCGTGCAATCTTGTTTTCTTCGTAGGATTCGAAGTTTCCTTCAAACCAGTACCACTGGTCAGGGGTGTCCTCGGTGCCCTCATAAGCCAGGATGTGTGTGGCTACGCGGTCAAGGAACCAACGGTCGTGTGTGATCACAACGGCACAGCCCGGGAAGTCCAAAAGCGCGTTCTCAAGGCTGGATAGGGTCTCAACGTCGAGGTCGTTGGTCGGCTCGTCAAGTAGCAGAAGGTTTCCACCCTGCTTCAGGGTGAGTGCCAGGTTCAGACGGTTGCGCTCACCACCCGAGAGAACACCCGCAGGCTTTTGCTGGTCTGCACCCTTGAATCCGAATGCTGCAACATAGGCGCGCGAAGGCATCTCTACGCCACCGACCTGCATGTAGTCGAGGCCATCTGAGACAACCTCGAAGAGGGTCTTTGTCGGGTCAATGCCTGCACGGCTCTGATCTACGTATGAGATCTTGACGGTCTCACCGATCTTGAGGTCACCGCCGTCGAGCGGTTCAAGGCCGACGATGGTCTTGAACAGGGTGGACTTACCCACACCGTTTGGACCAATGACACCGACGATTCCGTTGCGAGGAAGGCTGAACGAAAGGCCGTTGATCAACGAACGACCATCGAAGCCCTTTTGTAGGTCGGAAGCCTCGATGACGATGTTTCCAAGGCGTGGACCTGCCGGGATCTGAATCTCTTCGAAGTCCAACTTTCTGGTGCGCTCGGCTTCGGCAGCCATTTCTTCATAGCGGGCCAAGCGGGCCTTGCTCTTTACCTGACGTGCCTTAGGGGAGGAGCGAACCCATTCGAGTTCTTCGCCGAGGCGCTTTGCCAACTTGGCGTCCTTCTTGCCCTGCACCTCGAGGCGCTCGGCCTTCTTTTCAAGGTAGGTCGAGTAGTTGCCTTCGTATGGGTAAGCGCGGCCGCGGTCCAATTCCAGGATCCACTCGGCAACGTTGTCCAGGAAGTAACGGTCGTGGGTAACAGCCAAAACTGCGCCTGGGTACTTGGCTAGGTGCTGCTCTAGCCAGAGAACACTTTCGGCATCAAGGTGGTTAGTTGGCTCGTCAAGAAGCAGGAGGTCCGGCTTTTCCAGCAACAGCTTGCAAAGTGCAACGCGGCGTCGCTCACCACCGGAAAGGTTAGTTACTGGAAGGTCGCTTGGTGGGCAACGAAGTGCATCCATTGCCTGTTCGAGCTGGTTGTCTAGGTCCCACGCATCCAGGTGGTCGATTTCTTCCTGGAGCTTGCCCATTTCCTCAAGCAGGGTGTCGAAGTCGGCGTCTGGACTGGCCATCTCCTCAGAGATTTGGTTGAAGCGATCAACCTTAGCCTTGATGTCCTTAACGGCCAGCTGAACGTTTCCCAGGACGGTCAGCGACTCGTCAAGCGGCGGCTCCTGCATAAGCATGCCCACGGTGTAACCAGGGGAGAGGCGTGCCTCACCGTTGCTTGGGGTGTCGAGACCCGCCATGATCTTCAGAACGGAAGACTTACCGGCACCGTTTGGGCCGACCACACCGATCTTCGCTCCAGGAAAGAACGCAAGGGTTACGTCGTCAAGAATGACCTTTTCCGCGTGCGCCTTACGCGCCTTGATCATCTGGTAAATGAATTCGGCCATGCCGAAACTCCTTGCGCTTGGTGGGGCATTGTGTGTCTTGGATGTCAATCATCGGTCTATGTGTTTGGGTGTGAAAAAGCGCCTCTAGAACCTTGATTTACTATCCATGAGTTTAGCCGAACCCGTGGCCCGAGTCTGGCTCGGCTGTGAGGGGATAGTGAGGTTCTAGAGGCGCTCCGCGACGAGCCAGAGGGGGTGGGGCTGGCCGCGTGCCGGCAGACGGCGTGAACACCTATCGGAGTCTGAGGATGGTCTCTTATGCTGCCGCGAAATCTACGCCGGACTCTTCGGTTTCGTCTAGCGAGTCCTCACGAACCAGAACGTTACGAGTGAACACCGAGGTTCCCCAGGTCAGATCGTGGCCGATGTGGGTGGCTTCGATCTCAATGCTGGTGCCTGAGCGGTCACCGTTGTCCCAGTCTCGAACTCGCACCTTGCCAGTAACAACGATTCGGTCACCCTTGTTGATGGATTGACTGATGTTGATTGCTGCCTGGCGGAACGACGAAATTGTGTACCAGTTAGTCTCGCCGTCAATCCACTTGTTCTGGTTGCGGTCAAAACGTCGCTGACTAGCTGCCAAGCGGAAGGAAGTGATTGGTAGGCCGTCCTGGGTTACCAGGTGGCGCGGGGTGGTGGCTACTAAGCCGGCAATGCTGAGAAGTTCCATTTTGAACCTTTCCTAAGCCCCGCAGACCGGATTGGTCTGAGGTGGGTGGTTCAAGATTGCGAGCATCAGGATGCGCGGTTTTGGGGAAGCCGCCAAAAAGGTGATAACAAGTAAAAGTCAGCCTGTGGATTGCCTATTCGCGAAGTTCTGGAACCCTAACCATGCCCTCCTGGGCAACGGTAGCCAGCAACTTTCCATCGCGACTAAAGATTCGACCAAGGGCTAGACCTCGTCCGCCCTGCGCGCTTGGACTTTCTTGAACATAGAGCAACCACTCGTCCACCTTCGGTTGACGGTGGAACCACATTGCGTGGTCCAGGCTGGCGGACTTTAGTCCGGCATGTGTCCAGGCAATTCCGTGGGCTCGGTAAATGCTTTCCAAAATGGTGTAGTCACTCACATAGGCAAGTGCTGCTCGGTGCAGGGCGGGGTCATCAGGCAACGCCCCCAAAGCCTTGAGCCAAACGGCTTGGTGAGGCACCCTTTGATCGGGGTCAACATCGAAGTAGATCGGTGAGCCCACATGTCTCAGGTCAAAGGGACGAGCCTTGGCCCAATACTGAGCAACCGGATGCGGGTTTTCTCCCATAATCTCGGCGGCTGAGGGCAGAGTTTCCGGAGCTGGGACGTCCAGCGGCATCGAGTCTTGGTGCTCGAGCCCTGGGTCGTGAACCTGGAACGAAGCGATCATTGAAAAGATAGGCTGGCCGCTCTGAAATGCCTGTACCCGTCGGGTGCTGAACGAACGTCCATCGCGTAACCGATCCACGGCGAAGGTTATTGGTTGATTTATGTCGCCAGCGCGAAGGAAGTATCCGTGCATGCTGTGCGGGGTGCGGTCGTCGCCGTCGGTGGCATCCATAGTGCGCTGGGCGGCAACTAGTGATTGCGCAAGTACCTGACCACCGAAAACTCTTCCGTGGGGCATCCATTGTGAGGGACCGATGAAGATGTCCTCAGTGGTTCTGGCACCCTGAGCGGCATCCAGATTCAAAGTACGAATCATGTCTTCGAGTGGGTCACTCGGGATAGGAATCTGCATTTAGCACCTCTTCACCGATAGTTTAGACAGCGATGAAAAATACTTTCACCCTTCCAGACCAAGAGACTGTCGTAGATCTTCAGGCTTACCTACAACGCGCTAAGCGCCTCGACCCGGATGGCATGGTTCGTCTCAGGGCTTTCGGCCCGGTGCTGGCCGCCTATGTGGCACCGATATTCGCCGGCAGCCTCATGGATTCGGGCCCAACCGTCTTGGGTCTTCGCACCTGCAAGTTAGCCGCCGAGGGTGAGGTGGACGCGGTAGTCCCGATTGCGGCCGTGCTGGACCGTTTAGCCAGGCTCATTGACCTGAAGAATGAACCACTGCTGGTGAACCTGCCTGCGGCAGAGCGAGCGTCCTGGGCCGGTATTGCTCCTCCTCGTGCCGGCTGGGAGGCGAGCGGAACCATTAACGAGGCTTTGTTGACCCAGTTGGCGAAGGATGGAATCGAAGAGGTGAAGAACACCCTCCCGGAATCGGTGGGTGGGCCGATTGCGGCTCGTATCCGTGGCGAAATTTGGGGTCGAGGAATCCCGGTTGATCCGCGAATTCCAACTGGTGCGGCCTTTGCGGCTGCCGGTCTTGGCTTCCTCACCGAGGGCGAAGAAGTCGAAATCTATATGGCCGATGGTTGGTTGCGGCTGAGCGCGGAACACGGCCACGTTCTTACCAAGGTCGCCCGCCACCTCTAAATTCCGAGAGTACCTGCCTCACAGCTAGCCAACGCGAGTTTTGTGGCAAGAAAACTTCCGCGCCTACTGCTCCATGGTGTTGAGCATGCTGTGAGCGGCACGTTCGAGGTAAGACCAGAGTTCGGCTTCCATCAAGGGCGGAAGGTTCAATGTGTCCACAGCCGCGCGCATGTGACTCAACCAGCGGTCACGGGCCTCAGGATTTATCTTGTATGGCGCGTGGCGCATGCGTAGCCGCGGATGTCCTCGTAGCTCCTGATAGGTGGTGGGGCCACCCCAGTACTGCTCAAGAAAGAGTTGCATTCGCTCTGCTGCAGGGGAGAGATCACCCTCTGGGTACATCGGCCGTAAGACTTCGTCGGCAGCAATGCCCTTGTAGAACTCATCGGCTAGCTTCCGAAAAGTATCCTTGCCGCCTACCGCCGCATAGAAGTTATCGGTGGGTTCTTCAAACATTATTTGCTGCTAACGAAAATGCTCTGTTTGCTGCTTGCAAGCGAAATCCCAGCCTTGTCCAGATGGGTCTTCAGAGCTTCGCGCAAGTCACGGGCAATGTCGTCCGCCTTACCGAATTTGGTTTTCTGAACCAAGCGAACCACTACCTGGTCGCCACTGAGAAGGTGCACGCCCCAGACATCCGGCTCGCCGATAACCTTTTCGGTGTTGCCTGGTGCCGACACAACCTCGGATGCGGCCACTTCGATAACGCGCTTAGCCGCTTCAACATCAACCGCGTAGTCCAACGCGATATCAACAACTGCACGCGACCATCCCTGAGAGTGGTTTCCGACGCGGAGAATCTCGCCGTTGCGCACGTACCAGAGCACTCCGTCTACATCGCGAACCTGAGTTACCCGCAGACCAACCGACTCTACTGAACCGGAAATCTCACCGAGGTTCACACTGTCGCCGACGCCATACTGGTCCTCGGCAACAATGAATAGACCGGAAATAAGGTCCTTGATAAGTGATTGCGAACCGAAACCGATGCCGGCGCCAACCAGCCCCGCACCTGCTGCTAAGGCACCTATTGCAACGCCCAGTTCGCTAAGAATCATGGTCAGGGCGAAGACCACCACGGTCCAGGTAATGAAGTTATTCAACACTGAGCCCATCGTGCGTGTGCGCTGTACCAGTCGGGCGTTGGCAATGGGGCTCAATTCACCATTCAACTGGTGGTTGCCAAGTTTGAGTTTCACGCGAGCGCTGGCTTCAACAGACTTTACGAGCCGACCAACAAGCACCATCAGAATCCAACGACCAACGATGGAGAACAGGATGATCAGCAGGATTCTTACCGGGGTGTGCCACTGCGCCCAGAACATGCTGAACCAGTCGGATGCGATGTTGCTGATGGAGTTCATTGGAAACCTAGCTATTCGTTTTTTGTGAGCAGATCTGGGGGTTTTACGGATGCCCGCGGCTACTGTGCCTTATCTAGAGCCTGGGCCGCAAGAGCACGTTCCAAAATCCCCAGGTTTTCTTTAATTAAGCGCCGCAGGGTGTGTTCCGCCTTGGTGTTGCGCTCTAGCCAACGCTTGGCATTGTTGGCAAGGTCACGATTTGCCAACGCGAATGGGAACAAACCGAACAGGATGTATTCAGCGATCTTGTAGGTCTTGTTTTCGAAGACGTACTTGGCGTCATCGAAATACTGCTGCACAAATGAGTCCAGCATTGCTGGGCTAGTAGTTCGGTTGAAGGCGTAGGCGGCGGCCATTACCTCGGCATTCGACCACTCGTTGGTGTGGACCAGTTTGTTCCATATGGCCTTTTTCGATTCCAAGGTTCCCAGGGCACCGTGCGCGGCAGCAGCACCGATTCGCCCGTTGGAGGTGTTATCGGTGGCCAATTCGGCATCGATTGCAGCGGCATCGATTGTTCCAACTGTTGCCATGCCGGCAATCAACTCCCATTTCAGGTCAGCTGAAAGCTGCAGGCCAGGCAGGATGATTGCACCCGCATGCAGTTGGGCCAGGAGCTCCGCCTGGGCCTTGGTGCGGGTGAGGCGGGCAAAGTTTAGAACCAGCTGCAACTGCATGTCGCTACCCGGTGCAGCATCATTTGCCAGCTTCCAAAGACGATCCGCAATCGCGGCGATACGGTCGGTCCGAGCCTTAGGGCTCAGGTAGTAGGTCGCAAAGTGACGCAGCTGATTGAGCATTGTGGTGACCAGCATCGACTGGTCCTCGGTTGCAATGTGGTTTAGCACCAGGTCGATGAACTCGGTAGGTGCCGAGATGCCGTCGCGGGTGGTGTTCCAGACCGCGACCCAAACCTGGGCGCGCGCCAGCGGGTCGTTAATCTTGGAAAGGTTTTCGAGTGCAAACTCATAGCTGAAACGATCCAGTCGTACCTTGGCGTAGCTGAGGTCGTCGTCATTCAGAAGAATCAGATCTGGACGCTGGTGACCGACCGTCTCAGGAACCTGTCCCGTAGCCTGACTAATCTCAGTGTCGAATTGCGCGGTTCGAGACACGGTGTCGCCAGTCAGGTTATAGAAGCCAACCCGGATTCGGTGTGGACGGATGGTTGGGTATTCGGCGTTAGCGCCCTGGGTGATGGCGAAGCCCAGAATCTTGCTATCTCCATCGTGGGTGATTGCAGGACTTAAAGTGTTTACACCTGCGGTCTCAAGCCACAGTTGGGTCCACTCGGTAAGGTCACGTCCGCTGACCTTCTCAAGTTCGGTTAACAGGTCCTGAAGGACAGTGTTTCCCCAGGCGTGCTTGCGGAAGTAGTTGCCTACACCCTCTACAAACTTTTCCTGTCCCACGAAGGCCACCAACTGCTTCAGCGCACTCGCGCCCTTGGCATAGGTGATTCCGTCGAAGTTGGCTTCGACATCCTTTAGGTCGTTGATCGGGTCAACAATCGGGTGGGTGGTGGGCAACTGGTCCTCGGTGTAGGCCCAAAGTTTTTCCTGGGCGCAGAACGTGGTCCAGGCATCCTTGAATTCGGTTACCTCGGCAGTTGCCCATTCGGAGATGAACTCGGCGAATGATTCGTTGAGCCAAAGGTCGTTCCACCACTTCATGGTGACGAGGTTGCCAAACCACATGTGAGCAAGCTCGTGAAGGATGGTGATTGCACGGCGTTCGTGTAATGCAATTGGCTGCTGGCTGCGGAAGATGTACTTCTCGTTGTAGGTGACACAGCCGGCGTTTTCCATGGCGCCCATGTTGTATTCGGGGGTGAAGATTTGGTCGTACTTGTCAAATGGGAACTCGACGCCAAACTTCGATTCATAGAACGCAACGCCCTTGGCAGTGGTGTCCATAACGTATTGAGCTTCGACAAACTCTTTGAGTGACTGACGGCACCAAACACCGAGTGGGACCTCGCGACCGGTCATTGTTGTCAACGAGCCGGTGACGCCATGGTAAGGACCCGCGCAGATGGCAGTGATGTAAGAAGAAATGCGCGGCGTGGTCTGGAAGAACCACTTGCGCTTGCCATCGCCAACTGGGACAACGTCTGCCGTTGGTTGATTACCAATCACGGTCCAGGCATCTGGCGCGGTCACCACAAAATCGAACTCTGCCTTGAGGTCCGGCTGCTCGAAGACCGCGTACATGCGTCTGCTGTCTGCTGGCTCAAAGTGGGAATACAGGTACAAGTTGTCGTCAACTGGGTCTACATAGCGGTGTAAGCCAATTCCAGTGTTGGTGTATTTGAAGAAGCCCTCGACGATGAGGGTGTTCTCCTCGGCGAGGTTGCTTAGGGCGATGCGGTATCCGTCGTAGCAGTCCGCTGGGTTCAACTCGGTGCCATTGAGGGACACGCGCGTGATGCGATCAGCAATTGCATCAATAAAAGTGCGGGCGCCAGCCTTGGTGCTGGTGAACTTCACAGTTGTGCCCGACCAATACACGTCGGTGTCGGCGCCTGAAAGATCCAGTTCGACACGGTATTGCGTGGTGTTGATCAGTGCGGATCGGTCCGCGGCTTCGATTCGAGTGAGGTTTTCGCCAGACAATTGAGACTCCTGAGCCTTGGTGCTGTTGGGTATCAACTAGCCTAATAGGAGCAACCTGTAGGAGTTTTTAGTTGATTCTCAAGCGCAGCCCAGCAATTGAAGCCAGTCTGATTTATGGCGTCGCCATGGTTTTGGGCTTCCTGATATTTGCTGCAGCCGGAGGTTGGCAAGAGGCTATTCGGTTATCGCAGGGTATGGCTGTTGTGCTTCAGTTGCCAACCTGGATCGTCATGGTAGTAGCCGGAAAGCTTCAGAAACGTGCTTCCAAGTTCGGGCGATTCTTCACCAATGTATCCGTTATCTCGTTGATTTCGGTTGGCTTTGTCGCTTTGATTTACGGGCTCTCTTCGGGAGCGAAATCAACCGGACTAGGTGCCATTCAAAACACATTCAACTGGGTTACTGCGGTCTACTTCATTGCATCACTAATAGGTGCGGTGCTGACCCAATTCGTATTTTTCCGCAAGGTTGTAGAGCCTCGTATCGAGCAGTCAACTAAGCAGCAGAACACCAAAAACAAGAAATAGAGCCAATGCGCATTCACATCGCCACCGACCACGCCGGACTCGAACTAAGCCACTTTTTGATTGAGGAGCTCTCGAAGCAGGGCCATGATCTAGTTGACCACGGTCCTACCAGCTATGACCCACTTGACGACTACCCATCGTTCTGCATTAACGCCGCCCTGGCAGTGGTCACTGACCAACAGGCTGGAGTGCAGGCTTTGGGAATCGTTCTTGGTGGTTCGGGTAACGGCGAGCAAATCGCCGCAAACAAGGTCAAGGGTGTTCGCGCGGCATTGGTCTGGAACCACTCCACAGCGGTCTTGGCGCGCCAGCACAACGATGCCAATGTGATTGCTGTTGGTGCACGTCAACACAGCCAGGACGAGGTTCTAAAACTCATCGAAGCCTTCGTTGCTGAACCCTTCACCGAGGATGAGCGTCACCTGCGCCGCATCGGCAAGATTGCGGTTTACGAGACCACAGGCGAGATTCGCGTCTAATCAATGCCTGAGGGCCATACCGTTCATCGAACGGCTAACCAGTTCGTCGATTATTTCGCCGGTTTACCACTCGTGGTGGATTCACCGCAGGGCAGGTTTGCCACTTCGGCTAATTCGGTGTCAGGTGAAAAGTTGGTCACCGCAAGCGCGGTTGGTAAACAACTGTTTCTTGGTTTCGAATCCGACCGAGTTATTCGTATCCATCTAGGCATTTACGGCAAATGGCAGTGGCACCAGCATCCAGGGAAGTCCGGATTTTTGACGGAACCCGTTGTCGGTCAGGTACGTGCACGCTTCTACACGGACCAGTGGTTGGCAGAACTTCGCGGTCCCACGGTCTGTGAACTGATCACTGGCGAGGAAGTTGCTTTGGTGTTGGACCGACTCGGCCCGGACCCGCTCAACCCTGACCCGCTTGCTCTGGAGCGTGCAAGGTTCGTGCACCGGGTTCAGCGAAGCTCTCAGGGCATTGGCCAGTTACTCATGGACCAGTCCGTCATCAGCGGTGTGGGCAATGTTTACCGCGCGGAATTGCTTTTCCGCTGTGGCTTGGATCCCTACGTGCAGGGGAAAAATGTCCCAGTGGAACTCTTGGAGTCAATCTGGGCCGACGCCGTCAAACTGCTAACAGTTGGTGTCAGAACTGGGGTCATGATCACGCGAGATGAGTTTTTGGCGGCTGACCCAGGTAAGCCCGAGCGCAACTTCGTTTACAAGCGTGAAGGGGAACCGTGCCGGGTTTGCGGCACGTCGGTGAGCTTGGCAGTATTGGCCGGCCGCAAGCTCTATTGGTGCGCCACCTGCCAAAAGTAAACGCTCGAAGCATCGCAAGGAACTAGACGGGCAGGCGCAGCCGGTGCCAATAGCTTGAGTGGTGTTTTATGCCGTCCGGGCTAAAACGCACTTAATAACGTGAGTGGCGTTTTATGCCGTCCGGGCGAAGCAGGACCATATTAACGCGAGAGCGGATGACGGGAATCGAACCCGCACCATCAGTTTGGAAGACTGAGGCTCTACCATTGAGCTACATCCGCAAAAAAATCCACCAAAAGTTACGCTTTGGTGAACTCACGTCTATTCTATGGGATACACTTACTGAGGTTGTTTCGCAGAACCCAGAAATAAAAAAATCTCTGTGAAACCATGCTGCGGGATGTAGCGCAATTTGGTAGCGCACCTGTTTTGGGTACAGGGGGTTGCAGGTTCAAATCCTGTCATCCCGACAAACTGACTGGGGGGCCGGTCTTCCGGTCCACCAGTCAGCAATCGGCTCGCAGAAATGTGAGCCCTTTTTTTTAGGAGCACATGTTGACCGGAAAAGTTGAGCGCCTCAAGCCGACTCGCGTGAAGATCAGTTTCGACGTAACCCCTGAGCAGTTCAAGCCTTCGATTGAGCACGCTTACTCGCACATTGCAGAAGAGGTAACCATTCCTGGTTTCCGTCCAGGTGCAAAGGTTCCAAACAAGGTTCTTGAGGCTCGCGTTGGCCGCCCAGCAATCCTGGGCCACGCCATCAACGAGGCCATCGATGACTTCTACCGCCAGGCGCTGGAGGCTCACAAGCTTCGCCCACTGGCTCAGCCACAGGCTGACATTAAGTCGACTCCTGATGAGCAAACCTGGGACGGAAACCTCGTGTTCGAGGTTGAAGTTGAGGTTCGCCCAGAGTTCAAACTTCCTGACTACAAGGGCATCAAGGTTGCGGTTGACGAGGTTAAGGTCGCACCAATCGAGATCGACGAAGAGCTCGACAACCTTCGCAGCCGTTTCGGCACACTGAAGACCGTTGAGCGCGCAGCCAAGAGCGGTGACTTCACAACTCTTGATCTAGTTGCTGCTATTGACGGCAAGCAGATCGATGCTGCTCAGAACATTTCTTACCAGATTGGTTCGGGCAAACTGCTCGACGGCATCGACGAGGCCCTTGAGACCCTGACTGCCGGCGAGACCACCACCTTCAAGAGCAAGCTTGCCGGTGGCGAAAACGTTGGCCAGTCGGCGGAGATCACCGTTACCCTGACTGCGGTCAAGGAGCGCGAGCTGCCTGCCGCCGATGACGCTTTTGCTCAGCTGGCTTCTGAGTTTGACACTTTGAAGGAGCTCAAGGCATCGCTAGAGAAGCAGATCGCCGAGTCGAAGGTCTACAACCAGAGTATTCAGGCTCGTGACCTAGTGCTAGAGGCTCTGATTTCGGGTGCCAAGGTTCCTGTTTCTGACGAGCTTGTTACCGCTGAGGTAAACCGCCACCTGGAAGGTGAAGGTCGTCTTGAGGACGCCGAGCACCGCAAGGAAGTGACCGAGGAGAGCAGCAAGGGCTTCCAGTCGCAGATGGTTTTGGACGCAATCGCAGAGGCTGAGGAAGTCAAGGTAAGCGAGCAGGAACTGCTGCAGTACCTGTTCGTTTCGGCGCAGCAGTACCAGATGGACCCTAACGAGTTCATTAAGGCCATTGACCAGAACGGTCAGATCCCGGCTTATGTTGCAGAAGTTGCACGCCGCAAGGGTCTTTCCATCGTTCTTGAGCAGGCTGAAGTCAAGGACAAGAAGGGCAATGCCGTTGACATAAGCGCGTTCCTGGGAACCGGCCTTGAGGCTACCGATGACCACGCAGGTCACGACCACGACTAGTTTCTAACAGCGAGTAATCGGTCATTTCCTCAGGGGAGTGGCCGATTTCTTGCTTTGGGCGAACAATGCCGTGGCGCGCCCGACCAGCCGGTTATCTTTGACTAGCAACACCACTAGCTTTTAGGAGTTTTGGCCATGAGTGAACACCGTCCTTCGGGCATGATGCCGTCGGTTTTTGACCGCCTATTGAAAGACCGCATCGTCTGGTTAGGTGAAGACGTTCGCGACGATAATGCGAATGAGATTTGCGCCAAGTTGCTTTTGCTTGCAGCCGAAGACTCGACCCGTGACATCTTCCTCTACATCAACTCCCCGGGTGGTTCCATCACCGCGGGTATGGCCATCTACGACACAATGCAGTTTGTTCCGAACGACATCGTCACAGTGGGTATCGGTATGTGTGCATCGATGGGGCAGTTCCTACTGACCGCCGGCACCAAGGGCAAGCGCTTTGCAACTCCAAACACCCGCGTGCTGCTGCACCAGCCACACGGTGGTTTCGGTGGAACTGCAAGTGACATCCAGACCCAAGCGGCGCTTATCACCAGCATGAAGCAGCAGCTGGCTGCAATCACTGCATCACAAACCGGCAAGACCGTGGAACAGATCAATGCCGATGGCGACCGCGACCGCTGGTTCACCGCGCAGGAAGCCCTCGAATACGGCTTCATTGACCACATTCAGGAAAACGCGACCGGCTTCACCGGCGTGGGCAAGAACTAGGAGAGCACCATGAACTTCTACCCAGGCACCAACGTGGCAATGCCAGGCTCGCGCTATATTCTTCCTACCTTTGAGGAGCGCACTCCTTACGGTTACAAGCGTCAGGATCCTTACAACAAACTATTTGAGGACCGAATCGTGTTCCTCGGTGTTCAGGTTGATGATGCCAGCGCCGATGACATAATGGCACAGCTGTTGGTATTGGAGAGCCAGGACCCAGAGCGCGACATCGTCATGTACATCAACTCTCCCGGTGGTTCGTTCACAGCTATGACCGCCATCTACGACACCATGATGTACATCCGCCCGCAGATTCAAACCGTTTGTCTTGGACAGGCTGCCTCGGCAGCAGCGGTGCTGTTGGCTGCCGGTTCACCTGGCAAGCGCATGGCGCTTCCTAACTCGCGCGTTTTGATTCACCAGCCTTCAACTGGTGATGCCGGTCGCGGCCAGGCTTCAGACATCGAGATTCAGGCCAAGGAAATCATGCGCCTTCGCACCTGGCTTGAGGAAACCCTGAGCAAGCACTCTTCCAAGAGCATTGACGAGGTGAACCGCGACATTGACCGCGACAAGATCCTCACCGCTCCCGAGGCTCTGGAGTACGGCCTGATCGATCAGGTCCTCACCAGTCGCAAGCCTGCCAAATAGTTTCTCCACCGATTAGCCCCGATGATCAAGTACCTGGGCTCCAAGCGCACCTTGCTGGAGCAAATAGGCTCGGTCGTCGGGGCTTTTCCACATGTGGAGTCGGTAGCCGACGTATTCTCTGGAACGGCTAGGGTTGGGCATCACCTTAAAGGTTTGGACTACCGCGTTAGTTCCAACGACCACAATGCCTACGCGGCAACACTGGCGCGCTGTTATGTGGCTGCCGACCGCGAGGACTGGGCTGATGAGGCCGGCAAGCTTATAGCTGAACTGAACCGGCTGCCGGGCCAGGCAGGCTACATTACGTCAACCTACTGCGAGCAATCTCGATATTTCCAGCCCAAAAATGGTGCCAGAATCGACGCAATCCGCGAGGCAATCGCTAAGAAGGCGCTCCACCCTGAGCTCGAATCCATTTTGCTGGTTTCGTTGATGGAGGCGGCCGACAGGGTCGATTCCACCACCGGCCTGCAGATGGCCTACCTGAAGAAGTGGGCTGCTCGGTCGGCAAATGACCTTGAGCTGCGCCTACCCGAAATACTCCCGCGGTCTAGTCATGGCAAATCAGACGTAACCCAGTTAGAGGCCGAAGCTGCTGTAGCCGGCTTTTCGGGTGATTTGGTGTATCTGGATCCGCCATACAACCAGCACAGTTATTTGGCGAACTATCACATCTGGGAATCGCTAGTTCTCTGGGATAAACCCGAGGTCTATGGCATTGCGCAGAAGCGCGTTGACGTGCGCGAGCGCAAATCGGACTTCAATCGCAAGCCATTATTTGTTGGTGCGCTCGACTCAATGCTGCAGCAAGTGAAGGCACCCATTACGGTTGTTTCGTTCAACAACGAAGGCTTTATAGACCGAGCCGGAATGGAATCGCTTTTAGGGCGCATGTACGCGGGGCAACCACAACTTCGCACCCTGGCGTTTGACTATAGGCGTTACGTTGGTGCGCAAATTGGTATCCATGACAAGACCGGCAAAAAGGTAGGCAAGGTTTCGCATCTTCGCAACCTCGAATACATCTTCGTAGCTGCCGATTCCTCGGTGAATTTGTCGGTTCTTGATGACATAGAGGGTCAAACCGTTACCGAATAGCGCTGCTGGCCTCCACATAAAAGTCAGTGGTGCAATTTATGCTTGATTCATGACCAAACTGGGCGAATCGTCAGACCTTCTGAAGTGCTCTTTCTGCGGAAAGAGTCAGAAGCAGGTGCGCAAGCTAATTGCCGGCCCAAGCGTCTACATCTGCGACGAATGCATCGAGCTCTGCAATGAAATCATCGAGGAAGAACTCGGAGGGGCCGCAGAAGCGGTTGAGGAGATGGACCTCCCAAAGCCAAAGGAGATTTTTGGCTTCCTAGAGGAGTACGTCATCGGTCAGTCGGCGGCAAAGAAGGCGCTAGCAGTTGCCGTTTACAACCACTACAAGCGCATTCGTAGTCGCGGCACTCTCACTGCCGCAGGCAAGGAACACGACGCAATCGAAATTGCCAAGAGCAATATCCTCATGGTTGGTCCAACCGGTTGCGGTAAGACTTATCTAGCGCAGACCTTGGCAAAACGCCTGAATGTTCCTTTCGCTGTTGCAGATGCCACCGCACTCACCGAGGCGGGCTACGTCGGAGAAGACGTTGAAAACATCTTGCTGAAATTGCTTCAGGCAGCAGACGGTGATGTCAAACGTGCGGAACAAGGCATCATTTACATCGATGAGATCGACAAGATTTCACGCAAGGCGGAGAACCCTTCGATTACGCGAGATGTTTCCGGTGAAGGCGTGCAGCAGGCACTGCTCAAAATCCTCGAGGGAACTGTTGCCTCGGTTCCGCCGCAGGGTGGTCGAAAGCACCCACAGCAGGAATTCATTCAGTTGGATACCACCAACATCTTGTTTATTGTCGCCGGTGCCTTTGCGGGAATTGAAGAAATCATCAACACCCGCGTTGGTAAGAAGGGCATTGGTTTCGGTGCTGAAATCAGTGGATCATCAAGCGCGAGTGACCTGTACAGCCAGATTCAGGCGGAAGACCTGCGCAAATTTGGCCTAATCCCGGAGTTCATTGGTCGTCTGCCCGTCATAGCCTCAGTCACCGAGTTAGACCGCGAAGCATTGCTGCAGATCCTCACCCGTCCACGCAATGCCCTGATCAAGCAGTACCAGCGCATGTTTGAACTGGATGGCTTCGATCTCGAATTCGAGCCCGAGGCGCTAAGCGCGATTGCGGATCTAGCAATCAAGCGTGAGACCGGTGCTCGCGGTTTGCGTTCCATCCTCGAAGACATCCTGGGACCGATTATGTTCGAGATTCCTGGCAGTGAGGTTTCTGGCGTAGTCCTTATCAGCGAGGACGTCGTCACCAGTGGTGCTACACCGCGCATTCTTCCTCAAAAGACAACACGTAAATCTGCCTAGTTTTGCAGCTCTAAACAAGTAGTTATAGCCCGAATCGAGTCCGAGTGATCGACTTCCGTGACCATAAAGCACCAATATTGGCTGGCCTCGTAGCCAGCGCAACTGGTACCGCTGCTTCTCTTGGTGTTGCACTCTCGGCACTTACTGCTGTGGGTGCCAACAAGGCGCAGACTGCCTGGGCCATCGTGGTCATGATTTTGATCTACGGTGTGCTCTCAATCTTCTTCTCGATTCGCTACAAGATGCCAATAAGCATTGTTTGGAGCACACCAGGTGCAGCCCTTCTAGTCTCCGCTGGGGTTCTTCACCTAAGTTTTGCGGCTTCAGTTGGCGCGTTTATTGTCACCGGTCTCTTACTGGCGCTCACCGGCCTATGGCCCCAGCTGGGACGACTGGTTTCTGGCATTCCAAGGCCAATCGCCAATGCGATGCTGGCTGGAGTGATTTTTAGTTTCTGCGTCTCGCCGTTTCAGGCCGTCGTCCAGTACCCCCAGGTGGTGATCCCGGTCCTTTTGGTTTGGCTAGTGCTGTTCAGGTTTGCCACCATTTGGGCGGCGCCGGCCGCTATCGTGCTCAGCTATTCGTTGATCGCAGTTTTCATGCCAGTAAACCTTGCAAAGGTGACGTGGTTCCCTCACGTATCGGCTGTTATGCCGGCATTCGAGTGGCAGGCAATGATTTCGGTTGCTATTCCGCTCTATCTAGTGACCATGGCTAGCCAAAACATACCGGGCATTGCGATTATGAAGTCATTTGGGTTCGAGGTCCCTTTCAGGCCGGTTTTGGCCGGCACCGGGTTTGCGACAGTTATCGGCGCTTTCTTTGGGGGATATGCCATCAACCTTGCCGCTATCACGGCTGCACTAAATGCCAACGAACATGCCCACGCTAACCCTGCTCGACGCTGGTTGGCCAGCGTCTGGGGTGGAGTGGCTTACGTGCTGCTCGCAATCGTTGCCGCCCCAACTGTAGCGTTCGTTTTGGAGACCCCAAGGGTGCTGATTTTGGCGGCTTCGGGTCTCGCGCTGTTGGGAACCATGGGTGGTGCCCTACGGGAGATTACTGCAATGGATGACCTGCGCATGCCGGCAGTAGTGGCGTTCCTTGTAGGTGCCTCCGGAATCGCTCCTTGGGGAATTGGTGCGGCTTTCTGGGCGCTAGCGGCCGGTGTTCTGGTGTGGCAGGTTCAGTTACTGGCTAGGCCCAAGACCGCCAGCTAATTCACTTGCGTTGACTAAAGCAAACCTCGACGTTTCAGAAGTGGCTCAATAGCGGCGTCACGTCCACGGAATTCCCGATACATAGCCATGGCCTCGGTGCTGCCGCCGCGAGCCAGTAGCTTGGATCTAAATCTTGAGCCGTTAGCTGGTTTGAAGCCACCATTTTCGGTGAACCAATCCACAGTGTCTGCGTCCAAAACTTCGCTCCAAATGTAGCCGTAATACCCAGCCGAGTAGCCACCCGCGAATACGTGAGAAAAGTATGTGCTGCGGTAGCGAACCGGAACTGGATCAAAATTGAGTCCGTAGTCAGCAATGGCCTCGGCCTCGAAGGCTTCGACCATCGCGGGTGTAAGCGCCGCGGCTTCCTCAACCGACAGCTGATGCCAGGCCAAGTCCAAAATTGCTGCAGCCAGGTAAGCCGTGGTGCCGAAGCCTTCGTTGAAGATTCGGCTGGCCTGGAGGTTGTCAATCCACTCTTGAGGCATAGCCTCATCGGTTTCATAGTGACGGGCGTAGTTAGCCACCACCTGCGGCCACAGCAGCCACATTTCGTTCACCTGGCTAGGGAACTCTACAAAGTCCCGCTGCACGCTCGTTCCCGAAAAATGCGGGAAATGTACATCCGAGAAAAGTCCATGAAGCGCATGGCCAAATTCATGGAACAGGGTAGTTACTTCGTCCAGGGTAAGTAGTGTTGGCTCACCCTCCGCAGGTTTCGGGATGTTCAGGTTGTTCAGCACGACCGGAAGACTGCCGGTAAGGCGGTTCTGATCTATGAAGCTATTCATCCAAGCACCACCGCGTTTGGAATCCCGGGTATAAAAATCACCAATAAACAGACCAACCGGCGCGCCATCTTTGTTCAAAACTTCCCAAGTGCGGGCCTCAGGATGGTAGCTTGGCAAATCCGAACGCTGCTCGAAGGTAATCCCAAACAGCTCGGAAGCGGCGTAAAAGACTCCATCATTCAAGACGCGTTCAAGTTCGAAATATGGTCGCATCGCTGCCGAATCGACGCTGTACTTGGCTTGACGCACCTTCTCGGCATAGAAGTCCCAGTCCCATGCTGCTAGTTCGAATGTGGGCTCATCATTGGCGGCCTGTGAAAGGTCAATCTGCTCTTGAAGCATCTCGGCTTCGCGCTTGGCATTCCTGACAGCGGCCGGGGCAATCCGACGAAGCATATTGTGAATGTTGTCTGGGTGCTGGGCCGTTTCATCAGCGGTGACAGCGTGCGAGTGGCTGGGGAAGCCAAGGAGTCGGGCCCGCTCTGCTCGCAACTGCACCATTCGGATGAGAATTGCCTTGTTGTCGTGATCGTTGCCTCGATTTGCGCGAATCAATTCATTTTTGAGAACTTGCTTGCGGAGTTCACGATTCTCGAGTGAGGCCAAAAGTGGGTGACCGGAATAGTTGACCATTGTGATCATGTATTTGCCGTCTAGGCCGCGCTCGGCTGCGGCACTGCGTGCGGCTGCGATTTCACCGTGCGATAGACCGGTAAGGTCGGACTCCCTGTCAACGATTACTGCCAGGTCATTTCCATCCGAAAGGACGTTCTTGCTGAATTGCGCTTCAAGCACCGAGAGCGCCTCGTTCAGAACCTTGAGTTCTTGGCGTTGAGCTTCCGGCAGGGCAGCCCCTGCCAGCGTGTATTCGCGGTGATAGCGCTGCAGCAACCACTTGCTTTCAGGGTTTAGGTGAAGTGAATCCCGACTCTGGAAAAGTGCATCAATTCGTGCAAAGAGTTCTGGATTTAAGGTGATTGCGTCGCTATGAGCACTCATTCTTGGAGCGAACTCTTCGTAAAGGGCGTCGATGGTGTCATTGGTGTCGGCAGAATGCTTCGAGTAAAAGACTTGAGCTACCCGGCTTAGGTAGCTTCCCGATTTCTCGATGGCGACCATGGTGTTCTCAAATGTGGGAGTTCCACTGGCCAAAATTGCGTCTATTTCCTCCAGGTGCTCTGCAAAGGCCTCCTCGAAAGCAGGGGCATAACTGTCATCGGTGATAGCAGTGAAAGGCGGCAACTGATATGGCAAAGTCGACGGAATTGCGAAAGGGTTAGCACTCATTCCTTGAGCCTAACCCTTTCGAACCGTATGCGCGGTGCTAGGCGATAACCTCACCCAGAAATACGTCAGTAAAGGCAACTTCTTCTGCCTCGGCGTAGGTAAGGTCTGCGATTTTGCCAACCGACTTCAGGTCGGATTCTAATGATCGCAGGCTGGTGAGTACCGCCGCTGGTGCCTGTAGCACGGCCGAGTCAACCGGAGCCTTCATCGATACCTTGGCATCGCTTTTCGCCTTGCGGATTCCAAACAGGGCGGTTGCTGCGAGCTCGAGGAGTCCGTGGTTGCTGGCGTCGAGCCCTGCAATCAGGTCCTCTGCTGTTGGCCAGCTAGCACGGTGGATTGACTCGGTGTGACCCTGGCCCGAGTTCTGCCACCAGGACCAAACCTCGTCGGTGGCAAAAGGCAGGAATGGTGCGAACAGACGCAGCATGGTGTGAAGTGCCTGGCGAAGGGCAAGCACTGCAGAGGCCTGCTGTTCAGTAGTAGCTCCACCCTGACCGTAGGCGCGTTCCTTGACCAACTCAAGGTAATTGTCGGTGAAGCCCCAGAAGAATTTCTCCGAAACCTCAAGCGCCTTGGTGTGATCGTATGCTTCGAAAGCTGCGGTTGCAGTACGTACCGCGTCAGCCAACTCAAGCAGCATGGCCTGGTCGATTGCCTCGGTTACCTTAGATTCGGCCGATGGTGCCTCGAAAGACAGCGCGAACTTGGCTGCGTTCAAGATCTTCATGGCTAGACGGCGACCGATTTTCATCATTCCGGTGTCGAAGGCTGCATCGGTGCCGAGACGGGCACTGGCTGCCCAGTAACGAACGGCATCGGAACCGTGCTCAACCAGCAGATCGGCTGGGGTAACAACGTTGCCCTTGGACTTCGACATTTTCTTCCGGTCTGGGTCAAGAATCCAACCACTGATGGCGGCGTTCTTCCAAGGCAATTGACCGTGCTCCAGCTCGCTTCTCAGCAGGGTGCTAAACAACCAGGTGCGGATGATGTCTTGACCCTGTGGTCGAAGGTCATAGGGGTAGACCAGCTCGAACTTCTCCGGGTCGGCAATCCAACCGCCGGCTAGCTGCGGGGTAAGGCTGGAAGTGGCCCAAGTGTCCATAATGTCAACTTCACCGATAAATCCACCAGCGACGCCACGTTGTTCCGCTGTGTAACCGTTTGGTACGTCTGCCGAAGGGTCTACCGGCAACTGCTCGTAGCCAGGGACCAGTGGAGCGTCAAAGATTGGGTTGGCGTCGTTGTCCAGGGCATACCAGACCGGAATTGGGACACCAAAGAATCGCTGGCGACTAATCAGCCAGTCACCAGTCAGACCGTTTACCCAGTTTTCGTAACGGACACGCATGAAGTCTGGGACGAAGTTGAGTTTCTTGCCCTGCTCAATCAGCTTGGCGCGCAAGTTCGCATCGCGGCCACCGTTGCGCACGTACCACTGGCGAGTCGAAACGATCTCAAGTGGCTTGTCACCCTTTTCGAAGAACTTCACTGGGTGGCTGATGGTGCGAACCTCGCCAACCATATCTCCGGACTCCTGCAGAAGCTCAACAATTCGCTGCTTGGCGCTGTGCGTGGTCTTGCCGGCAAGTGAGGCGAAAGCAGCCTTACCAGCTTCGCTCACGATGGCTTCCGGTGCCTCGCTGATGATTCGACCGTCCCAACCGATGATTGCTCGGTTTGGAAGGTCCAGTTCGCGCCACCAAACAACGTCGGTCACGTCACCGAAGGTACAGATCATTGCGATACCCGAACCCTTGTCAATCTGGGCTAGGTGGTGGGATACCACTGGAACCTCGACGCCAAAGATTGGGGTGGTGACGGACTGGCCGAAAAGGTGCTGGTAGCGGGTATCGTCCGGGTGCGCAACCAGTGCTACACAGGCTGCCAATAGCTCTGGGCGAGTGGTCTCGATGAATACTTTGCCACCCGCAACCAGGGCCGGGTCGGCGTGGAAGCCAATGCGGTGGTACGCACCTGGCATTTCGCGGTCTTCAAGTTCCGCCTGGGCCACAGCGGTTCGGAATGTAACGTCCCAAAGTGTCGGGGCCATGCTCTGGTAGGCCTCACCACGGGCGAGGTTTTGCAGGAATGCCTTCTGTGAAACGGCTTGTGCGGCAGGGGAGATGGTCTGGTAGGTCTGCGCCCAGTCCACTGATAGACCAAGCTGGCGCCACAGTGCCTCGAACTGCTTCTCATCCTCGGTGGTTAGCCGCTCACAAAGTTCAATAAAGTTTCGGCGACCGATAGGAACTTGGTCCGCAGCCTTAGATGACTTATTGTCACCGCCTTCATAAGGAGGAACAAAGTTCTCAATGTAAGGAAGGCTTGGATCGCATCGGACTCCGTAGTAGTTCTGTACTCGACGTTCGGTAGGCAAACCGTTGTCGTCCCAACCCATCGGGTAGTACACCTCGTGACCGGTCATGCGCTTGAAGCGAGCAACCACATCGGTGTGGGTGTAACTGAAAACGTGACCTACGTGCAGGGAACCGGATGAGGTTGGCGGGGGAGTGTCGATCGAGTAGATGCAGTCCTTGCTGGCGGTGCGGTCGAAAGCGAAGGTACCGGCCTGCTGCCAGATTGCGCCCCACTTTTCTTCGAGGCCCGCGACATCCGCCTTTTCAGGGGTGGTGGCGGGTGCGAACAGATTGTGGTTTGAGCCGTTTTGGGCAGTAGTCACGCTAGGAGTCTCCATGGATGGGGGTTTGTTTAAGGTTAACATTGACTTAGGAATTACTTGGTCCTGACGCCCCAGAAAGCCCCGCATGTATCCAAAGAACTCATCTGCCAACGCGCACGCCGGAAGAAATGCACAGGGCATTGTGCCAAGCCCTTCCTTCCCCGCGATTGAGCAAGAAGTTCTTGGTTTCTGGGCCGAGGATGGCACTTTTCAGGCATCGATCGATTCGCGTAAGGCCCAAGATGCTCCGGAATTCGTTTTTTACGATGGTCCGCCGTTCGCAAATGGTCTTCCTCACTACGGGCATTTGCTGACCGGTTATGCCAAGGATGCCTTCCCGCGATTCAAGACCATGCGGGGCTATCGCGTGGAGCGTCATTTCGGATGGGACACTCATGGCCTTCCAGCTGAGGTAGAGGCGGAACGCCAGCTTGGTATCAGTGGCCGCCCTGAAATTGAAAAGTACGGCGTCGATAAGTTCAACGACTACTGCCGCACCAGCGTTCTCAAGTACACCAAAGACTGGGAGCAGTACGTTACCCGACAGGCCCGTTGGGTTGACTTCGAGAATGATTACAAGACGCTTGATACCCCATTCACCGAGAGCACACTGTGGGCCTTCCAGCAGTTGTATAACAAGGGTCTGATCTACGAAGGCTTTAAAGTTTTGGCCTACTGCTGGCGTTGTGAGACCCCGCTGTCAAACCACGAACTCCGCATGGACGATGAGGTTTACAAGAACCGTCAGGACCAGACCCTGACTGCAACCTTCCCAGTGCTGCCCGGCCAGGCTGGTTTTGAAGCGCTCGCTGGCGTGCGTTTGCTTGCCTGGACCACGACGCCATGGACCCTGCCAACCAACTTTGCCTTGGCTGTAGGTCCAGAGATTGAGTACGCTGTTGTGCCAGCTGGACCAAATGGTGCCGGAGATGGGGCTTCGGCAGGATCCGCTAGTTACCTGCTTGCCAAATCGCTCGTCGGTGGCTACGCAAAGGACCTGGGCTACGAGAGTGCAGAAGACGCGGTTGCCGCAACCGTGGCGACCTATGCCGGCGCCAACCTCGCCGGTCTGCGCTACCAGCGCCTCTTCGACTATTACTCCGATGAGTCCAAGTTTGAAGTCGCAAACGCCTGGCAGGTGTTAGTTGACGACTATGTCGGTGATGGTGACGGCACCGGAATAGTTCACCAGGCTCCTGCCTACGGTGAAGACGACCAACGTGTGTGCCAGGCGGCGGGTATCCCAACCTACGTATCAATCGATGATCGTGGCCGTTACAACTCGATCATCACTGATTACGTTGGCGAGCATGTCTTCGACGCGAATAAGCCAATCAGTCAGCGCCTGAAGGCCGACGGCCGCATCATTCGTCAGGCTAGCTACGAGCACAGCTACCCGCACTGCTATCGATGCAAGAACCCGCTCATCTACAAGGCGGTTTCGTCTTGGTTTGTGGAGACCACCAAACTCAAGGATCGTTTGCTCGAGCTCAACCAGGAGATCAACTGGACTCCAGAGCACACCAAGGACGGCCAATTTGGCAAGTGGCTAGAGAACGTGCGCGACTGGGCCATTAGCCGTAACCGTTTCTGGGGCGCACCGATTCCAGTCTGGAAGAGTGACGACCCTAACTACCCGCGCATCGATGTCTACGGATCCATCGATGAAATGGAGCGCGACTTCGGAGTACGCCTAGAAGACTTCCACCGTCCAGGCATCGATAATCTGACTCGACCAAATCCAGACGACCCAACCGGTAAGTCCACCATGCGCCGTGTGCCAGAGGTTTTGGACTGCTGGTTCGAATCGGGATCGATGCCGTACGCCCAGGTCCACTATCCGTTTGAGAATCAGGACTGGTTTGAGAGTCACTTCCCGGGTGACTTCATCGTGGAATACATCGGTCAGACCCGCGGCTGGTTCTACACCCTGCACGTTTTATCGGTGGCCCTTTTTGACCGCCCGGCTTTCAAAAACGTGGTTTCGCACGGAATCATTCTTGGCAACGACGGCCAGAAGATGTCCAAGAGCCTGCGCAATTACCCTGATGTTTCCGAGGTTATGGACCGCGACGGAGCCGATGCGATGCGCTGGTTCCTGCTGGCTAGCCCGATTCTTCGCGGCGGCAATCTTTCCGTTACCGAGCAGGGCATTCGCGAGGGCGTGCGTCAGTTCATCCTGCCGCTCTGGAACACCTACTATTTCTTCGGCCTCTACGCCAATGCGGCAGGCTATGAAGCTAAGCGCTGCACCGCCAGCACCGATGTGCTTGATCGTTACTTGCTATCCAAGACCGGCGTTCTCATCACCGAGGTTGCCGAGGCCATGGAGAAGTTCGACACCTACCAGGCCACGGCCTTGTTGCGAGACTTCGGCGATGTGCTGACCAACTGGTACGTGCGCCGCAGTCGTGACAGATTCTGGTATGGCAACAGCGAAGCTTTCGACACGCTGTACACGGTGCTCGAGACCGTTTCGCGAGTATCAGCGCCGCTGCTTCCGCTGATTGCAGAGGAAATCTGGAAGGGTCTCACCGATGGCCGTTCGGTTCACCTAGAGCAATGGCCGGACGCTTCGGAATTCGCAATCGACACCGAGTTGGTCTCCGCTATGGACCAGGTCCGTTCGGTTGCTAGTGCGGCGCTAAGCCTGCGTAAGGGTGCCCAGCTGCGCGTTCGACTCCCGCTCGCAAAACTCTCGGTGGTTGCACCGGTTGCACAGTCTTTGAGTCCATTTGCGGACATCATCAAGGATGAGCTGAATGTCAAGGCCGTCGACCTGGTTGAGCTTGCAGAAGACTCTGGGGCAAAGTTCGGTGTTGAGAAGAAGCTCACCGTCAACGCACGTGCTGCTGGCCCGCGCCTTGGTAAAAACGTACAGTCAGTCATCGTTGCGGCTAAGGACGGGTTCTGGACCGAAGTCAACGGCGTTGTGACGGTCAACGGAACCCAGCTGGAGGCTGGCGAATACAGCCTGGAACTGGTTGCCGCTGCCAGCGAAGACGGCGCAAACCTGGTTGGTATCTTGCCGGCCGGTGGTTTCGTGTTGCTCGATGCCTTAGTTTCGCCGGAACTTGCGGCCGAAGGTCTGGCTCGTGATCTGATTCGTGCAGTTCAGGCGGCACGAAAGGATGCTGGTCTTGACGTATCCGACCGCATTCGCCTTGAGGTAGTAGCCGGTGCCGATGTCATTGCCGCAGCAGAAACGCACGCCGAGCTCATCAAGGGTGAAACACTTACTGTCGATTTCGAGTTGGTTCTTGGCGCGCCGGAATCAAGCGTTGTTGTTGGCGAAGATCTGGCTGTTCAGATTACGGTTGCCAAGTCATGACGCGCAGCACCGATGCCCACTGGGCCAAGCTAGCCGCCGAAATCGAGCAAGACCTGATCACCCGTATCCCGGAAAATCAGGTGCGCCCACGAATGGAGCCGACCCAGCGTGCGGTAGAGCTCCTTGGTGACCCGCAGCATTCATATCGGGTGATTCACGTTACTGGCACCAACGGAAAGACCAGTACGAGCCGATTTATCGAGCGTATCCTCCGGGAACACGGTCTGCGTACCGGCCGGTTTACGAGCCCCCATCTAGTCAGCCTGAATGAACGTATCGCGATTGATGGCGAGCCGGTTTCAAATCAGGTTTTTGTAGAGCTCTGGGAGGACACCAAGCCAATTCTGGATCTGGTGGATGCTGAGCTTGCTGCGGCCGGTGAGGGTCCACTGACCTTCTTCGAGATCATTGCTGTCCTTGGTTTCGCAATTTTCGCTGATGCACCGGTCGACGTTCTTGTCCTTGAGGTCGGTATGGGTGGGTCCTGGGACTCCACCAATGTTGCAGATGGCGACGTGGCAGTTTTCACTCCGATCGGGCTCGACCACATGGATCGCCTCGGCAACACCATCGCGGAAATCGCGGAGACTAAGGCTGGAATCATCAAGCCTGGCGCTATGGTCGTTTCGGCGTTCCAGCATGGCGATGCTCACGCTGCACTACGTTCAGCGGCGGACTTCAAGGCTGAGGCTTGGGCACAGTTGGGTACCGAGTTTGAAATCACCGAACGCTCAGACGATGGCTTTGGGCAGCGGTTCAGTATGCGCGGTTTGGCAGGGGAGTATCGCGATCTTTTCATACCGATTCTCGGTAGCTATCAGGTAGAAAACATGGCACTCGCGATTGCTGCCGTCGAGGCCTTCCTCGGTGGCGGTAAACAACGCATCATGGATGACGTTCTACGAGTTGCCGTGGCAGACGCCACATCCCCGGGCCGCCTACAGGTTTTGAACCGCTCTCCGCTCACACTTTTGGATGCGGCGCATAACCCGCAGGGTGCTGAAGTGCTAGCGGCAACGCTGCAGTCATCCTTCGAAGTCAAGAGCTATGTGGGAGTTATCGGAGTGCTGTCCGACAAGGACGCAAGCGGTGTTTTGCGCAAGCTTGAACAGGTGCTGGAAGAGGTTGTCATTACCCGAAGTGCCTCGCCGCGCGCTCTTGATGTGGACGAGCTGGCTGACCTGGCCCGGGAGATTTTCGGTGAGCACCGAGTCCGAACCGCAAATCATCTAGCCAGCGCTATCGAAGACGCGAAGGAAATGGTCGCCGAGGGCATTGCCGACGGCATCATCATCACAGGTTCTGTTTCGCTCGTAGCCGATGTCCTCAGAATGCAGCAGATTGAGGACAACCTCATCGATGATGGTGATTGGGATGAGTCCGACGAACAAGAGCAAGACCTGACGAATGATATGGATTTCGAAGATGAATAGGACCAAACCGGTGAAGGCGCGTAACGTCTCGACTCAGCGGAGTCTGGGTTCGATGCTCATGGCCTTCGAAGCGTTTGTGCTCCTGTTTGCCACGCTAGTCGGATTCGGCCTGCGTGTCGCCGATGTCACAACAGTTTGGGTTGTCGGGTTGGGGCTTTCGCTACTTTTGATTGCCACCCCTGCCATCTTGGGCAAGCGCGGCTCTTACGTCTGGGGTTGGGTTCTTCAGGTACTGGTGCTCCTGACCGGAATTTGGGTCCCGCTGATGTGGTTCCTTGGCGGAATCTTCCTGTGCCTCTGGGCCTGGGCCATGATTTCTGGCAGCACAATTGACCGTGCTAGGGCAAATTACTTAAAAATGCAGGCCAACCTCGATGAGGTAGTGGAAATTGTGTCGGGAGACGCAAACTAGGTTTGGTCTTAGGGCCAGAAGTTAGGAAACCAAATGTCGGAAATGCAGCAAACTCTAGTTCTGATCAAACCGGATGGCGTCAAGCGTAACCTCATCGGCCAAATCATCAGCCGCCTCGAGGCCAAGGGTTATGTGGTTGCAGACCTTCGCAAGTTCACCCCTAGTCGTGAATTGCTGGCACAGCACTATGCAGAGCACGAGGGCAAGCATTTCTACGAACCATTGGTTGAGTTCATGATGTCTGGTGACGTCGTTGCCATCCGCCTCGAAGGACACCGGGTAATCGAAGGTTTCCGTTCGCTTGCAGGTGCAACCGATCCAACCAACGCCCAACCTGGCACCATTCGCGGTGACCTTGGCCGAGACTGGGGGCTCAAGGTCCAGCAGAACCTGGTTCACGGCAGCGATTCCGAGGAGAGCGCAGCTCGCGAGCTAGCGCTGTGGTTCTAGATAACTGCAGACATTCGTGCACTAAAAAACGCGCCTCCCTATGCGGGAGGCGCGTTTTCTTTGGGCGCAGCCTGTCTTTAAAAGTGGAACAGGGCACGGAAAGTGTTTGGCCACGAATCCCAGAAGTGAATCGCGATCACTACCGCGATTAGCACCTCGGTGATAGCGGAAAGCAGCCAAGAGCGCTTATAGGCAGCATCTAGAAAGTTTGTCCAACTAATCGGTGCCTCGATGATGTCCTGATTGATTGCCCAGAGGAGCGTGTGCCAAAACAGTGGGATGGTGCCAAACCAGGCAACCATGCAGTATGGGCAGAGCACATTGATAACGAAAATGCTCTGAGTGGACAGCCACAGGACGAAAACAAATGCCATGCCAAAGCCAGCAACCATGGCGCGATAGAACCACTCGTGCATGCGCGCGCCGGCCAGTGTTGCAAATCCTACGGCTATCGGAATAGTGAATCCCATGAGACCGATGATTGGGTTAGGGAAGCCAAGAATGTGGCTTTGCCAGCTAGCCATAACGGATTTACAGGAGATGAAAACGTTGAGGTCACAGGAGAGCGCGTCACCTGGATTCTCCAGAACATGCAGCTTTTCAATGACCAGAGCAAATGCTGCAATGAGTCCAATCAGACCAAAGACAATCCAGATGATTGCCAATTTTTTAGGCGGGGCGAAGGTTGGTTCGGTGGAACTAGTGTCAGTCACGATTCAAGTATCACACGCCCGGATTGAGTATTTTGCTGACACTAAGGGTGATAGATGGCATACTTAGTTTTAGCTTTGGAATACCACACGTCCACAGCGAAAGTTTCTCGAGCATCCTGCGAGATCGTCAACGTAAGACCCCCGGGGCAATGGCGGTGCGCAACCAAAGAGATGGCTCGACGTTAGTTTTTTGTTACTGGCCGCGGCTGGTAACACCGATTACTTACTAGCTTGGGCTAGAGAGTGTGGCTCAGCCTAGGTGGCTTGGAGATACCACTCGTGGTAGATAACAAAGAATCAAAGACCCCTACCCGTTCGCGCGCCAAAAAGGTCGCCACTGAAACCAACGAGGTTGCCAAAGAGCAAACTTCAGTTGAAGCGGTTGCTGAGCAACCTGCGAAGGCTCCCACTCGTCGACGCAGCTCGAAGCCATCGGTTGCAGGCGCGTCAACTGAGTCTGTAGCCGAGGTTGCCTCCGAATCAGGCACCAGCGAAGAAAAACCAAAGGGTGCCTCGCGCCGACGCAAGTCCGCGAGTGAGCCAGCGACTAATGTCGAAAATGTCGCGGCAACCGCGTCTGCTTCATCAGCAGCATCAGACGCCCCAGTTGCTCCGATGGGCAGCTTCGGGCTCTTGTTCCAGGCGCCAGATCTTCCAACCCTCGTAGTCGATAAGAAGTCGGGTACCCCGGTTGGCCAAAAGATTGTGGCTGAGAAGGCTGAGGGTGATGAAAATCACCTACGTCGTCGTTCGCGTCGTCGTGCCGGCGAAGAGGAAGCGGCTGAGGCAACTGGCAACACGGTTGTCAAGGTTCGCACTCCTCGCGAGCCAAAAGCCCCAAGCAACGAACCGCAGCGCGTGAATGGCAGTACCCGCCTTGAGGCCAAGAAGCAGCGCCGTCGTGATGGCCGTGATGCGGGTCGCCGTCGTTCGGTTATCACCGAGAGTGAGTTCCTGGCTCGTCGAGAGGCAGTTGACCGCACCATGGTTGTCCGTTCCAAGGACGGCAAGATTCAAATCGGTGTGCTGGAAGACGGCATTCTGGTCGAGCACTATGTTGCTAAGGCTCAAGACGCTTCGCTAATCGGCAACGTATACATGGGCAAGGTCCAGAACGTTCTGCCTTCGATGGAGGCGGCATTCGTAGATATCGGTCGTGGTCGAAATGCGGTCCTGTACTCGGGTGAGGTGGACTGGGAGCTGGCCGAAACCGGCAACCAGCCGCGTCGCATCGAGCTCGCGCTAAAGAGCGGCGATACCGTTCTGGTTCAGGTCACCAAGGACCCAGTTGGTCAAAAGGGCGCCCGTCTTACCTCACAGGTATCGCTGCCAGGTCGTTACCTGGTTTACGTTCCAAACGGATCGATGAACGGAATTTCGCGCAAACTTCCGGATAGTGAGCGTGCCCGTCTGAAGAAGATTCTCCGCGATATCCTTCCTGAGGACGCCGGCGTAATCGTTCGTACAGCCGCCGAAGGCGCTACCGAGGAGCAACTCACCCTCGACGTTCAGCGTTTGCAGGCCCAGTGGGAGGCAATTTCCAAGAAGTCTGAGTCTTCGCAGGCACCAGTTTTGTTGCACTCCGAGCCGGACCTCCTGATCAAGATTGTCCGCGATGTCTTCAACGAAGACTTCCAGCGCATGGTCATCAGTGGTGAAGACGCCCGTGGCACCATCGAAAACTACCTGGGACAGGTTGCTCCAGACCTGCTAGAGCGCGTAGAGAACTACAGCGGCAGCCGCGATGTCTTCGACGAATACCGTGTCGGCGAACAGATTGCCAAGGCGCTTGACCGCAAGGTTTACCTTCCATCCGGTGGTTCGCTGGTCATTGACCGCACCGAGGCAATGACCGTGGTTGACGTCAACACCGGCAAGTTTGTTGGTTCCGGCGGCAACCTCGAGGAAACCGTTACGAAAAACAACCTTGAGGCTGCGGAGGAAATCGTTCGCCAGCTTCGTCTTCGCGACATCGGTGGCATCATCGTGGTCGACTTCATCGACATGGTTCTTGAAAGCAACCGTGATTTGGTGCTCCGTCGCTTAATTGAGTGCTTGAGCCGCGATCGCACTAAGCACCAGGTAGCTGAAGTTACCTCTCTCGGTTTGGTTCAGATGACCCGCAAGAAGCTAGGCATCGGCCTTCTGGAGGCTTTCAGCGAGCCTTGTGAGGCCTGTGCCTCGCGAGGAGTAATCGTGCACCATGAACCGGTCATGCGACACCACAAGGCATCCGGTTCGGATGATGTTATGCCAAAGCAGTCCGGCAACCAGCGCAAGCGCGACAAGAGCAAAGACAAGCAGGATGGCTCTAAAAATAAAGAGCACATCGAGGTCGCCAAGGTTGTAACCGCAGAGAGCGCTAACGCCCTCAGCAGCGTGATTGGCAAGATTGCGGCATCCACCGTTGCCGCCCACGAAGCCGCGGGGGAGCCTTCGACCATAGTTTTGACACCACCGAGCGGCAAGATTCAGTCAGGTGGCGCCTCACAGGCTGCTCCTGCTGCTGACAAACTGCTCGAATCGGTGTTGGATGCCCTGCCGGAGCCTAAGGCGCCTGGTCAGGGTAGGCGAAAGCCACGTCGAGCCACCTCGGGTGGTTCGGCACCGGCTACTCCAACCGAGTAGCCACGGCTCGGCTGAGTGATGTCATTCACACAGCTGGGTTGCGAAAACCAAAACACGGGGTGAAAAGAGTTTGACCTACCGTGTTGGGCAATGTAAACTAGTCTTTTGTTGCCCGCTGAGTATTCGCGCTGCAACTTGAATAAGTCTTTTGAACAAAGGGTAGATCTGTGGTTTACGCAGTAGTCCGCGCAGGCGGCCGCCAGGAGAAGGTGTCGGTAGGCACCATTGTGACTCTCGACCGTGTTAAGGGCGACGCCAACGGCAAGATTGAGCTTCCAGCTCTGTTGCTGGTTGACGGCGACAAGGTCACCACTGATGCCAAGGCGCTTGCCAAGGTGAAGGTGACTGCCGAGGTTCTGAACGACCTTCGTGGTCCTAAGATCATCATCCAGAAGTACAAGAACAAGACCGGATACAAGAAGCGCATGGGCTTCCGTCACGATTTGACTCGTGTCCAGGTCACCGAGATCAAGTAAAGGACTGACCGAAAATGGCATCCAAAAAAGGTGTTAGCTCGACCCGTAACGGTCGCGACTCCAACGCTCAGCGCCTCGGTGTAAAGCGTTACGCTGGCCAGGAAGTTAACGCTGGCGAGATCCTCGTGCGTCAGCGCGGAACCCACTTCCACCCGGGCGCCAACGTTGGCCGCGGCAAGGACGACACTCTGTTCGCTCTTTCTGCAGGTGAAGTTGAGTTCGGTGTCAAGGGTGGCCGTCGCGTTGTAAACGTGGTTGTTGCCTAAGCGCAAAACAATTTTTTTACCGTAGGCCAGCCCAGTGCTGGCCTACGTTTCATATAGCAACATTTCGATTTCAACCCACTAGCTTGAAAACAGATGGGGAAGGGAGGCACCGATGGTCAGCTTCGTAGATCAGGTGACCCTGCACGTTCGCGCCGGAAATGGTGGCGATGGCTGTGTCTCGATTCACCGTGAGAAGTTCAAGCCACTCGGTGGGCCAGACGGCGGAAACGGCGGCAACGGCGGCAGCATTTCTCTGGTTGCTGACCCTTCGGTTACCACTTTGCTTGACTACCACTTTTCTCCGCACCGCAAGGGTTCCGATGGCCACCAAGGCGCCGGTGACTTCAAGAATGGCTCGATGGGTGAATCTCACGTGCTTCCAGTCCCGGTTGGCACTGTGGTTAAGAACGCCAGGGGAGAGTTCCTAACCGATCTCGATGAGCCTGGGCTCGAGTTTGTCATCGCAGAGGGTGGACTCGGTGGCCTTGGCAATGCCGCGCTAGCTTCCAGCAAGCGAAAGGCGCCAGGTTTCGCGCTGCTCGGTGTGCCGGGTTGGTCCGGTGACATCATCCTGGAGCTCAAGACCGTTGCCGACGTAGCACTGGTTGGCTACCCTTCGGCCGGAAAGTCCTCGCTGATTGCTGCGCTCTCTTCTGCTCGTCCAAAGATTGCGGACTACCCATTCACTACATTGCACCCTAACTTGGGTGTCGTGCAGGCTGCTCAGACCCGTTACACCATTGCTGATGTGCCTGGGCTCATCGAAGGTGCCAGCGAGGGTAAGGGCCTCGGCCTTCAGTTCCTGCGCCACGTGGAGCGCTGTTCTGCGCTTTTGCATGTTTTGGACTGTGGCACTCTGGAAAGCGACCGCGATCCGCTGCGTGACCTCGAAGTTATCCTGAACGAACTGCGTCAGTATGAGGTTCCGGATGGGGGAGTGCCGCTAATTGAGCGCCCTCAGTTGGTTGCTCTGAACAAGGTTGATCTTCCAGACGGCCGCGACATGGCCGAGTTTGTGAAGGCCGACCTTGAGGCGCGCGGTTACCGGGTGTTTCTAGTCTCGGCAGTGAGCCATGAAGGACTTCGTGAACTCTCGTTTGCGCTTGCTGAATTGGTTGAACAGGCCCGCAAGGACCGTGCCGTCGAACCTGCGAAGCCTCGCATCACCCTGATGCAGACCAAGCGCGTCGAGGGCGGCTTCGTAGTGCGCAAGGAGCACGATGGCGAAGGCGACTTCTTCCGAATCGTAGGTGTGAAGCCAGAGCGCTGGGTGGCCCAAACTAACTTTGGCAACGAAGAAGCCGTTGGGTACCTCGGTGACCGCCTGGCCAAGATGGGCATTGAGACTGCACTGTATAAGGCAGGAGCGATTGCAGGCTCTACCGTGGTCATCGGCGAGGGCGACGGTGTCATCTTCGACTGGGAGCCAACCATCGCAAGCACCGCAGAACTCATTTCCGGCCCACGTGGCTACGATGCCCGACTCGACACTAACGATCGACGTACCAACGTTGAACGTCGACGCGAATACAAAGAACTTATGGATGCCAAGACCCGTCTTCGTGCCGAAATGGAGGCCGAGGGTAAGGCGGGCTTGTTCCAAGACGAAGAACTGGAATAGAAGAGAAAACAATGAACCTCACCGAGCGCGCGAGCCTTGCAACCGCAAAACGCATTGTGGTCAAGGTTGGTTCGTCCTCTATTAGCGGTGCCAATGAAGGCAACATCGACAACCTCATTGCTGCATTGGCAGGCAGTCGTGACCGTGGTTGTGAAATCATTCTTGTTTCTTCCGGAGCTATTGCGACTGGAATGCCGCTATTGCAGCTCGAATCCAAGCCAAGTGATTTGCCCACTTCGCAGGCTCTAGCCGCCGTGGGGCAATCGCGCCTGATTGCCCGCTACCAACAGAGCCTTGAGCGTTTTGGCTGGATTGCCGGCCAGGTCCTACTCACCAGCGAGGACCTAGCCGGGGATGACACCAGGCTCAACGCGAAGCACGCTATGAACCGCCTTTTGGAGCTTGGCGTTTTACCAATCGTCAACGAAAACGACACAGTGGCAACCGCTGAAATTCGCTTTGGAGACAACGATCGACTCGCGGCTCTTGTAGCGGAGCTTGTAGAAGCTGATGCCTTGGTTCTACTGAGCGATGTGGACGCGCTCTACACAGCGCCACCCAGCACTCCTGGTGCCGAGCGCATTGAAATTGTGGAGTTTGGGCAGGATCTTTCTTCAGTACAAACTGGAGACACCTCAACGGGAGTAGGCACCGGAGGGGCGGTGACCAAGGTTGCCGCGGCTGGTCATGCAACCGCAGCCGGCGTGGACGTGGTCTTGACCTCTATTGGTCAGGTTGAAGCGGCTCTCGCGGGCACGAGCGTGGGAACCTGGTTCAAAAGCCGCGCCTAGAGCACGCTCGATAGTGGTTCGATGAACCTGCGAAAGTAGGATTAAGTACATGACTACAGCAACGGATAAAATCCGGCTAGCCAAGGCTGCTGCTAACTCGATTGGGCTCGCAAGCACGCACGTTAAGAACGATGCTCTGCGCAAAATAGCTCAGTTGTTGCCGGAGCGTGCCGAGCGGATTCTCGCTGGCAATGCTTTGGATATGGAACGTGCTGCCGCCGATGGAATGTCTGTGGGACTACAAGACCGTCTCCGTCTTGATCTTGGTCGAATCCAGGCACTGGCAGACGCAGTGTTGGAGGTAGTCGAACTTCCAGATCCCGTCGGTGACGTTATTCGCGGCCGTCAACTTCCTAACGGGCTCAAACTTCAGCAGGTTCGAGTCCCTTTCGGTGTTGTGGGTGTCATCTATGAGGCGCGACCAAACGTCACTGTTGACATCGCGGCACTTGCAATCAAGAGCGGAAACGCAGCAATTCTTCGTGGGGGAACAGCCGCCGAGAACTCCAACCGCGAACTAGTTGCTGTAATCCGTGACGCCATGGCGTCAGCTGGCATTGATCCAGAGGTTGTCCAATCTGTTGACGAATTTGGCCGCCCAGGTGCGCAGGAGATGATGCAGGCTGTGGGTCTCATCGACGTCCTAATTCCACGAGGTGGACACAGCCTAATTCAGACTGTTCTTAACGAATCTAGAGTTCCGGTAATCGAAACCGGTGAGGGTATCGTTCACATTTTCATCGACGAAACCGCACGCACGGATTGGGCTGTCGATATCATTGTGAACGCCAAGATTCAGAAAATCGGTGCGTGTAATGCCGTCGAGACCCTCTTGGTTCACGAAAAAGCTTATGACCGAGTAATGCCAGCGGTGGTGGCAGCGCTTCAGGCCGAAAAGGTGACACTTCACGGTGATGAGAGAACTGCTGAGCAGTTTGACAATGTTGTGCCGGCCACCGAGCAGGACTGGGCAAGTGAGTATCTAGCGATGGACCTCGCGATTCGCA
>Ga0228701_1000178_pt1 | contig 64110 bp, 43 predicted proteins | sample McNCre117_Aug_MG_2_FD_178017 | JGI IMG/M metagenome (GOLD analysis project Ga0228701, IMG submission 178017) | Freshwater microbial communities from McNutts Creek, Athens, Georgia, United States - 11-17_Aug_MG | ecosystem: Environmental > Aquatic > Freshwater > Creek | place: USA: Georgia... | reverse complement strand
GCCAACAAAAACCTTAAGGTGGTTATTGCGGCGGGGCTCACCTCTTCCCATCCCGAACAGAGAAGTTAAGCCCGCCTGCGCAGATGGTACTGCAGTTATGTGGGAGAGTATGTCGTCGCCTTTCTTTTGAAAACCCTGTTTCGCAAGAAACGGGGTTTTTTGTTACCCATATACCATCTCTACGGGATTGAAAAGAGGATTACTAATTTAGTAATCCTCTTTTTTTATGCCTATATGTGAGATTTTCTTATTCTTGTCAAACTGAACTCGTTTGCTACGCCTGTTCACTTTGCTCGAGCCAGTTTCTTAAAAAACATTATTTGCAATATTCATAGATTCCGAAATAAATTCGGAATGATAACTGTACATTTATATACTTATGTCATCCCTACGGGATTGAACTTTTGATAGCAGTCGCTATAGTATCTTTGTATTAACTCCGCTAGGAGTTGGATTTTGGTAAAAAACTAATGAAGAATAAAGAAAGTCCCGTAGGGACGAGAGTATAACTGGGAACTAAATGAGTTGGGTTTAATTACCGAGTGAAAGGATTTTTGAGGTAGTTGGAGCAAACGATTCTTGGAAGTAGTATTTTTTTTATTTTAAATGTGTAGTTTTGATTATATTACCATTTTCATTATAATAAATAATACTGTCAAGATGATAATTTTCATTTAAAGGAACTGGATAATCTTCTGAAGTTGAATCTACACTTGTTGAATATTCTTTTCTGTTTTTATATGTGATTTCCTTTATTCTATGTTTATTTTTATTATACTCTTGGGTTCCAACTATTGGCTCTTCAGATGTAATTGATATGAATAATATAAATGGAATAGGTGTAGAAAAGATAAATAATAATAGATTCCAAAACTTAAGTTTAATTTTATCTTTATAAATTATTATTCCCGTTGCAATTACCAAAATTATCCAACCAATGATTAGAATAAGCATATAACCCAGTGATGCGCTTTGGTCAGTTTTAGTTAATGACCAAATAAAATCTTCAAGCAATAAATTAATTATTGAGATTGTTAAAAGCTTTAAATTTGGATTGTTTCTGTTCATTTAATTAATATTACTTTACTGCCAATTTTTATATATGCATTGTTTCCAATACAAATGATTATAAACGTTTTTTTATAATTGTAAATATACTAAAATGTTCGAATTACTAAACGACTTTTCTAGCCCCGATAGAAGCAAGCTACCTTGTAGCGCGGATAGCGGGACAATTTGTGTTCAGGAAGTAGAATGGGTGCTGCTATAATGTAAAATTGAATATGGGGAATATTTTGTAACTTTAGACTTAAATTGATGTTATGATTCCTATCACTATTGTTGATCAACACCAAATGCTACAACGTTACCAACCGATGGTTGCGACTACGCATAAAGGGCTGCAAGGCCATGCGTTGTTAGTAGGGGGGAGTTATGGTAAAATGGGTTCGGTAGTTTTATCGTCTAAAGCGGCAATGAAGTCGGGTTGCGGGTTGGTCACTGCTTTTATTCCCAAATGTGGTTATGAAATTCTTCAAATTGCAATTCCTGAAGTGATGGTGTTGACGGATGTTCAAGACCATTGTATTTCGGCAATTGATTTTGAAATAGTTCCGAATGCTATTGGGATAGGTCCTGGTTTAGGACAAGATGCAGCTACTCAACAAGGATTGTATGATTTTTTGAGGTTAAATAGTGTTCCCTTGGTTCTTGATGCGGATGCGTTAAATATTTTGTCATTGCATCCGGATTGGTTGTCTTTACTGCCTCCTAAAACGATTATAACGCCTCATTTGAAAGAATTGCAACGATTGATTGGTCTATGGAGTACGGAGGAGGAGCAATTTGAAAAAACAATGGCCTTTTCTAAAAAATACCAACTGATTGTTGTGATGAAAGGCGCACCAACGCATATTATTGATGGCGATTTGGTTTACAAAAACACTACCGGAAATGCTGCTTTGGCCACCGCAGGTAGCGGTGATGTATTGACGGGAATAATTACCAGTTTATTGGCTCAGTCGTATGAACCAATAAACGCGGCATTATTAGGGGTTTATCTTCATGGATTGACGGCTGACATTGCTTTGCATGAAACAGGCTATCAATCGTTTATCGCTTCGGATATTATTTCGTATTTAGGAAAGGCATTTTTGACTTTAGAAAAAATTATCCTAAATAGGCTTTTAACTCCTCGTAAGTTGTAATTTTTGTGCTTACTTTTCCTTTACCTAACACACTTTCTATTTGTGTTGGAATGGGTAATTTTACCTGGAGTGCAGTTTCTACTACATCTAAAAACTTGATGGGATGGGCGGTTTCTAAGAAAATTCCAATCGCATTAGGATGATTTTCTAATTCTTTCTTTACACCTAAATAACCCACAGCGCCATGCGGTTCAGCGATGTATCCATCTGTATTGTAGATGGTTTTCATAGCTTCTAAAGTGGCTTTGTCAGAAAAAGTATACGAAGAGAAATCTTTTTTAAATTGTTCCAAATCGTTTTGATACATTTCTTGGATTCGGATAAAATTACTTGGATTTCCTACATCCATAGCGTTAGAAATGGTAGCGATAGATGGTTTTGGATCGTAGATTCCGTTTGCCAAAAAGCGAGGAACGGTGTCGTTTACATTTGTAGCGGCTACAAAATGCTGTATAGGTAATCCCATTTTTTTGGCAATAATACCCGCACAAATATTTCCGAAATTCCCACTTGGGCAAGAAAATACTAAGGGTTTATTTTGGCTCTTCAACGCTTTGTAAGCAAAGAAAAAATAAAACATTTGTGGTAACCAACGAGCAATGTTGATGGAATTGGCCGAAGTTAGATTTTTATGTTTCAAACTTTCGTCCAAAAAGGCTTTTTTTACCATATCCTGGCAATCATCAAAAACGCCATTTACTTCTAATGCTTTGATGTTTTGTCCCAAAGTGGTTAATTGTTTTTCTTGTATGTCACTTACTTTTCCAGAAGGATATAAAATAACGACATCAACACCATCTACTCCAAGGAACCCACTAGCGACTGCTCCTCCAGTATCTCCAGAAGTGGCAACTAAAACGGTGTTTTTTGATGTTGCATTATTTCGATTAAAATATCCCAAACAACGCGACATAAAACGGGCTCCCACATCTTTAAAAGCCATTGTTGGACCATGAAATAATTCTAAAGAATAAATACCTTTTTCTACTTCGACAACAGGGAAGTCAAAACATAAAGTTTCTTTAATTATAGAACGAAGCTCGTTTTCAGGAATTTCATCTCCTACAAATTGTTGGATAGCTTGAAAAGCAATTTCTTCGTGGCTTGTATTTTCGATAGTGTCAAAAAAAGTTGCTGATAAAGGGGTAATGCTTTCAGGAAAATACAAACCTCTATCGGTAGCTAATCCTTGTATAACCGCTTCTTTAAAAGAAACTTTTGGTGCGTTGTGGTTTAAACTATAGTATTTCATTGTGTTGGTATTGCTTGGGTAAGCCATTGGTTTTATTGTTGACTTAAAATTTTAACTCCTTCAGAATTCACTTTAGAAACGTGAATTTCGTAGGGTAAATGAATAGCTTCATAGACAGCACTCATTGCTTTGGCAATTTTTTCGGCGGTGTCTTTTCCTTTGCTTAATGCAAAAATAGAAGGACCAGAACCTGATATTCCTGAACCTAATGCTCCGTTTTCGATAGCGGCTTGCTTGATTAAATCAAACCCCGGAATTAAAACACTTCTTAAAGGTTCTACAATTTCATCGTGTAGAGAACGACCAATTAAGTCGTAATCTTGGGTGTACAATCCAGCTACGAGTCCGCCTACATTGCCCCATTGCGTAATAGCACTTTTTAAAGATACGTTTTGCTTTAAAACGGAACGAGCGTCAGATGTTTTTAATTCGATTTGTGGATGAACCACAGTTGCATATAATTCAGAAGGGCTTTCTATTTTGATAATGTCCAAAGGATTGTAACTTCTTACCAAGGTAAATCCGCCCAAAAGGGCAGGAGCTACGTTATCAGCATGGGCATTACCACAAGCGAGTTTTTCGCCTTGCATAGCAAATTGAACTAAATCTTTAGTTTGGTACGGATAGCCTAACAAGGCATTAATACCAAAGACTGCTCCAGCCGAACTAGCAGCACTACTACCAATCCCGCTTCCTGCTTTGATTTTTTTGTAGATTTCAATCTCAAACCCAAAATCAGCGTTTACCGTTTCTAATAACGCTAATCCCGCTACTCCAGAAACATTGTTTTCTGTTTCTAAAGGTAAATTTGCACCTTCAATTTTAGTAATTCGAATTCCTTTTTGAACTGATTTTCGAACTACCATTTCGTCACCCACATTGTCAAGACAAAGTCCTAAAACGTCGAATCCGCAAGAAAGATTAGCGATTGTTGCTGGGCAAAATAGTTTTATTTCATTCATAATTTCTTTGTTTCAGGTTTCAGATTTAATGTTCCAAGAACTCTCGTAACTTTAAACTTGAAACTAAATTTTATACGTTTCCAATTCGGATAACATCAGCAAATATTCCTGAAGCTGTTACCGCGGCACCCGCACCCGCACCTTTGATTAATAAAGGTTGATCTACATAACGATCAGTGTAAAATAGCACGATATTATCTTTTCCTTCTAAATTATAAAAAGGATGGTCTTGTGGAATCAATTGTAAACCAACGCTTGCTTTGCCATTTTCAAATTGCGCTACGTATTTCAAACGCGATTCTTTGCTTTTAGCTTCGTTGAACAATGCCTCAAAATGACTAGCGTGTTTTTGTAACGAGGCAAAGAAGGCTTCGTTTGATGTGGTTGCTAAACATTCTACTGGCATAAATGATTCATTAGCAATAGCTTCAATATCCATTTGGTAGCCGCTTTCGCGAATTAAGATTAGGATTTTTCTAGCTACGTCGATTCCGCTCAAATCAATTTTCGGGTCGGGTTCAGTAAATCCTTGAACTCCAGCTTCTTTTACTACATCGTGAAACGAATGGTTTTCGTCAAAGTTATTGAAGATGAAATTCAAACTTCCAGATAATACCGCCTGAATTTTATGCACTTTGTCACCTGAAGCAATTAAGTTTTTTACCGTGTCAATGATTGGTAATCCCGCTCCAACATTGGTTTCAAATAAGAAAGGAGCGTTGTATTGGCGTGATAGGTTTTTTAAATTTTTATAATTGTCATAAGCCGATGAACACGCGATTTTATTACACGTCACCACACCAACACTTTGTTTTAAGTAGTGTTCGTAGGTTTTAGAAACACTTTCATTGGCTGTAATGTCAACAAAGATGCTGTTTCTTAAGTTCAACTCTTTGACTTTGGCAATAAATAACTCCTGATTAGCAGTTTCTCCGTTGTTTAAAACAGTTTGCCAATCTTTCAAAGAAATTCCGTCTTCATCAAAATGCATTTTACGCGAATTAGATAAGGCAATTACACGTAAGTTGATCTTTAGATTTTCTTTTAAGAATCTTTTTTGTTGGTGAATTTGTTCGATAAATTTTTCGCCCACATTTCCAACACCCATTACAAACAAGTTCAATTGTTTGGTGTTCTCTTCAAAGAAATTTTCGTGTAAGGTGTTCAATGCTTTTTTGACATCTCTTTCATTGATAACAGCAGAGATATTTCTTTCTGAAGCACCTTGTGCAATAGCACGAATATTCACATTGTTTTTCCCTAAGGTACTGAACATTCTTCCGCTCAATCCTTGATGGTTTTTCATGTTTTCGCCTACCAATGCAATAATGCATAAGTTGTTTTCTACAATGCAAGGGTCGATTTTATTTTGCGCAATTTCAATTTCAAATGCCTTATTGATTGCTATTTCGGCTACTTCAGCATCTGAATTTAAGATTCCAATACAAATAGAATGTTCAGAAGAGGCTTGAGTAATAAAGATAACATTGATGTTTTCTTGTGATAAAACTTCGAATAATCGTTTTGATGAACCTGAAACTCCTACCATTCCAGGACCTTCTAATGTTAATAACGCAATGTTGTCAATATGACTGATTCCTTTTACTGGATTTGTTTGAGGAACAACATCATTCGAAATATAAGTTCCCACTGCTTCTGGTTCAAAAGTATTTTTGATAAGAATAGGAATGTTCTTTCTTAAAACAGGTTGAATCGTTGGTGGGTACAATACCTTGGCACCAAAATGCGACAATTCCATTGCCTCTTGGTAGGAAATAGTAGCAATAGGTTGGGCTTGTTTTACAATTTTTGGATTCGCAGTGAACATTCCGTTTACGTCTGTCCAAATTTCTAATTCCTTTGCATTCAATGCGGCTGCTACGATAGCTGCAGTATAATCAGAACCTCCACGTCCTAATGTAGTATGAATTCCATCGGTAGTTGAAGCAATAAATCCAGGAAGTACAACTACTTGATTTTCATTAGAAGCAAAGTAATCAGCGATAAGTTGGTTTGAAATTTCAAAATTGACAACAGCTTTACCAAAATTAGCATTGGTCTTAATTAATTCACGGCTATCCGCATAACCGCTATTTTTTAGGTTTTGTTTTAAAGCTTCGGCAATAATGTAGGAAGACAGTAGTTCGCCAAAACCTAAAATAGTATCAGCTGTTCTAGGAGAAAGTTCACCTAATAAGAAACAGCCGTCTAATAAAGTTTCAAGATGATTTATGATTCGTTTTAAGTGACTTAATAAACTGCTTTGTTCACTTACAGGAATTAATTCTTTTAAGGTATCTAAATGTTTTTTCTCAATTTCGGCTACGATTTCCTTAAAGCTTTCATCATTTGATGCTGCTTTTTGTGAGGCCAATTGCAATAAGTCGGTTACTTTGCTTAAAGCAGAAACTACTACAACTAATTTTTCGTTTTTTGCTTTTTCAGCAACTATTGTAAGAACGCGTTTTATATTGTCTGCATTGGCTACTGAAGTGCCGCCAAATTTTAATACTTTCATTGTGTGTGTTTTATTTAAAAATGCAACTGTTTTCTATACATCCAAGGATGTTCTCCTTTTTTAGGAAAAGTAAAATATAGTAGGATTATATGTAAAAATGTATACCCCTAAGGGGTAGTAGTTGTTGTAGTAGTAAATGTAACAGAAAATGCAGCTTCGGTTGAGGCTGTAAATAATGGTAAATATGTGTTTCTGTTATTTTTCATTTGATTTCTCAAAAGTACATTTTTTTATAAAAAAGAAAACTCAAAAAATGCTTTTTACGAATATTTTAAAAATGACCTATTAATTTTATTGATATTCGTTATTTTATAAAATATAGACTGCTTTTATTGAGTGGTTTTGTGTTTTGGAGCTTTATTTTTGGTTTAAAGCACATTCTTTACTCTTTCGTTTTTTTGGATAAATGGTAGATTTTGTTCTAAAAACCATCTTGTTACGGCTTATTTTGTGGGAGTTTAGTTATTTTAATCAAATAGTTGTTTAGGCAGGTATATCCAAATTTAGCTAAAGCCATAAAGAGAGTCAAAATTAATTTAACTTTATAAAAATGTTATTATAATGTGTAAATTTGAATTAAAATACAATTGTTAACAATAGCTTAACATTAAATTAAAGCAATCAACTAATTTTGCAATTCTAAACTATAACAAAATGTCATTAAACAGTATTTTTCAATTTCTAGTACCAAAAGACAAAAAGTTTTTTCCACTTTTTGAAGAAGCTTCGTCAAACTTAGTTCAATTAGCGTCTCATTTACATGAAGCGGTTAATTTACCATTAAAAGAAAGAGAAGTTCTTTTTCAAAAAATAGATGAATTAGAACAAAAAGGGGAAGATATTACTCGCCAAACTAATTTAGAATTGAGTAGAAACTTTATTACTCCATTTGATAGAGAGGATATTCATTCATTGATTTCCTCAATTGATAATGTGGCTGGAAATCTTCAGGGTGCAGCAAGCAGAATGCGTTTGTATCATGTAGATAAAATTACAAAGTCAATTCGAAAATTGACAGAAATTAATTTAGAAGCTTGTCAGAATATTGAATCGGCTGTTAAAGAATTAAAGGATTTAAAAAAGGTTAAAAATATTACTTCTGCTTGTTCTAAAATTGACAAATTGGAAAACAAATCGGATAGTGTTTATAATAAAGCTGTTTTTGAAATCTTTGAAAACGAGACAGATGCGATTAATGTTATTAAATACAAAGAAGTATTGTCAGTTTTGGAATCGGCTACTGATAAATGTAAAAGCGTAGCAAGCGTTTTAGAGACTATTGCTGTAAAACACTCTTAATTAATCAGTTTACTGAAACTATATTTATGGACTTTACTTTACTTTTAACTATTATATTTTTAGCCTTAGTTTTTGATTATATCAATGGCTTTCACGACGCGGCAAACTCAATTGCTACTATCGTTGCGACTAAGGTTTTGACTCCTTTTCAGGCGGTACTTTGGGCGGCTTTTTTTAACTTTCTTGCCTATTGGGTTTTTGGTTTTGGAGTAGCTGATACTGTAGCAAAAACGGCTCATACCAGTAGTATTAATTTAGTAGTAATATTGTCGGGGGTTATAGCGGCTATTATTTGGAATCTTTTTACTTGGTGGAAAGGAATCCCTTCGTCATCTTCTCATACTTTAATTGGAGGATTTGCAGGTGCGGCTATTGCGCATGGGTTTTCAGGTATTGTTCAAGATCCTGAACATTACGGATTAAAAATAGTGAGTTGGTTCAAAGCGGCTAAAGAAGGTGAGTTATTACCTTCAGGAGTTTTGATCGTTATCATGTTCATTGTTTTTGCACCTCTATTAGGGATGATTATTTCATATTTTATCTCTCTATGGTTAATGTATTCTTCTAAGAAAAATATTTATCCTAAACTACTTACTGTAACATTAATGGCTTTAGTAGTTTGGTTTTTATCATCGGTATTGATTCCTTACGATAAAATTGAAAAACCTCGATTTGATAGTCCTTTTTGGAGTGTCATTACAGAGCCTCATAATATTAAGTGGTTTTTAGTAGGTTTTATCTTTTTTAGCTTGGCTATTTTCAATCTGTTCTTTAGCTCCTTTTCAACAGCTAAGTCTGAAGCGGTATTGAAGAAAATGCAATTGTTATCTTCTGCTGCATTTAGTTTAGGTCATGGTGGTAATGATTCGCAAAAAGTGATGGGTATTATAGCAGCAGCTGTGGCAGTGTATGTTAGAATGAATCCACACGCTGATTTATCTTTAGGATGGTTGGACTTGAATGTGGTTTTGCCAGATGAAGAAAAAGGAATTGCCTCTCGTATGCCGGGTTGGATTCCATTAACATGTTACACGGTTATTGCTTTAGGAACATTGAGTGGTGGATGGAAGATTGTGAAAACAATGGGATCTAAAATTACTAAAGTAAATGCTTTTGAGGGAGTTGTAGCAGAATCAGCGGGTGCTTTGACTTTGTTTTTAACAGAACATTTTAAAATACCGGTATCAACTACACATACTATTACAGGTTCCATCATTGGAGTAGGAGTAACCAAAAGAGTTTCTGCTGTACGATGGGGTGTAACAGTGAATTTGTTATGGGCTTGGGTCTTAACTATTCCAGTTTCGGCATTGCTTGCGGGAATAACATATTATGTTTTAAATTTATTTTTATAACAGGATAACATAAAAAAAATGCTGACTATTTAGTCAGCATTTTTTTTATCTAATGGTCTTTTTTGTTTTCTTCATTCTTTTGTGGTGAGTTTGACGAAGATTGTCTTTCCCAGAGATAATGCTTATGTTGCCGTCTATTTCAAGCATAGCTAATCGTACGTCTTTGAAATATTCTACTCCATGTTCTCTCATCGCTTCTTTTAGTTCGTCAGAGGTGATGTTTAATTGACTTAGTTTTTTAAAATCTAAATTACCATCGTGAATTAGAATTTCTGGTTTTTCAAGTAAAAAATCGCTAAATGGTTTATAGGTATAAATTAATTTTTTTAGGATAAAATTGAAAGCAAAAAGCACCGCAGCAGCAGTTAGGCCGCCCCATAAGCTAGTGTCATTTCCTACCATAGCATTTTGAACGGAATTACTAATCAATAAGATTAAGATAATATCTGCTGTATTAAGTTGCGATAGTTCTTTTTTTCCAAAAATTCGCAAAGCAATTATCATAAAGAAATAAACGACGATACTTCGCAATATAATATCTAAGTAGGGATTCATGTTGATTGAGTTAAAATGTGGCTAGAATTAGTGTCAAATGTAAACAATAAACCCGTTATGTGAAATGCATAACGGGTTTACTAATAAAATAATGCGTTTAGATTATTGATTAGTAGGCTCTTCGGCTTTATGAACCTGTACAGTTAACTCTTGAGCTCCTTCTTCAATGTCCATGAAAATTTCGTCTCCCGATCCAATTTTGGCAGTGATAATTTCTTCTGCTAATGAATCTTCGACATATTTTTGAATGGCTCTTTTTAAAGGTCTGGCGCCAAATTGTTTGTCAAATCCTTTTTCAGCAATAAAAGCTTTGGCTTTATCTGACAGACTTAATTTGTAACCAAGGTCAGCGATACGAGCATATAATTTTTTCAATTCGATTTCGATAATCAAATCAATGTCGTGTTTTTCTAGTGCATTGAAAACAATTACATCATCAATTCTATTTAAAAATTCAGGCGCAAATGTTTTTTTCAATGCGTTCTCAATAATACTTTTGGAGTTGTCGTCTACTTGTGCTGTTCTTGCTGCTGTACCAAAACCAACGCCTTGGCCAAAATCTTTCAATTGTCTAGCGCCAACATTTGACGTCATAATGATAATTGTATTTTTGAAATCAATTTTACGACCTAAACTATCGGTTAAGAATCCGTCATCCAATACTTGAAGGAGCATGTTGAAAACGTCTGGGTGTGCTTTTTCTATTTCGTCAAGCAATACCACACAGTATGGTTTTCTACGCACTTTTTCAGTTAATTGTCCGCCTTCTTCATAGCCAACATATCCTGGAGGCGCACCAACTAATCTTGAAATGGCAAATTTTTCCATGTATTCGCTCATGTCAATGCGCACTAAAGCGTCTTCTGAATCGAATAATTCTTTTGCAATTACTTTGGCTAATTGGGTTTTACCTACACCAGTTTGTCCCAAGAAAATAAAAGAACCAATAGGTCGGTTAGGATCTTTCAATCCCGCACGATTTCTTTGAATTGAACGCGCAATTTTTGTAACAGCTTCTTTTTGCCCAATTACTTTTCCTTCAATAAGTTCAGGTAGTTTAGCTAATTTATTACTTTCAGTTTGTGCAATTCGATTAACAGGAATTCCAGTCATCATAGAAACTACGTCAGCAACATTATCTTCGGTAACTTGGATACGATTATTTTTAGCTTCTTCTTCCCATTGTTCTTGGGCTATAGCCAAATCTTTTTCGATGCGTTTTTCATCATCTCGAAGTTTAGCTGCCTCTTCGTATTTTTGTTTTTTAACGACTTCATTTTTCAAAACACGAACATCTTCTAATTGACGTTCTAAATCCAAAATTTGTTTTGGAACCTCAATATTGGTAATGTGAACTCTCGACCCTGCTTCGTCTAAAGCGTCAATCGCTTTGTCTGGTAAAAAGCGTTCCGACATGTATCGGTCAGTCAATTTTACACAGGCTTCGATTGCTTCAGGAGTGTAGGTTACGTTATGATGGTCTTCGTATTTGTTTTTGATATTATTCAAAATGGTAATCGTTTCAGGAACCGAAGTAGGTTCTACAATTATTTTTTGAAAACGTCGTTCTAATGCGCCGTCTTTTTCAATATATTGACGGTATTCGTCAAGAGTTGTAGCTCCAATACATTGGATTTCGCCACGTGCCAAAGCAGGCTTGAACATATTAGAGGCATCTAAAGAACCCGTTGCTCCTCCAGCACCTACAATAGTGTGAATTTCGTCAATAAAAAGAATGATGTCGTCATTTTTTTCTAATTCGTTCATCACAGCTTTCATACGTTCTTCAAACTGTCCGCGGTATTTAGTTCCAGCTACTAAACTTGCTAAATCTAATGTTACCACTCGTTTGTTAAACAGAATACGAGATACTTTTTTCTGAATAATTCGCAAAGCCAAACCTTCGGCAATAGCTGATTTACCCACGCCAGGTTCACCAATTAATAATGGATTGTTCTTTTTTCTACGGCTTAAAATCTGAGAGACACGTTCGATTTCTTTTTCGCGCCCTACAACAGGGTCGAGTCTTCCTTCTTCCGCCATTTCAGTTAAATCTCTTCCGAAATTATCTAAAACAGGAGTTTTGGATTTTTTATTCGACTTGTTGGTTGGATTGTTAAACCCTGTATCTCTAGTACTGTCATCTTGTCCTGAATCGTCATTATACGACTCGTTTTTTGGCAAGTTTTCTAAGAAATCATCTTCTGCTGGAGTCATATTTACATATTGTTCTTTAACTACATCATAATCGATTTTCATCTTATTAAGTAGTTTGGTTGTTGGATCATTTTCGTTTCGCAGGATGCATAAAAGCAAATGTGCGGTGCTAATGGAGGGGCTTTGAAATACTTTTGCTTCTAAAAAAGTGGTTTTTAAAGCTCTTTCCGCTTGTCGTGTAAGATGTAAATTTTTCTTTTCTACACTTACATCAATACTCGGATTGGCGGGACTCAAAATTTCTACTTTTCTGCGTAAATGTTCTAAATCTACAGATAAATTATTCAAAATTTGAATCGCTTTTCCGTTTCCATCTCTAAGAATACCTAGCATTAGATGTTCAGTTCCAATGAAGTCATGACCTAATCGCAAAGCTTCTTCCTTGCTATAAGTAATAACATCTTTTACTCTTGGTGAAAAATTATCATCCATACATTTATTTTTGATAGTGTAAATTTAGTTAATTGAGTATTGAAAAACAAATATCATACCCTTAACTACTACTGTCAGCTAATTGACAAAAAAAATAATAAAATAAACGGAAAAACCACTCTATTTTATTAACTAAAAAACATTGAAAAGTTGTTAATAAATCATTGAAATAAGTGGTTGAAAATAGCTTTAAAAATTTCAAATATCCGTATATTGGCACGTTTTGAAACTAATATAATTTTTTAATATAATAACTTATGTCTGAAGGAGAAAAGTTAATTCCTATTAACATAGAAGATGAAATGAAATCGGCTTACATCGATTATTCGATGTCGGTAATTGTATCAAGAGCGCTTCCAGATGTTAGAGATGGTTTAAAACCTGTACATCGAAGAGTGCTTTATGGAATGTATGATTTAGGAGTATTTTCAAATAAAGCCCACAAAAAATCCGCTAGAATTGTAGGGGAGGTTTTAGGTAAGTACCATCCTCATGGTGATACTTCTGTTTATGATGCCATGGTGCGTATGGCTCAAGAATGGAGTATGCGTTATTTGCTTGTAGATGGACAAGGTAACTTTGGTTCTGTCGATGGAGATAGTCCTGCAGCAATGCGTTATACCGAGGCTAGAATGCGTAAGATTTCGGAAGAAATTATGGCAGATATCGAAAAAGAAACAGTTGATTTTCAATTAAACTTTGACGATACGTTGTATGAGCCTAAAGTAATGCCAACACGTGTTCCTACCTTATTAATTAATGGAGCTACAGGTATTGCTGTAGGTATGGCAACGAATATGCCACCTCACAACTTGACAGAAGTTATTAATGGAACTATTGCTTACATTGATAATAATGATATTGAAATTGACGAGTTAATCACGCATGTTAAAGCGCCTGATTTCCCAACAGGAGGTATTATTTACGGTTACGAAGGTGTTCGTGAAGCGTTCAAAACGGGTCGCGGAAGAATTGTAATGCGTGCGAAAGTTGGTTTTGAAGAAGTAGATGGAAGAGAGTCTATCGTGGTAACTGAAATTCCATACCAAGTAAATAAAGCAGATATGATTAAACGTACTGCTGACTTGGTAAACGAAAAGAAAATAGAGGGCATTGCCAATATCCGTGATGAGTCGGATAGAAATGGTATGCGTATCGTGTATATCTTGAAACGTGATGCTACACCAAATGTAGTGTTGAATACCTTATATAAGTATACACAACTTCAATCTTCGTTTAGTGTAAACAATATTGCATTAGTAAACGGTCGTCCAGAAACGTTGAATCTAAAAGATATGATTCATTATTTTGTGGAACACCGTCACGATGTAGTTATTCGTAGAACGCAGTTTGAATTAAGAAAAGCAGAGGAAAGAGCACATATTTTAGAAGGATTAATTATAGCTTCTGATAATATTGACGAAGTAATTGCTTTAATCAAAGCCTCTAAAAATACGGATGAAGCAAAAGAAAAATTAATCGAAAGATTCAAATTATCAGACATTCAAGCTCGTGCTATTGTTGAAATGCGTTTGCGTCAATTAACAGGATTAGAGCAAGATAAATTGCGTGCTGAATACGAAGAAATCATGAAGTTAATTGAGCATTTAAGAGCTTTATTGGCTGATGTGAATTTGAGAATCGCATTAATTAAAGAAGAGTTAATTGAAATCAGAGATAAATACGGTGATGAGCGTCGTTCTCAAATCGAATATTCTGGTGGAGATGTAAGTATTGAAGATTTGATTGCGGATGAAAATGTAGTAATTACAATTTCACACGCAGGATACATCAAACGTACCAACTTGTCTGAATACAAAACTCAAAATAGAGGAGGAGTAGGGCAAAAAAGTGCTGGAACACGTGATCAAGATTTCTTAGAACACATGTTTGTAGCAACCAATCACCAATACATGATGTTCTTTACGCAAAAAGGAAAATGTTTCTGGATGCGTGTGTATGAAATCCCAGAAGGTAGTAAAACAGCCAAAGGTAGAGCGTTACAAAACTTAATCAATATTGAGTCTGACGATAAAGTGAAAGCATTTATTTGTACACAAGACTTGAGAGACAAAGAGTATGTAAGCAGCCATAATTTGGTAATGGTAACCAAACAAGGACAAGTGAAGAAAACGTCTTTAGAGAAATATTCTAAACCTCGTGTGAATGGTGTTGCTGCAATTACTATTAAAGAAGGAGACGAATTATTAGCGGCTCAATTAACCAATGGTGAAAGTCAAATTATTTTGGCTGTAAAATCAGGTAAATTAGTTCGTTTTGAAGAAACTAAAACCCGTCCAATGGGAAGAACAGCTTCGGGAGTTCGTGGAATTACTTTGAAAGACGATAAAGATGAAGTGATTGGAATGGTAACTGTAAACGATATGAGCAGCGAAATTTTGGTTGTTGCTGAAAATGGGTATGGTAAACGTTCTAGCTTAGATGAATACCGAATCACGAATCGTGGAGGAAAAGGAGTAAAAACATTGAATATTACCGAGAAAACAGGTCAATTGATTTCGATTAATGCGGTGACTGATAATGATGACTTGATGATTATCAACAAATCAGGATTGACTATCAGAATGGCAGTTGAGGATCTTCGTGTAATGGGACGTGCTACTCAAGGAGTTAAATTAATCAACATCAAAGGAAACGATTCTATTGCTGCGGTAACCAAAGTAATGAAAGACGATCCAGCTGAAGTGGAATTAGACGAAGACGGAAATCCAATTGAATCGGAAGCTATTGAAAGAGTTAAGCCAGTTCTAGAAGTTCTAGAAGATGATGGAGCTGCTGACGAAGATGATGAGGAAGAAGAGGAAATCGAAGACGAAGAAGATGTTGATGACACTGACGAAGATGATTCAGACGAATAATTAAAAACCAATACATTAAACAAAAATAAAATTTAGAATACTATGAAAAGTAACTATGTACTACTTGCATCAGCATTATTGCTATCAGTTGCCACTTTTGCTCAAAAAGACCAAATAAAAGCGGCTGAAAAAGCGTTAAAAGCAGGAAATGCACAAGAAGCAATCACTATTTTACAAGGAGCTGAATCAGCTTCAGCAACAGCGCCTGATGCAGAAAAAGCACAATTCTGTTTTGTAAAAGGGAATGCGCTTTTAGCTTTAGCCAATAAAAATGAAGATACAGATAAAAATCTTTCGGCTGCAGCCAAAGCGTACCAAGATTTATTAGCTATTGAAAAAGCTTCAGGAAAAGCAAAATTTTCAGCTCAAGCAAGTACTTCAATTATTGACATCAAGTATAAATTAATCAATAATGCTATTGCTGATTCAAAAGCAGAGAAACATGCTGCAGGAGCAAGTAAATTGTATGATGCGTATTTGTTAGATAAAAAAGACACTATCAATTTGTATTATGCTGCATCTACTTATGTTAATGCTAAAGAATATGACAAAGCATATAATGCATATGAAGAGTTGAAGAAATTAAACTATTCGGGTAAAGCAACTAATTATTTTGCTGTAAATAAAGTAAATGGCGAAGAGCAATTGTTTACTACAGCAAAAGAAAGAGACCAAATGGTAAAATTAGGAACTCACGAAAAGCCAAGAACTGAAGAAGTTACTTCAAAAAGAGGTGAAATCTACAAAAACATGGCGCTTATTTTAGTTCAAAATGGAAAAGTAGCTGAAGCTAAAAAAGCAGTTGCTGAGGCTAGAGCGGCAAATCCTGATGATAAATCATTGATTCTTACAGAGGCTAATTTGTATTTGGATACCAAAGATTACGATACGTATAAAAAATTAATTACTGAAGTTTTGGCTCACAGTCCAAACGATGCTGATTTAGTTTTTAACTTAGGTGTAATCAGTTACAATGCTAAGAATTTAGTTGATGCTGAGAAGTATTACAAACGTGCTATCGAAATCAAACCTGATTACGTAAATGCGTATTTGAACTTAGCTATTTTAAAATTAGATGCCGATAAAAAATTATTTGAAGAAATTCAAAAATTAGGTAATTCTGAAAAAGATAACAAACGTTACGAAGTGCTTAAAAAACAAAGAGAGGCTGTATTCACTGCTGCTTTACCTTACTTAGAAAAAGCGTCTGAATTAGATGGTACTAATGAGGAAGTAAAAGGAACATTGTTAAGTGTGTACAGAGCTTTGGAAATGACAGAAAAAGCAAAAGCGCTAAAAGCTAAAATGAAAAAATAGTTTTGATACTTTAAATCATAAAAAAAGCCGAATTGAAAAATTCGGCTTTTTTATTTATATCACTTTTTTGATGACTCTTAATTTGTGGGTGTGTTTTTGGGTTTCGGGGTTGAAAATACCCAAATGGTCTAAACGATCAATACGTACTTTTCCGCTAGCGTGGATAATGTAATTGTTTTCCATAATGATGCCCACGTGAATAATGTTTCCTTCCTCGTTGTCAAAAAAAGCTAAATCACCAGGTTCACTTTCTTCAATAAAACTTAGCGCATCTCCTTGAGTTGCTTGCTGTGACGCATCTCTATACAAATGATAGCCATTTAGTTTGTACACCATTTGAGTAAAACCAGAACAATCAATACCAAAAGGTGTTTTTCCGCCCCATAAATACGGTGCGTTCAAATACATAAAAGCGGTATTGATTAATTTGCTTTTATCTTGTATTCCGCTTGTTTTAGTGCCGTCAAATTCAAAATGAGCACTATTAATGTTGCTATGCTGTAAAAAAGATAGTGATGCTCCTAAAGGAATAGGAAGCAAGGTGTTATTTGGGGCTGAAATGTAATCAATCAAATCAGCATTTAATACAATAGGTTCTTTTGAAAGAGTGATGTAATCAGCTTCGCTAATAATTTGGAATTGTTTTGAGTCTACCCAACCTTCATAGCTGTCATAATGTAACCGAATGCGGCGCCATTGTTTTAACTCTTCTAACACTTCAAAGTGTTCGCCGAACAAGACTTGAGAAACGATTTCGCTTCTGTCGCTCGGTTCGAATCGAAGTGGGATAATGGCTAGGTTACAAATTCCAAACATGTATAACTCTTTATAGTTAATGATTTTTAAATCATTTAGATAATTTAGGCTCGTTCAATTAGTATTGCAGAAGCTCCACCGCCACCATTACAAATGGCTGCTGCTCCAATTTTTCCGTTATTTTGTTCTAAAACATTCAATAGAGTAACAATAATTCTAGCTCCCGAACAGCCTAGCGGATGTCCTAGTGCTACTGCACCACCGTTTACGTTCACTTTATTGAGGTCAAGATTTAATATTTTGGCATTTGCCAAACCTACCACCGAAAAAGCTTCATTAAATTCAAAATAGTCAACATCTTCAATGGCAAGATTTGCTTTTTTCAAGGCTTTCGGAAGCGCTAATGCGGGACTAGTAGTAAACCATTTTGGTTCTTGGGCAGCATCGGCATAGGAAAGAATATAAGCCAAAGGTTGTAAGCCCAACGATTTTGCTTTTTCTTCGCTCATTACAACTAATGCTGCGGCTCCATCATTTATTGTCGAAGCATTAGCTGCGGTTACTGTCCCTTCTTTGGTAAAAGCGGGGTTTAAGCTACTAATTCTATCTAGCTTCACATTCGTGTACTCTTCATCTTTTGAAATGATTACAGGCTCTCCTTTTCGCTGAGGAACCGCAACTGAAACAATTTCGTTATCAAATTTCCCAGCTTCCCAAGCTTTAGCACTTCGTTCATACGATTGAATTGCAAATTGGTCTTGTTCTTCTCTCGAGATTTTATATTCGCTTGCACAAAGGTCGGCACTAACGCCCATAGCGGTATTGTCATACGCATCGGTCAGTCCGTCTTTTTGCATTCCGTCTTGTAGGGTAGTTGGTCCAAATTTAGTTCCAGCTCTTAAGTGTGTATAATGCGGAATCAAACTCATGTTTTCCATTCCGCCAGCCACCACTATTTCGGCATCTCCAGTTTGAATGGCTTGAGCAGCAAACATGACTGATTTCATTCCAGAGGCGCATACTTTGTTTACAGTAGTACAAGCTACAGCATTTGGTAAACCTGCAAAAAGGGCTGCTTGTCGAGCAGGAGCTTGGCCTACACCAGCTTGAACTACATTACCCATAAATACTTCGTCAACTAGAGTAGGGTCGAGATTGATTTTTGCTAAAGCGCCTTTAATTGCAATAGCTCCTAATTGTGGGGCAGGAATAGTAGATAATCCTCCCATAAAACTTCCAATAGGAGTTCGGGCAGCGGCAACAATAACGACTCTTTTGTTCATAGTACTTCTAAATTAGTTGATGTAGCAAATTTACTCTTTTTTATACAAATTCAAATTTTGATTTTAGGATTCTATTTTAGAAACTATTTGATAGTTTGTAATTATGGCTACTTCCTTGATTGTGAACTGATTTAGATGGATTCTAAAAATAAAAGTAAAAAAAGCCATAAAATAGTTGTGATTAATACAATGATGTGCTACATTTGCCACCGCAAAATAAGACAGGTTCTTTGAGCTTGGAGAGGTGCCAGAGTGGTAATGGAGCAGATTGCTAATCTGTCGACGAGCAATCGTCGCCAGGGTTCGAGTCCCTGTCTCTCCGCTTTTATTTTTGCTTTTCGGGGTGTAGCGTAGCCCGGTTATCGCGCCTGCTTTGGGAGCAGGAGGCCGCAGGTTCGAATCCTGCCACCCCGACTACAACAATACTGGTCGCATAGCTCAGCTGGATAGAGCACCTGCCTTCTAAGCAGGCGGTCGAAGGTTCGAATCCTTCTGCGATCACCATAGAGGATTTGACTGTTTTTTTAGTCAAATCCTTTTTTGTTTTAGCTCGTAAACCCTTGTTAATACTGCTAATCTCATTTAATATTGGATTCAAATTGGCGGTTCGAACTTTTTTATTTTCGAACTGAATATTTTTTTCAAATATCGAACCAATTATCTTCCTTTTTTGTTCAATAGTTGAGTTATTATACTGATTATCAATATCTATAAACTTTTTAGTAGCTCTATTGTAGAGTTCAATTAGCTTTTTATTGTCTTCGGAAGACATTTCTTTGGATTTGAGTTCTGCTTTAATGTTTTCATAACGTTCTTTAGCCGATTCGTATCCTGCTTTGTCCATATCTCCATCAATGTATAAATCTTGCAACTTGATTAATTTGTCTTCAATCGAGTTTAGATTTTCATAATGTTTGGCTCCCAATGCTTTTTGCTTGGTATCTTCTGTTAGTTTCTCTTTGATGATTTCAAAATATAGTTCTTGAAATTGTTTATCAAATGATAAATCACTTAAAAAATCATTGACTTGTTGGTGTACTTCCTCTGATGTATATCTCCCTTTACACGGACTTATGCAATGGTAATAACTGTAGTACTGCGTTCTTCCCTTGGATTTACTTGCAGTCATTTGTTTGTTGCAAATAGGACAATGTAAAAAACCTTTCAAAGGAAAGTCTTCATTGTAGGTTTTGGGAGCTTTTTGCTTTCCTCTTTTTCTGTTTCTTAATACTTGCTGTACTTTGTCAAATAACGCTTTGGTAATGATAGGTTCGTGAATCCCATCTACAATGGTTTCCTTCTCGTCTTTATAGGCTTTTATATATACACCTCCATAATACAAATGATTGTTTATGATGTTAGCAAAGACAGATTTACTAGATTTAAAACCCTTAGCTTTTAACTTAAAAAACACCTCATTACGTTGGTAATTTCCAGTTGCCATAAGCTCAAAGGCTTCTTGAATGTATTTAGCATCATCATTTGGAATCAAAATAGGCTTTTTGGCAGCATCTTTTCCATTATCGTATCCTTTGGGAGCACTTCCAACATAACGTCCTTCTTTAAAGGCTCTTCTCATTCCAGAGATAACGTTTAAAGAACGTCGTTGGTTTTCTACTTCTGGCATAGAAAGATACACAGCAAGCATTAATCCTTGCTCTGGAATGGTTAAATCCAAGGGTTGCTCAATAGCATTCACCTGAATGGCTAATTCATTAAATACTCCTATCATTTGATAGGATTCAGCTGTGTTTCTTGAGAACCTATCCCATTTGATGAAAATCAATTGGTGTATGTCCTTTTTGTTTTTCTTGCAGTATTCCAGTAATTTCTTAAATTCAGGTCTCTTGAAGGTTTTAGCAGAGTAATCTTCCCTGAAAACATGCAATACATTGAAATTATTGTTTTGGCAATAAGTAAGCAACTTCTGCTCTTGGTCTCTGAGCGAATATCCTCTTCCTGCTTGCTCATCGGTAGACACGCGCACGTAAAGTATAACATTTTTCATTTTAGCCTTCCTGTTTTAAGATTAGTTATAGTGCAACTGGCTAACATTTCTGCCAGTGCGAGTACTTCTTTAATTTGGTCTTCCGTTAATTCTTTTTTCCTGTTTTTGTTTACAATTTTTTTTGCTTTTTCTAAATCCATTTTGACTCTCGGACAAAAAGAAGTAGAACATACTTGTTTTTGTTATAAGTCGATTTTGTGCTAGGGGATGCCTAGGACGTATTAATTTGCCTATTTTTCTCTCTGGGTATTTTTAATTACTAGATGTTTATCATTACGATAGGTTAATTCTACTTTTTCATATTGTTTTAAACCTAGTATCTTTCTTATTTCTTTTGCATGGTCACCCTTGACATCTATCTCTTTTGTCAAATCAAAAGTAATACGCTCTGAATCGTATTTAATAATTGTAATCTTCTTACAACTTGAATCATGTAATGCTTTGAGCAATTTCTTTTCATGTGAATTAAACAATCCAAAAGAAATACAATACTTTTCGAAAGTTTCATCTTCAAACAATTGACTTACTAATGGTACTATTGGAATATTGATTAGTGTATTATTTGAAAAATGGGTTGCATATTGTCCATATAATTCTTCTTTTTCTTCAATTGATGCATTGCTATTGTTTTGCGCAATAAAAAAGTCTAATTCGGATGTTTTGGTTTCTTTGATGATAACAATTGAAACTGCTTTTTTTAATAGTAAAACATTGGTGAGTAAACTTCCAATGTACCTAAAAGCAATGATAGATTCTTCGTCAATTACTTTTTCTAATAAACCATCAATGTTTTTCTTTGATAATTGTTCTTTAACATCATCATGAAACTCCAGAGGAATAGTTTCTAAAAAAGAAGCCATGATTTCTTCAAAATCAGATGCCTCTACTTTGTTTTCATCTACTTGTACTATGGTGAAAAGAAACTTTTTTAGTTCCAAAATTGTTTTTAAGTCGATGTTTAAATTACGAAGTTCCTTTATGATAAGAACCCAAAGTGCTTCAAAAGCATTTAGAAATACCTTTCTTCTTTGAACAACTATATTATCTTCATTTGGAACAGACTCAATTTCGTTTATCAAACCTTCTTGTTTCCAGTTAAAATACACTCTAGGATGTATATCTAATGGTTTTAATGGAATTTTTCTTTCCGTAAGCAATGGGTAATAGTTCAGTATCGATATCATATTTAGCTCAATAAGTTACACAAAGGTAATTAAAAATTCATTAAATTTGTAATGTAACACAAAAATAACGAAAAAATGTTTAGAAAACAAAGAACCTGTTTAAACCCCGAATGTGAATCGGTCATCGAATATTTCGAGAACCCAAAGAAGGTATTTTGCAACGCTAGTTGTAAAAACCGATTTCATTACCTATCCGATAGAGAAAAGAACCACGAAGTATATGAATTTGAAAAAGCATTAAAACGCAATTACGAAATAGCTTTACATTTCTTTAAACAAAACCTATTTGAAGTGGATGCTAAAGTAGCAAAAGCATTGGGATTCAAAAGATTTGTTTACATGAGCACCAAACAATTCTCACCAAGTGAAAAACTCTATAATTCTTTAAAGAGAATCAAAGACATTTACTTTCGATATAATATCAAACAAGATACAATTATTTTTTACAAATACCAATGATGTAAACAAAGCTTGTTTTGTTTTAATTATTGTTTATTCCAACTATTAAAAAGCCATTACAAAACCTTTACAAATTCTTATACTAAAAACGCGCAACAACTCTTAAAAGAAAAAGGCGATTTGCTGTACGTAAGATAATACTAAATTGATTCCCCCACCAATTTGCAAACCGCCTAAAGTCCAAATCTTAAATTCAAAGGTAATACTTGTTGTTCTATTTAAACCAATTCAAATTGTTAATTTGTAATGATTTGAAAAGAAAAAAAAGAAAAAAGTTTGCATGAATTAATCAGTATAACATACAAAGAATGGTAGAGCGAAATTTCAAAAGAAAAAACACTATTATTATTAATTAAAAAACATAAAAATCATTAGGTGTACCTAATAGTATTTGTTTTGTTTGTGCATGTATCAAATGCAAATAAGAAATTGTGTTTTCTATTTTATAAATTAGAAAAGAAATCGTAAAGAAATCGTAAAAGAAAAGCATTACAAAAACCTAATGATTTAGTAATAAAATAGCCAAAATAAAAGCCATTTGAAACTCTAAATAGTAACTAAAGGAATAAACGTGTTTTTCAACGATTTTGGGGTATTTGTTTCTTTGGTGGTTTCTTTTGTTTTTTTGATAGGAAAAATGGTCTTCAAGTGGTCTTCGAAATGTTTTCCAAGCTTCAGGTTTGTCCTAAAGTGCTTTCGCTGAAAAAAATCTTATTATAAAAAATATAAACTATCATTTGAGATATTTTATATTATTTTAAATAATTTTTTTCAGCGCCTTAATAAGCAGCTTTTTTAACCCATTTCCCATGTTTAAATGAGGCTAAACAAACAATCATTCCTTTAAAATTATTTGAAAGTTTGCTTGTTTTACCACTAAATAGGTGAATCTATTTACTCTCTAATTGCTGAATTTTATCCTCAAGCATTTTGATATACTTCTGGGTATAATCGTCTACTTTATTTAGGTTATTGGTAATGTTACTTTCTTTGCTTCCTAATCCTTGCACTTGTTGGTTATTAGAAATATTGAAAATATTAGTTACATCAAAATTAAGTATGTCTGAGGCAGATACTCCAAGTACTTCACTTATTTTTTGAAGCTTAGTAAGTGTTAGGTCGATTTCTCCTCTTTCAATCTTACTGTAGCCACTAACCGACATTTCAAGTTCTGATGCAACTACCTCTCTGGTTAAACCTTTTAACTCTCTATATTTTTTAATATTAGCGGAGATGATTTTGATATCCATAGTCTTACAAATGTTTTAATACTCCTCAAAAGTAGCATAAAATCCTAAATCAGGAAAAAATACAACTACTAAATTATACTTTAATTAATCAATCCTGTTTAATTTGTAAGATTGTACTTAATAGTGAATCAAAAACTTCAAATCACAAATTTATAAACCTAAAATCCCCCTTCTATTATGAAAAAAATATTTTTTATTTTGTTTTTCACAATATTCATGGTTTCCAGTAAATCTTATGGAAAAACTACTATTTGTGAAATTACCTTCTACACAGATAACATTAAGTATGATTGTTTAATGGTATTAAACGATTTATCTATTTATGGCAATAACTATATGAGAGTTGGTTATACAATTAATGGAAATTATATAGTTATAAATCAACAATTAAGAGTAGAAAAACAACAACTCGCTGATGGTAATGAATACATTACAGCCTCTGGTTATAATGTTAGATTTATTACAAATAATTATGGACAAACTTATTATCCAGATAAATTAAGTGTTCTTATTAATGCTGCTGGAGTAATCGACCAACCTAAAATAGGTGATTCCAGAAATGCGATGATGCCAGTAAGTTCTTTTAGAGATATATCAAATGTTACTTTAGACTATAATTATTTAAAACGTTTTTTTATTGATGGAGAACCTGAATTGTATTCTTTATCTGTTACTTCATTTGGGAATCAATTACAAATACAATCTCCAAAACCAAATTCAATCCAAAACTCTACATCGATTCAATTTTATAATAATACAGGTTCAGAAATAAGTGCCTGCTATGCCTATTATAATAATAACGATAAATGTTGGACTTCAGTAGGCTGGTATACTATTCCAGCTTATAGTTACAAAACAATTGACATTGGAAATTATAGTGGCAATATTTATATAAGAGGACGTCAAGGATTAGCTACTGAATGGGGGTCTGGCGATGGACAGTTTTGTGTAGATGCCACACAGGCTTTCAATATAAAATTTGCGGATACTAAAGACTGTTGGAGTAAAAAGAAATTTACCAAGTATTTTGTAGTGTCTGGTGTGAATAAATGGACATTCAATTAGAATCAAAAATAAATAAGAAAAGAACTACAAGGAATTGATTTTGAAATGTGAAATTGCTATGAAATCAGTAGAACAATTGAACAAAGAAAAGGACAATAAAAAATTCAAGCCTCATAATTTGCCTATCCATGAATATATTAATATGCCACCTTTTGACTCGGATGAGTTTGACGAATTTTGGGTGCATTATATACAAAATGATGGTGAAAAATTAGAAAAATATCGTTCTAACTTACATCCTCAAATTTATGTCGTTTTTAAAATTGTAAGACCCTTTTTTACTTACGAATTTTTCCCTATTGAATTATTTAATCAATTAAATAGTTGCAAATTCCAGTGATATTGACCACCTGATTCCAATCCAAAATGACCATCTAAATTTTATAAAATTATGAAACACCTTTCAATGTTAAAATATCATTTTCTATTTATACTTTTTATTACTTCATCTGTAGCGCAAGTTAAACAGATTACAATACCTAATATCAGCAGTCCATTTAAGACAAAAATTCAAAGTAAAACACTCCTAAATAAGGTTATCACTCCAGCAATATCGGTTGCAGATACCACTATTAATCCAACTACTAAAATAGAAACGATTAACGGTTCTTTTATGTTGGATTTGAAAGATTTGAGCAACCCGATTGCAAAGAAAGTCCAAAATTCTAAAACAGCTAAAGGAACTTCAAGCTCGATTGATTTTAATTCGTGGTTTAACCTCAACTCCAACCATTCTTTTAAATTGGTTGATGAAAAAGTAGGAGATTCTATCTTTTCACATCAATATTATCAGCAATATTACAAAGGTTATAGGGTTGAGGGAAGTATCATTATGCTTCACTCTAAAAATAGTCAACTCACCTCAACAAGTGGTAAAGTAGCTGAGTTTGTAGATTTTGACACAAACATTGTTATTTCAGTCGAAGAAGCACAGAAAATTGCTATGCAAATTGCTAATGTTACCACTTTACAAAATACTTATCCTGTAGAAACATTAGTAAGTAGAGTACCAACAGAAAATGACTTTGACTACATATTTGCTCATAAGGTGAAAATTGAATCAATGAATCCATTTGTTTTCAAAGATTTGTATATAGATGTTAAATCTGGAAAATTACTCAACAGTATAAATTTGGTGGCGCATATTGATACACCTGCTACTGCAAATACACGATATAGTGGCACTCAAACCATTACTACCGATTTTACAAATAGTATTTATACTTTGAAAGATAATCTCAGGAAAATTCAAACGTATGATGCAACATTTGCTGATGGGTCTAAAGATATTGCTACATTAAAAAATACATCAACTATTTATTCAAATAACTCAACAAACTGGGGACAATCGCCATCTTTGAAATCATTTTTAATCTATAATGTTTCTCAAAATTGGTGGTATTCACAATATGGAGATACTAAACCAGACTTATATATTATAGTAAAAGATGCTACAAATAATATAGTTTATAATGGAATAAATGAGCGTAAAAATGATGTGATTCCAACATCAATTAACCCAGTATTTTTTTTAATAAATAAAGATTTAAAAAATCAACCTTATACAGTTGAATTATGGGACTATGATGTTGCAGGGGGGGATGACTTTGGTGGAAGTTATACTATATCTGCATCAAGTGGGAGTTGGTCAATAAATGGCAATAGCGGTTATGTAATTATAGACCCTGCGGTATCAAATCCAGCATTAGATATTCATTGGGGGATGGAAAAGACTTACGATTATTACAAAAACATACATCTAAGAAATAGCTTTGATGGACAAGGAGCAACTATTAAAAATTATTATAATCCTCCAATTGAACTTTACCCATTAAATAACGCAGGTGCATTTAAAGCTATTCCTTCATCAGAAAGTTTTATGGTATATGGTACTGGAGATGGAAAAATTATGAATCCTGTAGTTGGTCTTGATGTACAAGGTCACGAATTTACACATTTAGTTATAAACAATAATGGATTTGGAGGGTTGAAATACCAAGGAGAATCTGGAGCATTGAATGAATCTTTTGCTGATATATTTGGCACTTGTGTGGAATTTTACGCCAAACCTAATACTGCTAATTGGGAAATTGGAGAAGATGTTATGGTTTCTGAGCCATATTTGAGGTCAATGTCGAATCCAAAAGGTGTAAATCAAAATATGCAACCCAATACATACAAAGGAAACTTATGGTTAAATTCAAATTGTGGAACCCCCACTGATTTTAATGACAAATGTGGTGTTCACAGAAATAGTGGCGTTCAGAATTATTGGTTTTATTTACTTAGTGACGGGAGTAATGGTATAAAAACTAATGATTTAGGAAATACTTATAGTGTTTCAGGAATTGGAATAAATAAAGCTCGTCAAATAGCATATCTTAATTTGACCCAATATATAGGTGGTGAATTTTCTACTTTTATTGATTCATATAATGGTTCATTATTAGCAACCGAACAACTTTTTGGAAATCCTTCTACTGAATATACTGCTGTAAAAAATGCTTGGTACGCCGTTGGGATTGGAAATGACCCTAATAGTTATTGTAGTGGTGTAACTTATATGACAGAACCAAGTGGAAAAATATCTGATGGAAGTGGTATTGCAAATTATAACAATAATTCAAATTGTAAATGGGTAATTGCTCCATCTGGAGCAACTAAAATAAACTTAAACTTTACGGCATTTAATAGTCAAGCTAATATAGACAAAGTATATGTTTATAATGGAGCTGATGATACCGCACCATTATTAGCCACTTGGTGGGGCAATACACTTCCTCCAACAATTAGTACAAGTGATGGTGTTGGAGCAATGTGTATTAAGTTTGTTTCAGATTCCTCAATCAGTTTTAGCGGTTGGTCTGCTAATTATACTTCCACAATAGTTACACCAACCTGTACTGGCTTAACAACTCTAACAACCCCAACAGGTACTTTTGATGATGGCTCAGGTACATCTAATTATACAAATAATCAACAATGTTTATGGTATATAGCACCTCCTTGCGCTTCGAGTGTGACTTTAAATTTTTCAACTTTCAATACTGAGCTAAACTATGATGGCGTATTAGTTTTTGACAGTTTAGAAGGTACAAATCGAATAGGGAGTTATACAGGAACTTCATTACCCCCATCTATTACTTCTAATACAGGTACAATGTTAGTTGCATTTATCTCAAATCACACTAACGTATCTCAAGGGTTTACGGCTCAATACACATCAACGGGTTCTTCTTACTGTACAGGAGTTACCACTTTAAACACATCAGATTATGGAACAATTAGTGATGGTAGTGGGGCAAATAATTATTGCAACAATACAAATTGTTCGTGGTTAATTCAACCACCTCAGGCTAAAAGTATTTCATTTAAATTCACTGAATTAGATATAGAAAAATCTAACACTTCAGATGGACTACCCCTATATGATTATATACAAATCTATGATGGTACTTCAGAAGCAGGGGTTTTATTAGGTATAATTAATGGTAATTACAATCCAGTACCCGATAAAATTTTTACAGCTAATTCTGGAAGTATGTTTATTAAGTTTATTACAGATATAAATGTAACTAAACAAGGGTGGACAGGGTATTATACTTCAACACAAACCCCATATTGTAATAGTTCTGCAACAACTCTAACCACTGCAACAGGAACTTTATCAGATGGTAGTGGTACTGATAAATATGCTAATAATTCCAATTGTGCTTGGCTAATTCAACCCACCAATGCCAAAACAGTTACTCTAAACTTTACGGCTTTCGATACTGAATTGAATTATGATGGAGTGATTGTTTATGACGGTAGCAATAATACAGCTCCTGTTTTAGGAAAATTCACAGGTACAACAATACCACCTTCAGTAACTTCCACAACAGGTGCTATGTATATTGAATTTTTGTCAGACGAGGCATTAAGATCGAATGGTTGGTCAGCCAACTATACCTCAACAAAACCAAGCATTTATAATTTAGCTTCTACTAATTTTAAAATGCAAGTAGAATCAGCCAGTTGTATTGGTAAGAAAACAGGTAAAATATCTGCTACTATCACAAATACTAATTACGCGTATCAAGTAACCGTTGCAGGAGTTAACAGTTATACAAATACTCAAACTATTCCTGTTGGTACTGGAACTTGGAGCATTACAGGATTAGAAAAAGGAAAATACAATATTTGCTTTGATATAGCTTCTGAGCCAAACCTAAAACAATGCTTTGATATTGAGGTTACCGAGCCTGACCCTTTAAGTGTTTATGCTAAAGTGGATAATTCAACAGGAATTGTCAACTTGGCAATGTTAGGAGCAAAATCCTATAACGTTAGTGTTAATGGAAAAACATCTACTGTAATCAGTAGCAATTATACCACAATACTTGCCACTGGACTTAATGCAATTAGCGTTACCACGGATAAAGACTGTCAAGGTATTTATCAGCAAGAAATCTTTATATCTGAAAAAGCATTTATTTATCCAAATCCAACCTTTGGTGTGTTGCACCTATTTGTAGGAGGTACGGAAGAAACTATTGCAATGAGCTTAAATGATTTGTCAGGAGCAACAATTAAGAAAGCCAATCTTACAGTTGGAGAAACAAGAGAAGTTGCCGTTGATTTAAGTGGTATTCCACAAGGAAGCTATATCATCACTATTAATTCAAAAACAGTTAGCCAATCATTTAAAGTAATAAAGCTATGATACAATATAAACTTAGATTCGGTTATTTGATTCTACTTTCTCTGTTAGTGCTTAGTTGTGGCGGTTCAAGTAACGAGCCAATCACTCCTGAGATTAAAGCACCTGATGCAGTGAGCTTAAATCTTCCTTCAAACAATACAATTTGCGAAGATGGAATTAATGTTGCAACCTCTACCAGTGATGTGGTATTTACTTGGGCAATTGCGAACAACACTGACAGCTATGAGTTATCAATCACCAATTTAGTTACTAATGCAGTAACTACCAAGACATTTGCTCACCCAATAGCAACCGCTACGATTAACTTAACACGTGGACAGCCTTACAAGTGGCAAATAACGTCAAAGAGTACTAAGACAACCAAAACAGGAGTTTCTTCTTCTAATAAGTTTTATTTGGCAGGAACTGGCATTACCAGTTATGCTCCGTTTCCTGCAACGATAACCGCTCCAATATTCGGAGCAAGTGTTACACCAGTAAGTAATAAGGTGACTTTAACGTGGACTGGTTCTGACCCTGATAGCTCGATTCTTGCCTATGAAATTTTCATTGATACTGATGAAACTAAAGTCAGAAGTTATACTACTCCAATTAGTTCTTCAACAAACAGTTATAGCGCAACTGTTGAAAGCAATAAAACCTATTTCTGGTGTATAAAAACCAGTGATGGTAGAAATATAAGTTACTCATTGATTCACAACTTTAAAACTAATTAACCCATAATTAAAACCAATCAAATGAAATTAAAACACCTTATTTTAACAATAACATCTATTTTAATTGTTGGATGTTCGTCAAAAGATTCAAATCCTGTAGTTGTTCCAATTGCACCGACTAATTTATCAGGAAACCTTGCCAATAATCAAATAGTATTGTCTTGGACAGACAATTCCACAAACGAAACAGGATTTACCATTGAAAGAAAAACAGGCACTGGAAACTACTCCCAATTGGTATCACTTTCTTCAAATGTAACAACTTATACTGATGCCAGTGTTACAACTGGTAATTCCTATACATACAGAGTTTATGCTTTAAATTCGGCAGGTAATTCAGCAACGTATTCAAATGAAGTTTCTATTGCAATACCTGTCCCAATTACTGTTCCTGTTTTAACAACTAACGCAACCGCATCAATAACTTCTACAGGCGTAGTTTCAGGAGGGAATATTTCCTCAGATGGAGGAGGTTCAATCACTTCGAGAGGTGTTGTTTGGAATACTACAGCTAATCCTACTGTTTCACTTATAACCAAAACAAGTGACGGTACAGGTTCAGGAAATTTTACAAGTACTGTAACAGGACTAACAGGAAATACGCAATATTACATTAGGTCTTACGCTACCAATGGTGCAGGTACAAGCTATGGGAATGAAATTAGTTTTACCACGTTGCCTACAATTGGTCAAACTTATCAAGGAGGGGTTATTGCCTATATTTTACAATCTGGTGACCCAGGATATGTTGCAGGAGAATTTCACGGAATTATTTCTGCTACGTCAGACCAAGTGATAAACATTACTTGGAGTAATGGAGGTAGCAATGTATCTACTGGCGCTACTGGTACAGCTTTAGGAACAGGAAATTCAAACACAAACGCTGCAGTTAATGTATATGGAAGTGGAAGTTATGCAGCTAAACTATGTTATGATTTAGTATTAAATGGTTACAGCGACTGGTATTTACCGAGTAGAGATGAAATGAGCAAAATGATTTTGAACAAAACTGCAATTGGGGGATTCTCAAGCGCAAACTATTGGAGTTCAACGGAGTTTTCAGGATTAAATGCTTATTATTCTAATTTTACAAGCGGAAGTGCAAATTTAACAGGTGCTAAAAATTCGGTTGCAAATGTTCGAGCAGTAAGGTCATTCTAACTCCTTTAATTACCAAATAAAAAAAGCCAAATAATCGAACGATTGTTTGGCTTTTTTTGTTTTAGATTGCTTATTTGAAAGCAAGCGTATAGTAAAAAAGGTTTTTCAGCCTGGTTAAGTAGCGTATATTGAAGTGCTAAACTTTCAATTTAGCTCTGAAATTTAATAAAAGCAAAAAGCCCTAAGTTTGTATATCATCCCGTCTGATACAAAATCCGTGTTAAGCGTCGTTTATTTTCGTTTACTAATTGTTGCATCACTGTCAAGTGAACCTATGAAATAAAAGTTATGTTTTAAATAACCCAGTAAGTTTCCAATCATATCAAGTGCTTTGTAAATTGTGTTTCCTATTTCATATTCTTCTGTATTGCTTTTGATAATTTTGTCTCCGAAAATATTAGTCGCTTCCGCTCTGTCTATTACAAAACCGTGGTCTTTGTATTTATAAACTAATTCCATTGCAATCTCCTTCGCTCGTCTTGGTAAATTGTCAGCATGAGTGTCTAAAAGCTTTTCAGCATATTGAGCAGCAGATTCTGCAACCCTTTCGTAATAACCTAAGTTTATTAGTGTCAAGTTATTTTGTAAGTATTTCGCAAACATGTCTGAAGACTCTGGATATGTTTTTACAAGTTCAGCAATATGCTCAATTGAATTTTTTAGTCCTAACGCTGGTAGTCCATTTATTTGTGGGTCAATTGGTCCAAGTTCTGATAAACTGCCCATGTGTATTTCGTTAGCAGCACATGTTATTAATGTCGCTGCTGACTTTGCAAAACGTGGAATTGAAGCAACAAATATGTCGTTACTATATTCTCTACAAAGTTTTCCAATTAAATATGCTGATGCAGCGGAACCACCTCTTGAATATAAAACAAGTAATAAAGGTTTTTTGTCTTTAAAAGCTGTAACCGCATTGTATATATTATCTGCGTCACCTTTTACTAATTCCGTGTCATCATAAAGTATGATAACGTTATACTTACTATAACTGGCAATTTTTGATGCTTCTTGTTTTAGGTATTCTGAAATAGTCTTGTTACAAGTCTGTTTGCCTGTATCAGTTCCATTTTCGCCATAACCTGTAAGCAAGTCTTTGAATAGATCTGTAATTCCAATTTCCTTTGGTGTAGTAAGTTCTTTAGTTACTCCACCTTTAATCTCTGTTGACTCTGTCGATGGTGCTGATGTTTCTTTTTTTGCCATTTTATTGTTGTTTAATGTCGTGTAAGTTAAATTACGCCTAACATTTTGCAGCTACCCGAAGCTGGCGATTTCGAAGCGATTCACTGTCAACCAAGCACAAACTTTGATAAAAGTACAAACCTTGATTTAACCACTGCACTGCCACTTTTGGGTAGGTGCTGTTATGTCAAGTTATTTTACAATTGGGTCACACTTGTAACAATTTCTTTAATTTTTGTCAAACTTTCTTTCATTAACCATAAGGCAGAAACATCAATGCTATCAAATCTGAAGTCTACCCATATTATTACTTCAGTTGTTGTTATGTTATTCGGTACTGGCATTTGTGTACGAGGGTCAATAGGAACCCCCATAACACTAACACCTGAGCCAAATGTTACACCCGAACCCCACGACACCGAACCGCCATCTTGATTGCTAGACACTTTAACCGTTCTTGTTTCTGTCCTTTTTTGTTCTACAAGTTTTTCGTGTTTGTTTTCATTGTTTAAATCATTAAAGTGGGTTAGCCATATATTGTTACTCCCATTATAAGGCTGAATTTTTTCAAGATAATTATAAAGGTCGGGACAGTTTGAATTTAGTCCGGGGTAGGATCTGTTTATGTAATTGTCAAATTTTGTTCTGTCTCCTCGAATTGGAAAATACAAATCATCGTTTTGATTAGCTATTGGACAAAATTTATCTCTGATGTCATGAGCTAAATAATCTAGAGCTGAGCGAAGGTGTCCTACAAAATCTTTAATGTCGATTTTTAAGTCTGTCGAAATCGACTTAGCATGTAAAGAATTATTATAGTCACTTTCCATTTTGGGCAACAATTTATCAGCCCTATTAAGTAATGCGTTTATGTCTGATAGTCTACTCATGTGTTCTCGTTTTATAATGTACCATAACACCAAATATACGCATTGCGTCAATCTAAAATTAAAAACATACGTAAATCATATTTATCATTAATAGCTTTATTTTATGATAATTTGCTTTTTAAAATTGACCCTAATTTTCAGATTAATTTTACGGTTATATTAAGATTTGTATTGCAGTTTTTGTTTTATATAACAAGAACAATGTGTTTGACTTTATTTTTTTATTTGTTTAAAAAAAATCTAGATAATCAAGTTCTAAAATGTCGAGTAATTGGAAAAATAAATCTAACGTTAGTACAACTTATTTAAATTTATATTTTTAGTTAATCGTTTTAGTTTGGATTTTCGGTCACTTTATTTGTTATTCTTATGTTCTAAATTATTTGTTTACATTTTTATTATATTAAAGTAAGAATTAAAAATCTATGATGTCGTTTTTTTTAATAAATACTCCAATTTGATTTGATCCAATTTTTCACTTCTATTTGCATTATAATATTAGAAGGTAATCCTTCGTGTATCATTTTTTCGATTTTTTGGCAATCTTTAACTTGATTTAAATCCCACCCAACTGCTAGGGTGTTTATCAGATACAGAACTTCATATCCTTCATTTCTGTTGAACTTAGTGCTATCTGGATTCCCAGTTACTTTTGGATTGTCGTTTGGATAAGCAGTCCATTGATATCCATTATAGGTCATATCTGTCTTATTAAATAATGGCATAATTTTATTTCTATAATTTTTCCTACTCTTTTTTCCAGTTTTCGGATTCCCTGTTAAATTTTATTTGTTAATCATCCAATAGAAGCATCAAAAGAGATAGTACATTAGAATAATAACAATTATATTGATTTAAAACGCTAAAATTAGGTAGTTTGTCGGGAATGATTTTACGGGTTTCCGTACAATTGCTTATGGTGTTCAAAAAAAAATATGAAATGCTAAGCGGATGGCTTGGTGCAGTTGGGGGCGAAATGGTGTAGTTTATTTTGAATTTGGGTATCAATTATTTAATTTTTTTTTAAAATTTCAAATTCTCGACTCGAAATTTCGGGATTCCATTCTAAATCGTGATCATTTCAAAAAATGTACGATTCCTGCATTTTTGGCACTATTGAGGAGTTCGATGTCGGAGCCACCTTTGAAGAGGAGTTGTTTCTTCATATTGTTTTTTCTTTTTTCGATGGCACTCAGTGAAAGTGGAATTAAATTAGGGAGGTCTTTTGTCATTATTCCTTTTCCGATTAATTCTAAGATTTGTATGTCGTGTTTGTCCCAATCGAGATTTTGTATTTGGGGTGTCAGTTGTGCTGCTGCAATGGTTTGGCTGTAGAACAATTGGTTTTTATGAATGTCTTTTATCATTTCGGAAATTAGTCCAAAATTCATATCGCTTTTGGCAATAAATACTTGAGGTTGTATTCTGTTAATTATACGATGTACCCAAGCGGGTTCGTTGTGCATGGAGATGATGACTATTCTGCAGTGGGGGAAAAACTCTTGGATTAGTTCCGCCAGATCATCACCCGAGTACAGCTCTTTTTCTTCATAGGGCGGCAGGCTAATGTCAATTAGAGCGATGTCGAGTTTGGTTTTGCTGTTTTTTAGATTAGAAATGATTTCGTAGGCTTGTTTGCAGTCGAAGGCGATATGTAACTGTGCTTCTTTGGTGACCTCGATAGTTGCTATAATGGAAGCGTAACTTTCTGCATTTATTGGGTGGTCGTCAACAATGAGGATATTCATTTTGGTTGGTTTTAGGTTGTTCATGGATTTGGAATTTGGATTTGTTATATCAAACCTAATCAAAATAGATTAAAATGTGTTACGGGAAACCGTACATTTTTGTTATGGTTGATTTGCTATTTACGATTTACGATTTGCGGTTGATGGTTGATGGTTGATGGTTGTCGGTTGTTGGTTGTTGGTTCAATGACTTTGATTAGTGTTTCTTTTTCTTTTGGCTTGATTACTCATGGGTTTATATTTTTTTGGAATTCGTGAATCTTCGATTTCAAAAGAAACAAAAGGTCAAGACTTGGAGCCCTCATCGGTCAAATGGATTTTCGAGGGCTAAATGAAAAAAACTCGGCTAAAGCCTCAAACAGCTTTTCATTTGCTTCGCCAGTTCGCTTCGCTCGGGTTACGCCCTCTTCAACTATTTGACGCTCGATTGCGGACTCTAAGGTCGGTTGTGTTTAGTATTGAATTATCGTGTTTAGGTTTGAGTTGATGGTTGATGGTTGAAAGTTATTGGGTGTCTGTTGACAGTTGTCGGTTGATGGTTGTTGGTTGATTGTTGATTGTTGATTGTTGAAAAATATGCGGGAAACCGTATCATTTATTTTAGAATTGGTTTTTAATTGCGCTGGAATGTGGTTTATTATTTGAACTTTAATTTATATCAGATGAAAAAAACAATTATTCTAGGTTTGTTAGTTGGTAGTGTAGTGATGGGATTTACAACCTATCATGCTGGTGGTAAGTGTACTGGGTCTGCTAATTGTAAGGCATGTAAAAACTGCAAATACTGTAAGCATTGTGCTAAAAATGGTGGAACTTGTGGTGTTTGCCGTTAGTAGTTTACTCTAGGGTGTAGTGGGATTTTGAAATTGTAGACACAACTTTTTCTTGATGTAGCTACGCCTATTAGGGTGTTTTTTTAGAATGTCTCGATAATTCGGGACATTTTTTTTTTGCTGTTTTTTTAAACGATTAAGGGATTAAGTGAATTAAGGGTTTTTGTCACGGATTGATTGGTTCTCGATACGATTTTTTGGCAAAAATCACTCGAACTGACGATTGATATACGATTTACAGTTGTCTGTTGTCTGTTGTTGGTTGTTGTTGATTGTTGAAAAATATGCGGGAAACCGTACAATTTATTTTAGAATTGGTTTTTAATTGCCGTGCTTAAATTATTCTTTGTGAGGGTTTTGTCTTTTGCTAAAGGGTATTTGGATTGAATTTTTCCCCCGAATTGAATCGCCTAGACTTTGTTTTACTGGGCAAGTACGATCTCATTTCATACATAAATAGTACAATCAAAATCATTATTTATTATGAAGAACAACTACTTCTATTTTTTGCTTTTTGCGTCATTTTTCATGCAAGGGCAAGACATCCTCTGGGAAAAATCTTATGGAGGAAAAAATGCTGATTATTTATTTGATGCCCAACCTACAGCCGATAATGGATTCATATTGGCCGGGAGTTCGCTTTCTGGAAAAACTGGTAATAAATCTGCGGGTAATAACGGCGATTTGGATTATTGGGTTTGGAAAATGGATGCCAGTGGTCAATTGGATTGGCAAAAAAGCTTGGGTGGAAGTGGCTTTGATTTGTTGCAAAGTATTAAAGGAACTCAGGACGGTGGTTTTATTTTGGCTGGTACTTCGAGTTCGAATCAAGGAATGGATAAGCAGTCGGATAGTAAGGGGTTGTCTGATTTTTGGGTGGTGAAATTGGATGCCAAAGGTCAAGAGCAATGGCAACAAACGATAGGTGGAAGTGGTCAAGAGGATTTATTGGCGGTGCTTCCTACTAAAGATGGTGGTTATTTGTTGGGTGGTTCATCGAGTTCGGGTAAGGTGGTTAAAGCGCCGGTTCTTAGTACTGCAAAGGTGGATTTGACGTCAAAATCAGATACTAATCGTGGTAATATGGATTACTGGATTGTTAAACTGGATGCTAAAGGAAATGTGGAGTGGCAAAAAACCTATGGAGGATTGTACAGCGATGTATTGCGCAGTATGGAACAGACCAAGGATGGCGGTTTTATTTTGGGAGGGTATTCTAACTCGCCACAGTCGGGAGATAAGACCGAAGCTAGTATTGGTATTGGAGATTATTGGATTATAAAAACCGATGCGTTGGGTGCTATTCAATGGCAGCATGTTTATGGTGGTACGGGAGATAACCAGTTGTATGTGATTCATCAAACAGCCGATGAGGGCTACATTGTTGGTGGGAATACCAACAGTCCTGGTGCTTTGACTGTGAAAGGAGGTAGTGTACAATCGGGTTCTGATTTTTGGTTGTTGCGATTGGATGCCAATGGCGGTGTGGTTTGGAGTGAAACTTATAATTACGGCAAGGTGGATATTTTGACCTCTTTGGTTGAGAATACGGATCATAGTTTTTTAGTGGGCGGGTATGCCCAAAGTGAGCGTGCGAGTACTGCCAAAGGCGTATTGCAAAAAGAGGCTAATGGTATCAATGATTATATCGCATTGAAAGTGACCGCTCAAGGCGAAGCCGTTTGGGATAAAATTGTAGGCAGTGGTGGCGAGGACATTTTGCGTAAACTGATTAGTACCCGTGATGGCGGTTATTTGTTGGCTGGAACTTCCAATGCGAGTTCGTCAGGTGATAAAAGTACCACTCTAGGGAGTAATGATTTTTGGGTGGTGAAGTTGCAAGACCAATTGACCCCCTTGGCTGTACAAGCCTCGATTGAGGCGATACCGAATCCTGTGAGTACGTTTACCAATATTATTATAGGGTATGAGTATCAAACGGGGACTGCTACGGTGGTGGATTTGGCAGGGAGAACCTTGCAGCAATTTGCGATTAGTAGTCGTACCGTGCCGATTGATATGAGTATGTACCCTGAGGGAATTTATGTCGTGAATATCAAAACGAATGTGCAATCCGAAGGAATTAAAGTGATTAAAAAAACTAAAAAAGAGTAATTATGGTGCTACATATACATTCAAATAAAATAATTAAAACAATGCTTTATGTGGTTTTAATTTTAGGTTCAACGCTTTTGAAAGCACAAGATAGTGATAATGATCCAAGTAAATTTTTACCGAAGATTACACCCCCTTCTCCAGAGGCATTTAAATTTTCGCTTTATGGAAACACTCCTGTTGGTATGTTTACGGGAGCTCCGACTATTCAGTTACCTCTCTTTACCTATAAAACAACCAATTTAACCGTACCTTTTAGTTTGAATTATTCATCCAATGGAATTAAAGTTGATGATGTTAATACAAAGACTGGATTAGGATGGAATTTAATTGGAGGTGGTGTTATCACAAGAATGGTTCGTAATCTTGAAGACGATTTATTCATAGACTTCCCTTTAAAGCATATAGATATTTCTTCTTTAGATAAAGTGAATAGATTGCAAAATGTGTATTTCAATTTATTTGGTGAAAATCAAGGAAAAGATAGTGAACGGGATTTGTACGTATTTAACTTTTTAAATTATTCAGGCAAATTTTATTTTGATGATAATAACAAAATAGTTTTTATAGACAAAAGTGATATTAAAATAGATGTTGTTTTTACTCCTGGAGAACCTATTTTTTCATTTGTAGTAACCACATTGGATGGAACTAAGTTTTTCTTTAATGATGAAGAACAGACTATGCTACGAACTTATGGAGGAGAACAAGCTGAACCTTCATTAAAATATACAGCTTGGTATTTGACTAAAATTGTACATCCGAAAGGAGATGAAATTTATTTTAATTATGTTGGTTCTAATCAATATTATGTTCAGTCTCAAAGTCAACAAGCGTCACGTTCGTATCCGTATTTGCAAAATTGTGCTCCTAGTATTGGCTATTCAAAACAAATCACATTTGGACCTATTTATTCACATACTACTAGGATAATTGGTAAAACAATTCAATCCATCTCAAGTAATAACCCAAGTTCAGGTACAGTCAGTTTTGTTTATGAGGATAAAATACTTAGTGAAGATAGTGAACCCGACGATGTTATAAAAACAATTACGGTAAAGGATAAAGATTCAAAAACAATAGAAAAAATAGATTTCGATTATTTGCTAACAGCTAATAAAAGAATTTTTTTAAATGGGTTTCATTTTTTAGAACCCACTAATAAATATGTTTTTGATTATATTAATCCTACTGATTTTCCTATGCGTTTATCAAAGAGTCAAGATCATTGGGGGTATTTTAATGGGAGTACAAATTCAATGTTACTACCCAAAGGTAATGATTACGGTTTTCAGAATTATGTTTATGATGCTGCCGACCGGGAAGTCCATGAAAGTAGTTCTAAAATAGGGTTATTAAATAAAATCACTTATCCGACCAAGGGGTATACCAATTTAGAATATGAATCGAATGATTACTATGGTACAAAGCGAATTTTACCTCCTATAACTTCAGCACCTATGTTATTAGAGAATAACGCTGACGAGAGACTGAAGTCAACAACTCTATCTTTCACTGCAGGATTTTCGTATACTGCAAAATTTATAGGCTCTAGTTATTTTTCAAATTGCACCTCAGATTTAGACACAGGTATGAATCATCATAGAGGATACATTACAGTTTTTTGTGTAGAAGACAATGACTACGTTGATATTTTCCAGTACAGTGCTTTTGGTATTCAGTTGACTGGAGAAAAGTCACAAATGTTGAGTTCAGATGCCAGTATTCCTTACTATTTCAATGTTGTAGAAAATAAAAATTATATAGTAAAATTAACTAATAACTATGATTGTATTCATAGTAACATACAATTGGACTATTATGTTGGCGTTCCTCAAAATATACAAACCAATTTAGTTACCGGAGGGTTAAGAGTTAAGACTACCAAAGATTATTCATTATATAGTGTTACACCTCAAATTAAAAAGTATTTCTATTCAAAATTTAGCCAGCCTACTATTTCTTCTGGTGACATATTGGTTGAACCTAATTATTTTAATTTTTCTGACCATATAGCTACATCCAACGTTAATGAATTGAGTTGTACGGTAACTGATGTTGTTTTGAACTCTAGTAGTATTTCATCTTTATTTGAGATGGGGTCTACTATTTTTTATCGCTATGTTACGGTGAGTAATGGAGAGAATTTTGAAAATGGATATGAAGAAAATGAATTTATTGTTAATAAAGATTATTGGGAACACATCTATTTAGGAGATAGGGAATTTAGAAATGTGCCATGGACTAATTTGGGATGGAATAATGGAAAATTACTTAAAACTTCTACTTTTGAGAAACGTAATTCTACTTATTTTTTGAGAAAGGAAGTAGTTAATAATTATCTTAATCCAATTAGTACTTCGGTTGTTAATTTTGCTATTTATAATCCTGCACCTTATATTTTCACAACTAATACTCTTGAGTCTTGTGAATGTACTCAAGCAACTATAAATGAATCATATCCAGTAAAATACTGTACAACAATTCATCTTCATCAAAAAGACGAAAATGGAAATTGTATAGCTAGTAATGCAAATACAATTAGTACACTAATTACCCATCCCTGTTATGGTAAGAGTATTGGACAGGTTGTAGGAATTCCGACTATCAATCATATGGATATTATGCCCTATAAGTATGTGTCGTATTTTCAATATTTAGGGAGTACAATTACTAAAGAGTATGATAAGAATGGTGCTAATCCTTTAACTACAGTTGTCAATTATAATTACAGTAGTCCTAATCATTTACAACTCACTTCTCAAAGTACGACCAATTCTAAGGGAGAGAATATAGAAAGTAGGTATTCGTATCCGAAAGACGCTTCGATGTCTTCAATGCCATTTGTGAATGAATTGATAGCTCATAATATTGTTGGTACCCCTTTAGATACACAGGTTTATAAAGCAGGAAATAAAGTGAGTGAACAATTAACTGTATATGGTAAAGATACTACAACAGGTTCTTTGTTACTGCCTAAAACACTATACTCTGCTAAGTTTCCTAATTCTCTTTCTACACTACCTATTTTAGGGACTTTGGAGAAAAAAATCACCTTTGATTTGTATGATACTACTGGTAATTTGACCCAATATACTCCAGAGGGAGGTGCTCCAGTATCGATTGTTTGGGGGTATAACAAAACCCAGCCTATAGCCAAGATTGAGAATGCTACTAATGCACTGTTAATGAGTGCGCTTGGGGTTAGCGATTTTAATGCTATTACTGAGGAGCAGCTTAGTAGCCTTAATAACTTACGTACTAATTCTACTTTCACATCATCTATGATTACGACCTATACCTACCAACCTTTAGTAGGTGTTACCAGCATTACTGACCCAAAGGGCGATACGGTTTATTATACCTATGACGGACTGGGACGATTGCAGTATGTCAAAGATGCTCAGGGCAAACTACTTACCGATTATCAATACCATTATAAAAATTAAATTTTAGGTCATGAAAAAAATATACTACAGTTTTATAGTGTTATTGATTGGTTTTTTAGTCAATGCACAAACCAGTACTACTAGTACCTCGGGTACTAAAATCACTACCACTACCACTAGTATAGGGATTAGTCCTATGGCTGCACCAATTGAAGGTGGGGGCGGTGGAGGCGGAGGCTACCAATGGAATGCGGATAGAGACCACGATGGTTTTGGTGACCCGTATGATTATGTTTTTAGTTACACTCAGCCGTTTGGTTATGTTAGTAATCCTTGGGATTTGGATGACTCCAATGCTAATATTACGAATATACCGCCCCAAACGTTTTACCGCGATGCGGATGGCGATGGTTATGGTAGTTCAACGGTAACGGTTTATTATAGTGTGAAGCCGACGGGTTATGTGACGAATAATTTGGACTGTAACGATGGTGATGCTAGTTTGAATCCCAATACAATTTGGTACCGTGATGCGGATGGTGATGGGTATGGAGCAAGTTCGCCTACCACCACTTCGTGTACGCAACCAGGGGGGTATGTTCGTAACTCAAGTGATTATAATGATAGTACGGTTAACATCACTAATATTGCTCCCCAAACGTTTTATCGCGATGCAGATGGTGATGGCTATGGTAATCTGAGTATAAGTGTATATTACAGTGTTAAACCTACGGGGTATGTAACTAATAGTTTGGATTGTAATGATGGAGATGCTAGTTTGAATCCGAATACGGTTTGGTACCGCGATGCCGATGGTGATGGGTATGGAACGAGCGCTACGACTACGACTTCGTGTACTCAACCTACAGGATATGTACGTAACTCGAGTGATTATAATGATGGAACAGTGAATATTACCAATATAGCACCCCAAACGTTTTACCGCGATGCGGATGGCGATGGTTATGGTAGTTCAAGTGTAACCGTATATTATAGCGTGCAACCAGGTGGTTATGTGACTAACAGTTTGGATTGTAATGATGGAGATGCTAGTTTGAATCCGAATACGGTTTGGTACCGAGATGTCGATGGTGATGGTTATGGAACGAGCGCTACGACGACGACTTCGTGTACACAACCCACAGGTTATGTACGTAACTCGACTGATTGTAATGATGGTGATGCGACATTGAATCCGAATACGGTTTGGTACCGCGACGCTGATGGTGATGGATACGGTACAAGTGCTACGACCACGACTTCGTGTACGCAACCTACAGGATATGTACGTAACTCGAGTGATTATAATGATGGAACAGTAAATATTACCAATATAGCCCCACAAACGTTTTATAGAGATGCCGATGGAGATGGTTATGGTAGTCCGACAGTAACCGTTTTTTATAGTGTCAAGCCGGGAGGATATGTTACCAATAGTTTGGATTGTAACGATGGAGATGCTAGTTTGAATCCTGCTACAGTTTGGTACCGCGATGCCGATGGTGATGGTTATGGAACGAGCGCTACGACGACCACTTCGTGTACACAACCCACAGGTTATGTGCGCAACTCGACTGATTGTAACGATGGAGATGCGACATTGAATCCGAATACGGTTTGGTACCGTGATGCGGATGGTGATGGGTACGGTACAAGTGCTACGACCACGACTTCGTGTACGCAACCTACAGGATATGTACGTAACTCGAGTGATTATAATGATGGAACAGTAAATATTACCAATATAGCCCCACAAACGTTTTACCGCGATGCGGATGGTGATGGCTATGGTAATCTGAGTATAAGTGTATATTACAGTGTTAAACCTACGGGGTATGTTACTAATAGTTTGGATTGTAACGATGGAGATTCGACATTGAATCCGAATACGGTTTGGTACCGCGACGCGGATGGTGATGGGTACGGTACAAGTGCTACGACCACGACTTCGTGTACCCAACCTACGGGTTATGTGCGCAACTCCAGTGATTATAATGATACTACTGTGAACATCACTAATATAGCACCTCAAACGTTTTATCGCGATGCAGATGCAGATGGCTATGGAAGTCCTACAGTGACTGTTTTTTACAGTGTACAACCTAGCGGCTATGTGACCAATAATACCGATTGTAATGATGGTGATGCGAGTTTGAATCCTAATACACTTTGGTATGCAGATGCTGATGGGGATGGTTATGGTTCTAAAACAGTTATATTGACTCAATGTAATCAGCCTACAGGTTATATTCGGACTACAGGAGATTATGATGATAGCACGGTAAATATTACCAATATAGCACCCCAAACGTTTTATGCCGATAGCGACGGCGATGGTTTTGGAAATCCAAGTGTTACTAAATACTATAGTGTACAACCAACAGGCTATGTGACTAATAATTTAGATTGCGCCGATGCCGATGCTAGTTTGAATCCTAATACTATTTGGTATCGTGATACCGATGGAGATGGTTATGGTACGCTTGCTACAACGAGTGTGTCGTGTACACCACCGACAGGTTATGTGCGTAATTCCAGTGATTATGACGATACTACAGTCAACATTACCAATATTGCGCCTCAAACCTTTTATCGTGATGCGGATGGCGATACCTATGGAAGTACAACAGTAAGTGTGTATTACAGTGCCAAACCTACGGGGTATGTAACCAATAATAGTGATTACGATGATGGCACGGTGAACATTACCAATATTGCGCCACAAACTTTTTATGCTGATAGTGATGGCGATGGTTTTGGGAATGTGGCAGTGAGCTTGTATTATAGTGTGATGCCTGCAGGTTATGTAACTAATAGTACAGATTGTAATGATGTACTTAATACAATTAACCCCAACACCAAATGGTATGCTGATGTGGATGGCGATGGACTGGGTGACCCTGCTAGTTTTGTAACACAATGTACGGCACCAGCGGGTTATGTGCTGGATGCTACAGACCATTGTCCGGATGTGCCAGGGACGAATGTAGATTGCGGTGCCTTGCCGAGTCCTTCTCAGGATATGAATTACATTATTACCCGAGCTTACCAAACAGCTACAAGTACGCCACTGGTAGCACCAAGTCCTGAACAAGCCCAGGTGCAAATTACCTACTTTGATGGTTTGGGTAGGCCAATGCAACAGATTGCCAACCAGCAGTCTGCTACGAGTAAGGATATCGTGACACCAATTGAATACGATGCTTATGGCCGACAAACCAAAGACTATTTGCCTTTTGCAGGGAGTAGTCGTAACATGGCGTATGATAGCAATGCCATTGGAGGGAATTTGAATTATTATACTTCTGCTTACAGTACTCAATATGGATTTTCGGAAAAAGTATTGGAAAACTCACCTCTTAATAGGGTACTGAAACAAGCTGCACCAGGAACGGATTGGGCAGTGGGAACAGGTCATGAGATTAAACTGGATTACCAAACCAATACTGCAGATGAGGTGAAACGTTTTGATGTGAGTTTGACGGCAAGTTATGAGCCAAGTATTACTGCCAACGGCTCGTATGCTATAGGTGAATTGTACAAAACGGTGACTACTGATGAAAACAATAATGCTACCGAAGAATTTAAAGACAAGGAAGGGCATGTGGTACTGAAACGCAATTATGACAATAGTGTGGCGCACGACACCTACTATGTGTATGATGTGTACGGTAATTTAACTTATGTATTGCCTCCTAAAGCCGAGGGCGATACCAGCTCAACGGTATTGGACGAATTGTGTTACCAATACCAATACGACTACCGCAACCGACTGGTGGCTAAAAAACTACCGGGCAAACAGTGGGAGTTTATGGTGTATGACAAACTAGACCGAGTTGTGGCGACGGGGCCAGCGTTCTCGCCATTTAGTGATGTGACAGGCGCAGGTTGGTTGATTACCAAGTATGATGTGTTTAATAGAGTGGTGTATACGGGTTGGCTGAATAGTCCTGCGACTAGCAGTGCACGAGGTACGATGCAGCAAAATCAAAACACGTCAACTACTATTAACGAGAGTAAAAAAACCACAGGAACTACTATAGATACTATTACAGTGAACTATAGTAATGATGTGGTTCCAAAGGAGTTTAAACTCCTTAGTGTGAACTACTACGATGATTATGCAATACCAAATGTGAGCGGATTGGCTACCAGTGTTGATAATCAAACCGTAACTACCGCTACTAAAGGATTGGCGACAGGCTCTTGGATGCGTGTACCGACAACCACAGCGGAAACCAAGGCAGAAACGAGTTATACTTTGTACGATTACAAATACCGACCAATTTGTACGTATACTGCTAACTATTTAGGAGGTTATACCAATACCGATAGTAAACTGGATACGTTCTCAGGACTGTTGCAGTACACCGTACAAAAGCACAAGCGTACCAGTAGCGATAGCGAGTTGGCCGTGAAAGAAGCGTTTACCTACTCGCCGCAAAAACGACTGTTGACCCACACCCACCAAATTAATGGAGGAGCAGAACAACTGTTAGCCGACAATACCTATGACGAACTGGGTAAACTGATTAGCAAAAAAGTAGGGAATACTAGTGCATTGCCATTACAGAACGTGAATTATACTTACAATGTTAGAGGCTGGATGACTAAAATTAATGAGATAGGTAGTTTACAACAAGGTACTGACCCTACAGATTTGTTTGGCTTTAAATTAAATTACAATACAGTAGAGGGGAGCGTTACTGCCGCGAACAAATTGTATAATGGAAATATTGCTGAAACGTTTTGGCGTACTGCTACCGATGGTGGGTTTGTTAGAAATTACGGCTACAAATACGATAATTTGAACCGTTTGAAAGAGGCGAACTATCAAAAATCAGGGCAGTTGACCAATATGTATAATGAGAACTTGATTTATGATAAGAATGGTAATATTAAGAATTTAAGCCGTTATGGCGACCGAGATGAACAGTATTTGCCGATACAAATTGACAATTTAGAATATGGATATGCTACTAATTCGAATAAACTTTTGAATGTAGCTGATAACTCGAATAACACCAGTGGTTTTAAAGATGGTAACACTACAGGAGACGACTATGCGTATGATGCCAATGGCAATATGACGGTGGATAAAAACAAGAACATCTCCAGTATAGTGTACAACCACTTGAACTTGCCTACAAAAATAATTTTTCCAACTGGAAATATTGTGTATTTTTACAACGCTAGTGGGCAAAAGGTACAGAAAGTAGTAACCGAGAATACAACATTAACTACTACTGATTATTTGAGTGGTTATCAGTACAAAAATTTGGTTTTACAATACTTTCCGACTGTAGAAGGGTATGTAGAACCTAACTTAAGTTCTTTTAAATATGTTTTTCAATACAAAGACCATTTAGGAAATGTGCGGTTGAGTTATACTAAAGACGCCACAACAGGTTCATTGAAAATTCTTGAAGAAAACAACTACTATCCATTTGGGTTGAAGCATACTCCTTACAATGCAGATAATTTTCAACCTGGATATAAGTATAAGTACAACGGGAAAGAGCTTCAAGACGAGCTGGGGCTTAATATGTACGATTACGGTGCTAGGAATTACGACCCTGAATTGGGGCGTTGGATGAATGTTGACCCTAAAGCTGAAAAGTATTCTAATATTAGTCCTTATGTTTATGTTGCTGATAATCCAATAATTTATATTGACCCAGATGGAAAGGAAATTATTGTTGCTAATAAAACAGACCAAGGTGCAGTATTAAAAATGATAAATAGTAAAGCATTAGGTACTTTTGCTTTTAATAAAAGTGGTCATTTATATTTAGCCAAAGCTGGTGGGGATTCTTCTAAATTCTCATCCTATTATTCGAAACAACTTGTAGCGGCAATAAATGATAAAGACAAAATAAATATTTCAATAGGTCAGACTTTTCAAGAAAAAGGACAAACAAAAAGCGTTGACAATGATGCTGGTGGTGGTGTTACAAGCAAAAAGACTAAAACTACAACAAACCCAGATGGCACAAAAACTGTTACTAAAGAAGCTGATGTTACTATTTCTGGAAATCCTTTAGTAGGATTAAAAGATACCAACGGCAATGCTTTGACTGATAATCCTGCAGATATTTTAGCTCACGAGTTAGTTGGACATGCTATACCACACATTACTAAAACAGATACTGGTAATGCGGTTGATAATGAGAATAAAGTTAGAAAAGACACCAGCTCACCAGAGAGAGCAAATGAACCTAATCATAAAGAATAATATTCATGAAGACAAAATTAATTATATTTATAAGTTTCGCACTGACATGTTGTAATATGAAGACAGAAAAGGCAAACATAAATAAAAATCAATTAAAAAGTTCCGTAATTGGGGTATGGCAAATGTGTAAAAGTACTGAGGGGAATGAAGAAACCTCATATAATGTCTGTCCAACCATACTTTTTTCTGAAGATGGAATGGGGAATATAAAATCTTTTGAAAAAAAATACTGTGATTTTCGGTTTTCATTTAAAAATGATAAAATTATTTTCTCTTTTAAATCAGCAAATGATAAAAAAGCTTTTTTTGCAAGTGGTACCGAGTTTAACGTTAAATTTAATATTGAAAATAATTTAGAAATACTTGAACTTTCTCAATTGAATACAGATTATAAATTCATATTAAGCAGAACTTCTCGTTAAGATAAACGGTAGTGTTGGTAGTGTATCAAAATTAGTGATGACTCAAATTTAATAATTTAATATGTTGATAATCAAAATTTAAATTAATTTATTTCAAACAAGGGGAGACAATATGTCTCCCTTTTTTTTTTTGAGTACTGAAAAATAAACGGGTATTCTAGCCCCGATAGTAGCAAGCTACCGTGTAGCGCGGATAGCGGGAGATAACGAGTTAAGAAGATGAGATGGCTGCTGCTAAAAAAAAATAATTTGACCTATGTATTGCCTCCTAAAGCCGAGGGTACAACGACCGCTGTAGTATTGGACGAATTGTGTTACCAATACCAATACGATTACCGCAACCGACTGGTGGCCAAAAAACTACCGGGTAAGCAATGGGAATTTATGGTGTATGATAAACTGGATAGAGTAGTAGCTACTGGGCCAGCGTTCTCGCCATTTAGTGATGTAACCGGAGCTGGCTGGTTGATTACCAAGTATGATGTGTTTAATAGAGTGGTGTATACGGGTTGGCTGAATAGTCCTGCGACTAGCAGTGCACGAGGCACGATGCAGCAAAATCAAAATACGGCAACTACTATCAATGAGAGTAAACAAACCTCAGGAACTATTGATAGTATTAGTGCGTATTACAGCAATGCGGTAGCACCCACAAGTTTTAAATTACTGACGGTAAATTATTACGATGATTATGCAATACCGAATGTAAACACGGTAACAAGTGTAGAAAACCAATCCGTAACTACCGCTACTAAAGGATTGGCGACAGGTTCTTGGATGCGTGTACCGACAACCACAGCGGAAACCAAGGCAGAAACGAGTTATACTTTGTACGATTACAAATACCGACCAATACGTAGCTACACCACTAATTATTTAGGAGGTTATACCAATACCGATAGTAAACTGGATGCTTTCTCAGGACTGTTGCAGTACACCGTACAAAAACACAAGCGTACCAGTGGCGATAGCGAGCTGACAGTTAAAGAAGCGTTTACCTACTCTTCGCAAAAGCGACTGTTGACCCACACCCACCAAATTAATGGAGGAGCCGAGCAACTGTTAGCCGATAACACCTATGATGAACTAGGTAAACTGATTAGCAAAAAAGTGGGTAATAGCAGTGCTACACCGCTACAAAAAGTGGATTATAGTTATAACATTAGAGGTTGGCTGACAGCAATTAATTCTATCGCTAACTTGAATGTAGGCACAGACCCTGCGGATTTATTTGGTTTTAAAATCAATTACAATACGGTTGACGGTAGTGCCAGTGCGGCTAATAAACTCTATAATGGGAATATTGCTGAAACGTTTTGGCGTACTGCTACCGATGGTGGTTTTGTTAGAAATTACGGCTACAAATACGATAATTTGAACCGTTTGAAAGAGGCGAACTATCAAAAATCAGGGCAGTTGACCAATATGTATAACGAGAGCTTGAGCTATGATAAGAATGGTAATATTATGAATTTAAGTCGTTATGGCGACCGAGACGAACAATATTTGCCGATACAAATTGATAATTTACAATATGAATATGCTACCAACTCGAATAAACTTTTGAATGTAGCTGATAACTCTAATAACACCAGTGGTTTTAAAGATGGTAACACCACAGGGGATGATTATGTGTATGATGCCAACGGTAATATGACCGTAGACAAAAACAAGAACATCAGCAGTATAGTATATAACCACTTGAACTTGCCTACAAAAATAATTTTTCCAACAGGAAATATTGTGTATTTTTATAACGCTAGTGGACAGAAAGTACAAAAGGTAGTAACGGAGAATACTACGGTAACCACGACTGATTACTTTAGTGGTTATCAGTACAAAAATTTGGTTTTACAATACTTTCCGACTGTAGAAGGGTATGTAGAACCTAACTTAAGTTCTTTTAAATATGTTTTTCAATACAAAGACCATTTAGGAAATGTGCGGTTGAGTTATACTAAAGACACCACAGGTTCATTGAAAATTCTTGAAGAAAGCAACTACTATCCATTTGGGTTAAAGCACAATAGTTATAATGTAGATAATTTCCAACCGGATTATAAGTATAAATACAACGGGAAGGAGCTTCAAGACGAGCTGGGGCTTAATATGTACGACTACGGAGCAAGATTTTATGACCCAGCAATCGGTAAATTTTGGCAAATAGACCCAATGACTGAACAATCGAGACGATTTTCATCTTATAGCTATGCAGTTGACAATCCTGTATTTTTTATTGATAGAGATGGGATGTTTGCCGATGTATTGAAAAGTGAGAATGATGGAGAATGCTGTCCTGGATTTCCAATGGGTAGAAATTCTCCGAAAGAAACTAGTCCTCTTGGCAGTACTACAGGTAACTTTACCCCTTCAAAAAAAACATCTACTCTAATGAATGAAGCAACTAGCCTTTTAAGCAACGTGCTTGGTTACGAAGCGAGTGCGTCAGTTGGTGAAAGCGTGGGCGTTGGAGCCACAGTAGGACCAGTGAAAGCAAGTGCGGAAGTAACCATAATCGAAGTATCTGCCAAAACTACTGAAAAAAATATTGCTGAAGTCGAAATGAAGGGACCTGGAGTAAAATTAAGTGGTGCCGCTGGTTCAAAAAATGGTTCAGCTTCAGTTACTACAGGCTCAGGAAAAGTAGCGATGGACAAAAAAGGAAATATCAGTGCAAGTGATAAAGGAGCTAGTGGTTCTGCAAGTATGGGCAAGGACACTAAATTAAGTCTTTCAAATTCCTTAACTTTGGCAGCAAGCGTAAAAATCCCTACATCAGATGGTGTAACTGTTAAAGCAGGTGTGAGTGTAAACTTACATAATGCGGGAGTTGGCGTTGCAAAGTTAGTTGAAGCAGGTGTCAGTTGGATGGGCGATTATGTCAATAATTATTTTAGCAATTAGATAGATTATGAAAAAAATTATAGAAAAATATTCTAAAAAACCCGAAGGATTATTTAAGATGCTTTTTGTTACATTTCAGTTTGGATATTTGCCAATCGTCCTATTACACATCATCCTAAATATAACAAACGTTGTTCCTGTTAATTTTAATGATAAGGGTGTGTATGGAATAGAAGGAGTTATTATTATTATTATTTATACCCCTTTTATCGTTTTACTTTTGTCAGGTGTCACATGGATATATTTTATGTTTGGAAATTTAGTTTTGCGTCTTTTAAAGAAGTTATTTTTATGAAGAAGATTTTTATATTATTGTTGTTTACTACAACTATGTTGACGGCTCAGAATAAGATTGCGAATAATTTTTATAGTTTTTCAGCACCTTCAAATACTAATGTAAAATCATTTCAAAGTAGTCATGAAGAACTAGCTAACATAGACAGTTTTCAATTTTTTTTGGAAAATAAACCAAAATATATCTTTTATATGATGTCCAATAAGCTTGAAACATCGGCAACTGTAAGTCTTGAAAATTATAAAGATTACGTTTTTGATTTAGGTGAATTAGAGATTACAAATACTGAAATGTTTAATAGCTTTATTAAAGTTTATTTCAACTATAAAAATAAAAAATCGATTGAAGGTGTTGTATACATAGGCATCAGAAATAATGTTCTTAATAGATTTCTTTTAATGTATCCCAATAAAAGTGTTTTAGAGAAATTTGATAAAGAGGTTAACATTATGTTGAGTAATGTAGACTATAAAAAAGGCAATTGGAATAATTAATCTAACTTTGATTTGTGGTCGTGTATCAAAGTTAGTGATGGTGGTGTAAAAGTCAGTTAATGCATTGAAAATCAATTATATTGTGGTAATGTATCAAAATTAGTGATGACTCAAATTTCATAATTTAATATATTGATAATCAGTATTTAAATTAATTTATTTCAAACAAGGGGAGACTATATGTCTCCCTTTTTTTTTGAGTATTGAAAAATAAACGGGTATTCTAGCCCCGATAGTAGCGGCATCCTTTTTATTTTTTTCTTTAAAAAATAAAAAGATATAGCGAATAGCGGGAGATAAAGAGTTAAAAAGATAAAATGTGTGCTACTAAAAAAAAACAAAACCATTGAAAGACAAACCGTAACTACCGCTACTAAAGGATTGGCGACAGGGTCTTGGATGCGCGTACCGACAACCACAGCGGAAACCAAGGCAGAAACCACTTCTACTTTGTACGATTACAAATACCGACCAATTCGTACGTATACTGCTAACTATTTGGGAGGTTATACCAATACCGATAGTAAACTGGATGCTTTCTCAGGACTGTTGCAGTACACGGTGCAAAATCACAAGCGTACCAGTAGCGATAGCGAGTTGGCCGTGAAAGAAGCGTTTACCTACTCTTCGCAAAAACGACTGTTAACCCATACCCACCAAATTAATGGAGGAGCCGAGCAGTTGTTAGCCGACAATACGTATGACGAACTGGGTAAACTGACGAGTAAAAAAGTAGGGAATACTAGTGCATTGCCATTGCAGAACGTGAATTATAGTTATAATGTTAGAGGCTGGTTGACTCAGATTAATGAGATTAAAGCATTGCAAAAAGGGACAGATCCTAAGGACTTGTTTGGGTTTAAGATTAATTACAATAGCATAGATGCAGATACCGCTGTGGCAAACCCATTGTATAATGGGAATATTGCAGAGACTTTTTGGCAATTTGGAGACGATGGAGACTTAGTATATCGTGGTTACGGTTATAAATACGATAGTTTGAACCGATTGAAAGATGCTTCCTACCAAAGACCAGGATTTAATAACCCGGTACCGAAGTCGTATGATGAAAATTTGACCTATGATAAGAATGGTAATATTATGAGTTTAAAACGTAATGGTGATGCAGATGACCAATTGAATCTATTTACTATAGATGATTTATCGTATGAGTATTTAGCTAATAGTAATAAACTAATGCGTGTAAGTGAGGCTCAGCCAACAGCCACTAGTGGCTTTAAAGATGGTAACACTACTGGTGATGACTATGCGTATGATGCCAATGGTAATATGACGGTGGATAAAAACAAGAATATTACTGCTATTACGTACAACCATTTGAACCTGCCTACTAAAATAATTTTTACAACTGGAAATATTGTGTACATTTACACTGCTAGTGGACAGAAAATGCAAAAAATAGTTACAGATGGAACCAATACTACCACCACGGATTATTTGGGTGGTTACCAATACCAGAATACGGTATTGCAGTTTTTTCCAACGGCAGAGGGCTATGTGAAAAACACTCCTATAAGTGGCACTAACTCCTACAGCTATGTGTTTAACTATACGGACCATTTGGGTAATGTTAGAATTAGTTACACCCAAAATCCTAGCACTAACGCTCTTACCATTTTGGACGAAAACAGTTATTATCCTTTTGGATTGAAACATACTATAAGCAATGCTGTTGTTCAGGGACAAGATTACAAGTACCAATACAACGGCAAGGAGCTTCAAGATGAATTAGGGCTAAATTCATATGATTTTGGTGCAAGAAATTATGATGCTGCATTAGGTAAGTTTATGAACATTGATCCGAAAGCAGAGCAATATAGTTTTCAATCAACATATGCTTTTGCAAATAATAATCCTATTTTCTATATTGATTTTAATGGAGAAGGAGTTAATGGTGATTATTTTACTGAAGAAGGTAAATATTTGGGTAATGATGGTGTTGATGATAAAAAAGTTTATTCTGTAAAAGAAGAAGATTACAAGCCTATTGAAGGAAAGAAAGGAACATATTCTATATCAAAAAGCACAGAATTGAAATGGTCTTCAGGAAATAGTGTTAATATTGATGACTTTAAATTTATGTCATCAGTTTTATATGCAGAAAGTTCAGGCGGATTTAAAGAAACATTAGGTATTTTTAATGTTTTAGAAAATAGAGCAACTCAAGATGGTAATTCAGTATTAGACCAATTTACAGATAAGAGCCCTTATGGAGTGTATGGTGTAAGAGACACTGATAGATTAGCAGACGAATCAGGAACTCCACTTGGAGATACAAAACGAGCAAATGTTTATAAAGCTCTTATAAATGGTATAACCACTAATACAGATATAACTAATGGTGGGTATTTTTGGGATGGGAAAGACTTTAATGGAGATAATAGAGTTCATGGTGGATATAATGTGAGATATAAGCCAGGTTATACCTTTACCAATCCAGCTCATGATTTATGGGGACAAGGTAATAACAAAACGAATCGTATTCAGCAGTATGAATCAACAAATGCAATAGGTAGTACAACATTTTCAAGATTAATCAATAATTCAGGTAAAAGATGGACAGGAGGAACTTTGCTAAAGTAAAATTTTTATTAATTCTATTTGTTTTTATAGGATGTAACGCAAAACAGAATAATGAAGTAAATGAGAAAAAAAATCAATCTAAATTCTTTGTTTTTCAAAATTCTACTAAAATGAAATCATTGAATTATTTAAATTTAATGGACAAAGACGAATTATGTCTAAAAAAGATATTTAAAGAATTAGATGTCGTTTTAGAAAATAGTTATAACTATTCTATTCTCGAATCAGAATTTAAATCATGGGATAGTCCGAGAAAAATTTATTATGACATAAGAAAATTTAGTTTGTCAAATGATTTGAAAAATAATCTAGATGCATTTTTAGAAAATAATAATCCAGAAACATTAAAAATTATTTCCTTAAATAATGGGAAAAACAATTATTTGTTTTTTATCGGGAAAAGTGTTGGAGCTACTGGTATTGGTATTAGGTACAATAACTACTTTATTATTAACTTAGATACTTCATTTTTTCTACAGCAAGATTCTATATCTGAAAATCCATTTTCAATATTTATTGACCAAAAAGATAACTTAAATATTATTGTTTTTGATGAGAATTTCAGAAATGAAAATATTGAAACACAAAACAGTTTCTTTTATTCCTTATTGACAGTAAGCAAAAATAAAAATGGAAAAATAAGAAGTAAGAAAGTGAAATTTGTATGCAAATAAATTTTGGGTAAAGGGTAATGGGTAATGTATGGTAGTGGGTAATGTATCAAAGTTAGTGATGGTGATTTAAAATCTAGTTAACAAACTGAAAATCAATTTAATTGTTAATTTAAAAACGAAAAAGAGAAGCTATGGCTTCTCTTTTTTTATATTTATTATTTCTTAAAAACGCTTAAAATGGCTTTTAATACGTCCTCGTGTATCAAAGTTAGTGATACTAAAATTTGTCCTCACTGTAATGCTTCTACACTTATTAAAAACGGGTTTACTGCTAACCAAAAGCAACAATTTTATTGTAAAACATGTACGAAACGGTGCATTGATTTTTATACAAGTAAGGCATATTGTAAAGAAATCAATGCCCATATCATAATGCTTATTAAAGAGGGTATGGGAATTAGAAGCATGGCTCGGTTTCTATCTATTTCTACTACTACTTTACTAAAACGCATATTGTTTATTGCCAAAGGAGTACAATCACCACCCATTTGTTCTGGTCAAATCTATGAAGTAGACGAAATGAGGACTTTTTTAAGGCATAAAGGCAAGGTAATTTGGATAGTATATGCTTTAGATAGAGTCAATAAAAATGTAATCAGTTTTGCTGTTGGTTCAAGAACCAAGAAAACACTCAATCAAGTTATCAAAACCGTAGTACTTTCCAATCCCAAGCGAATTTATACTGATGGGTTGATTCACTACAAATTTTTAATTCACAACACTATTCATAAAGTTACCCGTTTTGGAACCAATAGGATTGAAAGAAAAAATCTGAGCCTTCGTACGCAATTGAAACGCCTCAATAGAAGGTCAATTTGTTTTTCCAAAAGTTTGATTATACTCAGTGCGGTGTTAAAGATTTATTTTTGGGTGTGAAAGTAATTATTAAACTTAAACATTATTTATTAGATAAATTCTAACGTTTCGCGGCTAGAAGCTGAAGCGAAGCCAGCAGACGAATTATTTTCTGATAAAGATAAACGTTTCCGTGAATGCTTAAAAATAAAAGCTAGCTATTGCGCGAAACTGCTGTTCGCACTATATTTTTATATTTTGAATAACCCTTTAGATTTTTTCCACTCAACTTTGAATATACTTTTTGATATTTTTACTATTTCGGTTATATTTCTTCTAATCTCATCACGATTGTCTCCGGGTGTTTTATGTACTAGTATTGAATTCATATGCAAAAGTTCCTCAATTTTTTTGTGTTGTGTATTTTCAGAATCAAGATAAAGTAATATTTTGCTTTGTAATTTTTGAACTTCTTTTGAAGCATTAAGATATGGATTGTAAAATTTATCTAGCACATCCTCCAATTCCTTCCCTGATTTTCCTTTGCGTTCGTCGATTAAATCAAGTCTTGCATTAGTAGCAATTTCTATTTCACATACATATAAGCTTAATGTTTCTCTGAAATCCTCAACCCATTTAACTCTTGCAGCTGAAATTACATTTAGTTTCACTTGATGTAATGCTACCATTCCTGCAATAAGTGCAATTAAAATTGTTACAGAGTTGGTGATTAATATTTCTGACATGTTTTTTACAATTTTTTATAGAGCTTACCGCAATGGTTCGCGGCTTGACGCTGTTAGTGAAGCCAGTAAACAGATTGTTTTCTGTTATAGATAGAATTTCTTGCGGAACGTAAACGTGAATTTATCACAAAATTTGCAATTGCTATAAACCTCTGTTGTGGGTAGTTATTATTTTATAATGAATATTTTGATTAAAGCTCCAATTCCCAAAATTATTGGAAAAATAATATCTAGAAAGAAAACGCTTTTGTTTATAATCTCAACTTTTTTATAATTCGGTCGCAATTTTTGAGGAACATTTTCATTTTCTCTTTGAATCCGTATTTCTGATATATTTCCTTCCTCTATAAATTTTAGATATTTTTTATATTTTTCTCTAGCATCTTCATCATTATAACGAATTATCAATGCTATGATTTCAAAAATAATTACATAACCAACTAAATTTGGAATAATATGCGCTTCGTTAACTGGAATTTTGAAGCCGATGAACTCAATGTTTCCTGTCGAGTTTTTCACCAGCATTTTGAAGCAGACACCTGCAAAAGATGTTATTAATATTGTCTTTCTAATTTGTTTTGTGTCACTAAATTCAAAATTATCAATCATTGGTTTCGGTTTATAGTTTTAACGGTTTGTGGTTGAAGAATTAGCTATAACGTTCCCACGCTTGGCGCAGTGGGGGATTTTGGAAAACTGAATTATCAATCAGCACAAATTTACAATAGCAGCACAAAGTTTCAATTAACGATAACATCCCCCATTGCGCGTTGGCGGCAGTGCTTCCTTTTAGTCGTTTCCTTTTAGTTTGCTTTCCCACGCTGTTTTATTTTCTTCATTTGGAACTGCAATAACTAAAATTTTTTTTGGTCTTGTCATACCTACATAAGCAATTCGCAATTCTTCACTGTCTGCAATGGATATATTGTCTTTTAATATTGTTTTGTATGCCTTCCCAATTCCTTTGGTTTTCAAAATCAAAAGTGTTGCGTCAAAAGTTTCACCTTTTACACTATGAACTGTCCCAAGTCGATAATTTCTGTCAATTATTTTTTCTTTCTCGTTCAAGAAGATTTGATTAAAGCTGTAATTTCTTCCAGCATTGTTTATTTTTAATTCAAAGTTTAAATTGTTTTGCTTTATGGCTTTGTTGGAATCTGTAATCCATTGTCCAAGGGTAATGTCTGTTTTAGGCAACAAATTGATAAACTGGAAAACCAATGTTTTAAACTTAACAAAACCGAGTTTGTCAATCATTTTGTCAATATTTTCCTCTGAACAAAATGAGAGATTATTCACTTGCTTTAGAACTGCTTTTTCAATTGCTTTAAATCCACCTTTGAAATCTCCATTGTCATAAAGAAATTTCCCTTTTGCAAAATCTTTAGTGTAATTATCTTGAGTAATCCAAGGACTACTATTAAACGGAATTTCGGGAATTCCTGTAATGTCATTAACAAGGTTTTTACTTCTGTAAATTACTGAAATAGATTCTTCTGATGCCACAATTCCATTCTGTTCACATTCAGAAATGAACTCTTTTACAATTTCAGTAAGATTGTTGTCGTATAAAATAACTCTCGGCTGATGATTAAAATCTTTCACATCGCTTACAGCAGTTGAGACTTCAGCAAGAGATGATATATTAAAAGTATAGTTACAAATAAGTTGAGAACTTCTACGGCTTTCATTTAGAATAACAGAATCTTCCCAAGCGTTAAATTTTTCATTTAATAAATCAGGTCTTGCGTCATTCCATTCAAAAATTGCTTGGTCAGGGTCACCTACTAACATTACTTCATTTAATCCATTTTCAATAAGCAAATCAATAATTCGCATTTGAATATCAGAAGTGTCTTGTGCTTCATCAACTATTAGATAAGGAAACCTTAAAGCAACAGCTTTTGCAACTTGTGGAAATTCCTCAAGAATTTTCATAGCAAAATAATTAGCATCAGATTGGGTGGCGTAGCCACCCTTATTGATGTTTTTCTTTTTAGTAATTATTTTGTTATTAGTTAACCAATTATTTGGCATTGATCGGTCATTTATGGCGTATAAAGTGCTGTCAATTTTGTAACTGATATTATCAAACAAACTGTCGCTGAAATATTTGCCCGTCCAAATGCCGTGTGGTTCGCCAACTAAGGTTGGTCTATTTTTGCATTTAAGTATCAAATGACCATAAGGAAGAAAAATATATTTATTGATGAAACTATCTATTGTTCCTAAAAAATGTGGAAATGAAATCCTGTCACCAAGTTTAAATTCATCGGAATATTTTTTTTCTATTTCCTGCCAAGCAACATTTGTAAATGAAACGGCTGCAATTCCAGAATAATCATTTTTCCAATCTAAAATTAATCTTGCAAGTCGTGCACTTACGCAATATGTTTTGCCGCTACCAGGGCAAGCTCGAACAACAAATTTTCCAGACTTGTCGAAGACAATTTCTTTTTGTTTTTCTGATAGCGATTCAAACATTACTCTTGTTTTACTGCAAATTTTATAGCGTTTTGTATGTAAGTTGGAACCTTAAAAGCATTCCTTGCAGCTTCATCTGTTGATAGTTTTACAGCTAATCTATGTGCTAATTCTGACTTTGCTTTGTTTGAGATAACTTTCTCTAAAAAATTGGCTCCGTGAATTTTGATATTTGCATCAGGAACTATTCTTCCTGCTGCAACGGGATGCATTTCATTAAAAATTTGTAAAAGAATGTCTTTGTTACCGGCAATGAAAAGTTCAAATTCAAACGTTCTTTCTGCAAGAAAGGCCTTTAAGTTATTCTTTTCAAGTTCTTTCGCAGATTTTGCCCTTGATGTGATTTCATCGGTTTCTTCTGCAGTATCATCATCTGTTATTAAAGAGCATTTAGTTTTTAAGTTCTTAGTTTCATTGTCATTATTGAAAAGATTAGCAAAATGCGAAAAGGCAACACCGTTTATGTTTACTAATTCAACACCTGCTTTGTCAATATCATAATCTTGCCCAACAATACGGCTAAAAATTGGTAGGAGTAATGCTTCTGAGATTCCTTCAACTAAAATTGCTCCATTAGAGAAAAATATTTGCGATTTTGTTACATCTAGAAACTTATGTAAATATTTATGATTGTCATCTGTAAGTCCTGAATTTTGTAATGAAAGTGAATGTATTTTATTTTCTTTGTTTTGAAGAACTATTACCGATTTTAAATTTGCTTTTGCTGTAATTGTAGGTGAATGAGAAGAAATAAAAATTTGAAAACCGTGTTCGTTATCAAGTTTATTAAGGTAATTGAAAAATAAATTTTGTAATTGAGGGTGAAGATGTGCTTCGGGTTCTTCAATTAGTAATGCTGCGTAAGTTTCTTTTTGTTTCTGTTTTCTTTGTTTCAAGTCTCCTAATACTGTGGCTGTGTAGATTAGATTGTTATATCCTAGTCCATTTTGATGAAGTTCAAAATACTTTTGTTTTGTAGGGTCACCTTCTAATAATTCGTCAGAGTATAATGGCATTTGAATTTTTAAGTTGTCTACCAATCTATTGAATTCAAAAGGTAAAAATGAAATATCAACCTTATGCTGTTTGTTAGAAAAACTTGTTTCTTTCAAATGTTCATTGATTTTTTCTTTTCCTTTTTCTACGTGTCCAATCCATTCAACATCGCGATCAACTGCTGAACGAACTTTTTTTGCTAATTCTTTTTTCTTCTCTTGGTCTTTTTCAACGTCAGGGTCAATTTGAATATTTGTGTATAGCTGTCCTAAACGGTTGCCTCTTATTGGTCTTAAGAATTGTTCAGCGTCTCTCAATGCGTCCAAGTGAACGTGGTAGATTAAAAACAAAACTTCGGGTGCAATTGCTTGTCCTTCGTTTGTTCCACCCCAAACTTTGTACTTAACTCTGTCGTTGTCGTCAAGATAAAACTTAAAGTGAAGCTGTAAGTCTTGTGTTCCGTCTTCTTGAACGCTTAATAAGTCGTTAAACCAACCTGTTTCTTGGGGATTGTCAATATGAAAATGCAAATGAAATTCTATATTGTCTGCACTGTCGGATATATCGTTTTTGTCGAGATGAAAGTCTGATTGTGAAATGTAAATGTCTCGTCTTTGATTTCCGTAACTCAAGCAAATGCGAAGTGCGTCAATGATTGCAGTCTTACCAGCGTTATTTTCACCAATTAGAACATTTAGTCCTTTGTTGAATGTCAGAGAAATGTCGTTAATTCCTCTAAAATTTTTGATTATAAATTTCTCTAAATACATTGATTATTCTTTTTGGGATTATGTCTATTTGGTTTGTTGTATTGTCATTTAGCATTATCGCCAACGTGCAGCAGCTTGCAGAAGTGGCGATAAAGGATGACTAAATTTTCGGTTTAACACTTACTTCTCAAGTATAAAACTAACTTCAAATTAAGTCCAAAACCCGCCATTTCTGCAAACTGCAGTTGTGCGATTGTATTTTCTATTTATTCAAAATCTTTTTCTGTAATCTTTTCGTTATATAATAATTTCACAATTTTCGCTATTTGTACATTTCCATTTTCGCCAAATTTCATCTCGGTAAAATAAGTTAGATTTTTAAACCTTTTATAGTTTGAATAGTAAGTTGTTGAAAATGAGTTTTTTTCTGTATTTAATATTTTTTCTGATTTGGTTAACAAAAATGTAGTTTTGTCATAATATAAATTTTCTACAAATCCATTTATTAAAGTTGCTTTTATTTTATTACAATTATTCGATTCAACTTTCTCTTCTCCAATAAATTCTAATTTATATAGACTTGGATTTATATAGTCTAGTTCATTAAAGATATTTTTTTTGTATTCTTTATCTTTAAATTCTTCTTGGTTTGCTAATTTTTTTTCTCCATGAATTAGTTCATAACCAAGTTTCCCATTAAACCAATTTTGATAAACTGTTCTATCTTGGTAAATTATTTGAAAACTTCCTTTATTAGGAAGCATTTCTTTTACAATCCAATTCACTTTTCTTCCCTCCATTTCAGTTTCACTATCTGTATAGAGTGTTTCAATCCTTTGCAATAAATCTTTTCCACCCATTGCTTCAATAGATTTATTTATTATTTCAACAGCTGAATTGTCTGTTTTTTTTTGTGCATTTGTAAGGCTAATTCCAATGATTTGCAATACAAGAAAGAATACTAATTTCTGTTTTTTCATTTTTTTCATTTTTTTTCATTTTTTTTTTTAAATATTTCACACAACGTTTCGTAGCTACACGAGGTTTGGGAAAAAGTTAGCCTTAATTTTCGGTTAAAGACTTAACTTTAAGACACAAAACCAAGTTTCAGTTCATGACCGAAACCCAAATCTCGTGTAACTGCTGTTGGCAAATCGGTTTTTTTTTAGTTGGTGCTTTTACCACGTTATAAAATTATTTGTTAGTTTTTTAAATTGACTATTAAATATTGCTTTTTCTGTTTTCGGAAATTCAGATAATAAATAATCTAAAGATTCAATATATCTTTCATTGATGATATTTTGTTTTACTTCAGTAATCATTTCAAGTGCTTGCTCCATAGAAATATTTCTTCCTAATTTTTGTTGAATGTCAAATTCACATAATTCGATAATAAATAAAGGAATGAAATCATCCTTAAGCATATTGAAAAACCTGTCGTAATATTGTTTTCCAGAGGGAGAGACACCTCTTTTGAAACTATAACCACGTCCTATTCTACAAAGCATAACAGAATGGATTAAGTTTGATGCTATTTGATTTGGGATATCAGTTGAATCTTCGAAGTAAGTCATTATTTTTTTTATTACAGGAACTTCGTGATAATAATTGTCATATCCAAAATGTGCTTCTCTTAATTCGTTTGAAAAATTTTCTAAATTGATAATTCTCTCTGATTCAGTTCTGTATTTATTTCCGTTTGCAATTTCAAAAAACTCACATCCTTTTTTATATTTTATTGTATGAAGGTTATTATTATATCCTTCAACTATTATTCCTATTTTGTATTTAACTTCATCATTAGATACGTTCCAAATAATCGGAATCATTTTAGATATATTTTTTCTTAATATTTGGCTACTTTCTTCCGAAACATAGAAACCAAAAATAGTCCTTAATATTCTACTACAATGTAAAGATGAAAGAGTAGAAATTTGAGCTTTTATTTTTTCTATTTTTTCATCTTCAATTATTACATCTAAGTTCTTTAAATTTTCAATAAAAGCTTTTACTTGAATTGCAGATTCTGATGGCATATCTTGAAGAACATCTTGAATACAAGTTTGAAACCATCCCATCAACTCGAAAGCGTTAATTGTATAATTAGTAGGATGCGAAATACCTATATCATTTCGCATATCTAAAATATGAGCAAGTTTTTTAAATGTTGTATCTGTAATTAATTCAAGTTTTTTACAAGTATTTAGAAGTGTATTATCTTTTATTCCCGCTAAATCTTCTTCTGAATTATATAATTCTCTCAATTTTCCTCCGACTGAAGCATCAAAAAAAATTTCTAAGCCATATGTAATTGCTTTATTTCTTAATGCTAAAGTTACTTCATTCCAAATTGAATTAAGGGCATAATCAAATAATCCAAATCCAGCACCTACAACGAATTTAGACAAATACCGCGCATCTTGTTTTAACTCGTTTGGAAGTTGCGAAATATAATCAGGAAGTATTTGATTAATTATTGCTCGTTCTTGATTTGTTGCAATTATATTATCAGAAGGAAGCCCTAAAACCGTAAGGAATTTTGTTATTTTTTGAACTTGAGATTCAACTATATCTGAATGATTATCAGTTATAATTAATTGTTTTCTTTCCATTTATTTCTGTTTTTCAATATGTTTACCAACAAACGGGCACTTTGCGCTGTTGTCCAATTGCGCTAAGCGCGGGTTGTGCATTTTGCCCCAACATACAATATACGCATTGCGTCAATCTAAAATTAAAAACATGCGTATATCAATTAATTATAAGATTGAGTTTAAAACTAATAATGAAGACATTTATTATTTAACGAATGTTTCCTACATTTTTTACAAAAATCGTTTTGTTCTTTAAATAAATTTTACGGTTTCCCATATTCTTTCTTAAAGTTTTAATAAAACAACCTCTACTTTACTGTTTCCAATACTCTCTATAAAAATTAATGGTTTGAATTATTTGTTTGAATTTACCGTTATTGGTAATTGTTTTATATCGAACTGATAACCTTTATAAAA